>Ga0073934_10006078_pt1 | contig 17958 bp, 18 predicted proteins | sample LarsenN4metaG_FD_76834 | JGI IMG/M metagenome (GOLD analysis project Ga0073934, IMG submission 76834) | Hot spring sediment bacterial and archeal communities from British Columbia, Canada, to study Microbial Dark Matter (Phase II) - Larsen... ... | reverse complement strand
CCCTCGGCCGTTCAAATTATCACCATGGCAGAAATGACAATTTTGGAAGAATATTTCTCCTCCCTCCCGAACATACTTTAGGTAGCCTTGATTCTTGTCATCCCATGGGTTGGCATTCGGCTTCATCAAACGCCCCATCCCCTGTTCCACAATATTGGCGTTCGTGAATTCCTGATCGTATTTCCCCTCAGGATTCACCCGATATGGATTCTGTGACGTCTGCAACACATAGGTCTTTCCATGAACCTTTGTACTTGCGGGAGGTGCTGGGTGAACCGTTCTAAGTTCGATGGGCTCTTCCGATTTCGGCATCATGGCATTGTAAGAGAACCCACCGACCAGAATTGGAATCAAGACAAGATAGGCATAGCGCAAGAGCCTATTCATACCGGTTTGCGCATCAAGCACATTCAAGATCGGCTGTTTGAATTTCCTCCAGTCCTCCTCATTGGCCGATACCCACATGAACACTGTAACAAGCCCTACCGTCCCATACATGGCACGTACGCTAAAGGGGATCGGAGGATAAACACGATACTTCAGGTAGAGCATCAAGAACACCCAAAACCCGATCCCTTGCCAAAAACGCGGAATACCCATGCCCATTGCATTCAGCACATAGCTCAAACCCGCGAAGCCGAGGACATAACACCCGACCTCAAACAGCAATTGCATGGGCATGTAGCCTTCGATCAATCGAACGGTAGTGGATGGAACAACATCAAAAATCATTCCACCCAGGAGGAGAAGCCCCGCTACTCCAACCAAGGCACCGAGTGACATCAACGCTTTCATCGGTAAACTCCCTTTGCTCTCCGCATACCGGACAACCGGACGCTACGAAATCTTCGGTGGCGGCGCCCCGGTTTTGACTTGCGACAAGTAGTCGACGATTTTCTTCAATGCACCAGCGCTTAGTTTTTGACCGAAGACCTTCGGCATCGTGTTGTCGGGGAACGGCTTCACAACAAAAGCGCTAGGATCTACGATAGACTCCATGATGTATTCAGCAGGAGACTTTGCAGTCCCTTTATACGTGGGATCCTTAATACGCTGTGCAGCAGTTGTCCCTTCTTCGAGCTTTGGACCAATGGTTCCCATAGCACCAGGAATCCCAGGAATCGTGTGACATGAAACACACTGAGCCTTAGCGAAAATCTGGTCAACAGGCTCAGATCCATCAGCCATCAACGACGTAGCACCGGCAGGCTTTTCGTCTGCCTGTTTAGGACGGTCTGCTTCAGGAATAAACTTCTCGTATGATTTCACGATTTCTTCAAATGGCGGAGGTTCAACTCCCTCACGGAGATACATCCAGGTGTCCACCGCTGCAAGCTCGGGGAGGCTCAGAGAAATTGGTGGTTTATGAATAGCCGGCATTGGGCTTTCCTTGTCGTTTGTCCCCTTGACTCCGTACCCAGCGACAACATAACAACTTGGACAGGCATGTGACTCCGCAATGTATTCCTGGATGTTTTCCGCTGTACCTGAACCAGGAAAGGCTTCCTTGACGGCATATTCGCGCTTCGAGGGGTCACCCTTAGAATACTTAGGATCCTCTAATCGTTCCTTACGAGTTGGAAGACCCAACAAATTAGGCGCACGTTCACCGAGCATGCCTGCATGGAATGCATGACAGAGCGGGCATTGCCCCTTGCCGATCGCACCCTGCTCTTTATTCTTCCCGACACCCCCAAAGATAATCTTCTCACCTTCATCAGCCAGCTGTTGTGGGGTCATTGAATCCCACGTCTTCTTCTCCTCTACTGGTGGAAAGCCACCTTCAACTTGCGGGAGCCAGTTCCCATAGCCTGAAAGAAACGCGGCCACGAAGAACATAAACCCACCAATCCGCAGAAGAGCGCTAAGATTAGTAAAGTACAGTGCCATGACGAAAGCCGTCACAGTGATCATGACGAGCGACACCGGCAAAAGCCGATTCTCGCCATAAAAGTTGTTCTTGTAGTTGGCGATAGCTATAAACAGCAAAAACGTTGCGACAATGCCGATGAACGTCTTAAAAACGGCACGTTTCTTTGCGGCAGGATCGCTGATTGACATTTGAAAATAAACCATCAGCCCTGCCAGGATAACCAGGGCCATCCATCCCATCGATAGCGCTTCTGCAATCAGATTACCCAAGGTCGTGACCTCCTACACTTCAACGGGGGAACCGAATATATCTCCCCCCGCGTTGAGCTGACTCTAAAGACACTGATTTAGTGACTAGCAGCCGGCTGCGGGATACTACCAGGAATCCCTGCTTTTGCCTCCACCGGAACTTTCTTTGCAGTCAAGCTGCCTAGCCAGAAGACAAAAAGAATCGTGATCCAGAAAAACAACACATTGAACGAAATCATGTTCGCAGCAAACCCCACCGTGTGGGTATAGGCCCAGGGTGAGTTATCTCTCATGATTTCGTTGACATGCCAGAAGAGTCGGACCGATGAGCGAATATACCCCATCAATCCCATCATCCATGTAAAGGCAGTCGCCAACATAATTAACGCGTACTGAGAGCGGGCAGAAATCTTACCCCACTCGATCGGCCCCATTTGCTTGGCCCCCTTCATCATGAAGCTATTCAGCGCGAACATAAAGAAGAGGCATGATAACGTGGTGGCGACTTGGGGAACAGACAAACCAACGCGCACGTTTGCAGGAATGTAATACCCATAGATAGCAAGGAAGATAATGTTAATGTACGCACAGGTGAAGAACACGCCCATAAAGATGTTACCGAACTTCGCCCACGAGACAGTTGAGACTTTATTACCCCTCATATACCAGACGAAACTCAGTACAGTCGTTGTAATAATAACGTTGATACCGCCATTCTTCGCTGACATGACCCCATAGTTGCCCAAGACAGGATGTTGCTGACCTCCCATGGCCTTTAATTCGGCCGGCGTCATGACCATCGTGTGGGGAGTAATGAAGACCATGTAACCGCAGGCAAGCAGGAAAACTAGATATTTAATGTAGCGTTGATATTTTTCAGCGCCCCTCATGCGACCCATGGCCTGCCAGAGATAATAGTTGGTGCTCAGGAATAGAATTCCGATCATCGTGGCCTGAATGATAAACAGCCAAGCAAGCAGACCCCCCATCAAGGTAATGCCCATCTGCTGACGATAAGCGTACACCTCGCGCATCAGCCAGTAACCAGCAAATGGCAACGGAATCAAGAACGCCACACCCAGCGCCATGGCAATGTAGCCCATCCAGTCATAGTGAGCGCGGTCCTCCTCCGTCTTTGCCGCCAAAAATTTGTAGGCAGCATACGCGGCGACCACGCCTCCTCCGAAAGCCATGTTTCCGAGGATGCGATGAAGGTTGAGCGGGTTCCACAAGGCCGTGTGAATCACGTGCCAGATGTTTCCAAGGTAGCGCCCTTGTTCGTCGACACCTGCCGGCGACATCATGAAACCAATCCAGGAATTCGCCAAAAACATGAGCAACGTGCCGATGATATTCAAGATCACCGACATGCTCAGGTGAATCCACTTCAGGAACCCTTCCTTCATCTTGTCCCAGCCGTAGTAATAGATGTAAAGGGTTCCGCTTTCAGCCACAAACATCAATGCATAGATATGCATGACCGGGCGGAATATGCTGGATAAATAGGAGAAGAAGGTTGGATACAAGGTCAGGAAGGTAAAGATCAGAATACCGCCAAGAATAGCAGTGAGAGAATAGGCCGTAAGACTAATCTTGATGAAGTCATATGCTAATTGATCGTAGCGCTTTGCGAGTGCCTTGTCCTTCGTCACCACCCCCATGAACTCGATGATCATACAGAAGATCGGCACGGCCAACACGAAGCTGCCATAATAGAGGTGCTGTTGATTCGCAAACCAGAGGAGGACGCGGCTCTCAAAATTGTATCTCGGATAGTCCTTAGGACCATCCGTAGTTTTGGGCGCAGGAGCACCGACCACAATACCCTCGGTCTTGTAGTAGACATCCCGACCCTTTTCAACTTTATCCCCATCCTTCTTTGCCGCATCGCCGGCAGGAGCCTCTTCACCGATGGCCGGCGAAGGTAGAGCCACGACGATCGGAAGCAGAAGGAGGCCAACCATCATGCAGAGCGCCATGATTGAAAAGACGCGCTTGCCGGCTAATAGGCCCATGGAATACCTCCTTAAATACACTAGCGTTAAATTTTAGTAACGCATGAAAATTACTAGAGTCTCGATCACAAATTATTCAAATATCTAATTTCGGAACAGATACCAAAAGTCCAGTCCCTGCATATCCATGAGATAGTGATCAACCAAGATAAAATAACCAACCGTAATAATAAGAGAAACAACCACTGCTATGACAGGATTATTCAACGCGCTCATATCCTTCCTCTCCTCTACTGACCAGGTCCATCAATGATTAAACTGTGCAATCAGACCCTTCGTAGTTAAACGCGATCAACTCAACAAGGGCACTGAATGCCAGCAAACCAGTAGAAAAACCATAATCCAACAGCACAAGTGATGTAGAAAATCATTTTGCCGACTTTTATCTTAATGTCGCTGTCAGGGGTAGCTGTGGCCATTGCTGTATTACTCCTGGTCGAGATAGATGTTGGGGGGAATTCAGAATTGCCGCATTTTCTTGACAGGCACCGAGCCCTGTGTTATCAGATTTTTGCCGCTTGCGAGCGAAGCAATAGGAGAAACCGTGACGAAAAACTCAAAAGTGTTTGACATTATAGTTTTGGCCGGTATGGTTGTCAACATCATTTTGGCCGTGTTTTTGATCCTCTATTACTTTGATTTTCTGTAAATTCGCCCCTCTTCTCATCCTCTTCTCTCAATTCTGTCTTTGAAGTTGCACAGCGAAATCCGATCGTCTCATCTCGAAAATCCGGCATCATTTTGCTTCGGCTGGTAATTCGAACATCACCACCGGTCGTCGTATAACCTCCACCACGAAGCACCCGATAGGTGCCATACTCTGGACCCAGTGGGTTCTGGTCCGGCGAGTTCTTGTAGTACGTTTCATCGTACCAATCAGCCACCCATTCTATGACATTGCCGGCACCATCCATCACTCCGTACGGACTCTTATCGGCTCCAAAAGTCCCCACCCGCGCTGATACATCATGACCGTCCTGCACGCGGGCCCAATTCGCACCATGCGGCTGCTCCTGGTTTCCCCACGGCCAAAGCCTTCCATCCGAGCCTCGCATCGCTTTTTCCCATTCGGCTTCGGTCGGGAGCCGCTTACCGTTCCATCGACAGTATTCGGCAGCGTCATCCCATGAAACATAGACGACCGGTTGATTGACCCCGCGTACCTTACCTCCGCTCTTTGCATAGCGCGAAGGGAGTCCCGGCTTTCGATGACCTGTGGCTACGACGAATTGTTGATATTGATGATTGGTCACTTCATACCGATCAATCGAAAAGGTATCGAGGAAGATGGTCCTCTGGGGCTGCTCATCAAATCCACCATTGTGCGTACCACGAATGAACGAACCTGCGGGAATAGTCACCATCTCGTCCTGAATCGGCTCCTCTCCGGGAGTGCTCTCTGGCGACGACTCAACTACGGCAGTGGGTCCGGACTCCAGTTTTTCATACGGCGTCAACGTGGTACCGCGCAAGATGGCAACGATGGGCATTGCAGCACAAGCCAGCACCACGAACAGAAATACCAATTTAAACTTGGAGTCAAGCATGCTGGTTTATGAATCAGCACCCCCTGAGGCTTGATCCAGATCACTCGCACAGCGAATACCGATCGTCACGTCGGTCCGCCAATGTTTGGCGGCAAACCGCTTCGATAACCTCGCATTATGCTCGGTTTCCCGCCATGAGCCTCCACGCACAACTTTGAGATCGGCGTTCTCCGGTCCCTTGGGATCCCGAAATGGCGACTTCTTGTAATAGTGTTCGTCGTAGGAGTCCTCGACCCATTCTGCAACGTTGCCCGTCATGTCATAGAGTCCATAGGGACTCCGCCCCGCATCGAACGACCCGGGTGGAGCAAGGTATTTATACCCATCCTCGTTGCCGTCGACATTGGCGGCGTTAGTGACAAACTTATCTCCCCAGGGATATCTTCTCTTGCTCTCGCCACGACCGGCTTTTTCCCATTCAGCTTCCGTGGGGAGTCGCTTACCGGCCCACTTGCAGTAGGCGGCCGCCTCGTCCCAAGAGACACTCATAACCGGAAATTCCGGCTTCAAGACCTTCGACTGATCGTCGTCGAAGACCTCGATTCTGGGCATCGCCCGTTTGGTCATCTTTGCAAACCGCATGTATTCTTCTTGCGTGACTTCCTTTCGGTCGAGATAAAATCCCTTCAAATAGACTTGATGCTCGGGCGCTTCATCAGGATCACCGTCATTGCTTCCCATGGTAAAGGGACCCTCTGGAATCTGGACCATTTCCCGACCTTCGTCTCCGATTTTTGTCTTGTACATCGAGAAATCCTGAGTCGGCAGGCTACTCGCCGTCGGTCTGGCTTCCGATTTCACTGATGCGGCAAGCTGCTTCATTTGCTTGGCCTTATAGGACTCATAGGCCAGCAGGCTGATCATGAGAAAGAACGATGCAAACACAAAAATAATTGAGCCAACTAAAACACCCTTATTTTCCACGAACACCTCAATAATCGTGAGTGTTTATCGATAGGACGGCGATGTTTCAACCTGTTCCGATGCCGCCTTCTTGGCAGCGCGCACATCGAGCAACATGGAAATTTGGACACCAAGGAAGCCTCCCATGGCAGCCCCTGCACCGGCACCGACCCAGATCCGATCGACACCGACCATGAGCCAGACTAACAAGCCCCCCAGGACGGCCCCGACAAGGATGCTGACCAGAAATCGCCGGCCACCAAGAAACCCGATCACAATACCGAGGGCAGCTCCAATAACTATCGCGATCGGCATCAACCCACCGCCCATGGTCTGTCCAATCAGCGTACCGACGGTACCCATCACGGCTATTCCTAATACAATATCAATTACCTTGTTCCGAGCCATCACAGTGATCTTTCATAGACCGGACAGTTGGATCTCTACTTATTAGCCGGAACAGCAATGAGAGGACCAAAATCGACTTCAACGCCAGGAGCCGCGATGATGGAGATCCCCCATGCCTTCTCCGCCGGCTCATGCTTGTGAATCCGCTTGAAGTCCTCGTACACATTCACCCGCTCCTCGAACCATTGACCGATCTCCTTCGTTCCAGTCTGGACGACAATCTCGGAACCACTAAACATGCCGCCTTCCGTTAAGGTACCGTCCGGTTTTGACTCACTCCACACATATTTCGTGAACACCGGGATAAAGAGGAGATCAGTATCGAGGGAAGCATAGACCGCAGCCAGTGGCTCGTTTCCAGAGGCGGCCTTGTTGAGCCGCCAACGCCAGGTCAGAATAGGATAGGCCTTGGGATCCCAATCGATCTTCTTTTTCTTGATCCGCTGCCCAGCATCTTTCGCCGATAAAAAGTTCATGCCGCTCTCCGACCGTACCTTGTAGGCTTCTCGACCTTTCGATTGGCTTCGCTGATTTTCGTGATCCCACAGAGAAGGAAACCCGTCCGCCTCCTTCGTTTGGAAATCTTCAAGCACCAGGGCCTGCCCTTGGGCCACAACGGAAACTTGCCAAACCATAACCCCGGTCAGGAGGCTGAGGACGGCTGCAGTACAAATCGGCACACGGCGCTCCATATGCTCTATTCCCTTTCTATGTTTCTTGCGAAGGAACCGGCGAAAGCAAGGGCGCCTGTTCATCCCGGAATTCCTCGCCCATCACCGGTTGTTGTCCCCGCTCACACATCCAGAATAACGCAAGAACGGCCGCCCAAAATACCACCATGTTCAGCGTCACCATTTTCGTCGCATATTGAAGATCCGGCGTGAAGGCCCAGGGTGAGACGTCAGCCATCAACTCACTGACATGCCAAGACAATCGTCCCGATGAACGAATGTATCCCATGAGCCCCATGACCCAGCTAAAGGACGCCGCCAACCCAAATAATCCGATCATGCCACGTAGCGGAATTTTCCCCCACTGAATCGGCCCATGCACCACCGCTCCTCTCAGCATCAAGCGATTCATTATCACACCGGCTATGATTACCGTCAGTGTCGTGAACGCTTGCGGAGCGGAAAGACCGACGCGCACCTTCGCGGGCAAATAGAATCCATAAATAGACAACCAGATGATATTCAATGCCCCGACCACATACAGCACCGTGATCACGATGTTTCCGGTCCTGCCCCACGAAATAGTCATCGTTCGATTCGCTCGGCGGTAGTACAAAAAGCTGAGGGCCGTGACGAGAATCAGGATATTGACGGCACCATTCTTGGCCGACATGACCCCGTAGTTTCCGATCACGGGATGCTGCGCGCCTCCCATCGCCTTCATTTCACTCGCAGACATCAACAAGGTGTGTGGCGTCAGCCAAATGAAGAGGGCTAGCATCAACACGCCCAGTAAGACCTGGTAATAGGGCTGATACCGCTCACCCCCTTTGATCCGTGCCATGCTCTGCCACAGATAGTAGTTGATTCCCAGGAACAGGACACCGATCAAGAGCGCCTGAACTACAAAGAGCCAGGTAAGCAATCCACCCATCATCGTCACACCCATGGTCTGACGAAATACGAACACCGACTTCATCAGCCAGTAGCCGGCGATAGGCATGGGAATGAGCGCGCAAACCGTGACAAACAGGAAGACATAGCCAACCCAATCGAAATAGGCCCGTTCTTCGTCAGTCTTACTGGTAAAGAACCGGTAACAGGCATAGGCCAGCACCACTGCTCCACCAGACATGATATCTGCAAGGAAGCGATGGACGTTCAGTGGATTCCAGAGTGCGGAGTGCAGCAGATGCCAGGCGTTTCCTAGAAACCGCCCCTGCGCATCCACTCCGGCGGGTGACATCATGAAGGCAGACCACGCGTTCGCCATCATCAATAACGCCGTTCCTACGATGTTGGTCAGAATTCCGATCGCAGCGTGGATCCACTTCATGCCCCGATCCGCCATTCGATTCCAACCGTAGTAATAGACGATCAGCAGCAGCGACTCCCCGACGAACACGGCGGCGTAGGCCGGCATGAATCCTTTGAACGTTCCGCCCATATACTTCATAAAGCTGGGATACAGCGTAATGAACATCGTCAACATCACGCTACCGATGAGTGCCGTCACCGACAGGGCCAAGACTGCCACCTTTGCGAGATCTCTCGCCAGGCCATCGTAGCGCAATGCCAAAGCCGGCTTCTTTGTCATTAACCCAAGAAACTCGAGCAACGCGCAAAATAATGGGAGGGCGAGCACAAATCCTCCGAAATAGGTATGCTGCTGCGTCACGAACCACACCAGCAACCGACTGTCCAATGAGCCGATTCGCGGATAGACAGTCTCGTGCGGGGCAGGTACCGGCGGCCCCTGCGGAATTCCCTCTGTGCCAAAGTAAATATCCGTCGACGGCTCTGCAAATGACAGATCCGGCTCGTTCCATACACATCCAAGCGCAACCATCATCAATGCGATGCAGAACGCGACGCTGATCCCGGATCGAATCATCGTAAATCCTTGGCCCATATCTCTACCCCTTGGTTCCGGCCTTGCCGAGCGCCAAGCCCCCGGCCGTACTGTCGGCACCAACCGACTTTCCAAGAATTCCCATCACAAACGGGCAACGTAACATTCCACTCGACAGCTGCGGCGCCTGTTCATCCTCTACATGACGGCGGTCACCTAAGTAATACCCATACAAGCTCATCATCGCCGTCACCAATGCCCCCATCACGGCCGCTGAACTCATCGTAATCGTCGGTTGCCTCACGACAAACAACAGCAGTCCCATCCCTACCAAGTAATAGGTTGACGCAAAGGCCATCCCAGGCCACCACCAATATTTCAGCAACTCTCCCGACGAGGTCTGACAGAGTGAGTGGAGCCATGAACTGGCGGGATAGAGTCCGCCAAAATACGCACAAAGCGCAAGGCCACCACCGAGCAGCGTCACACTCAGCAGTTGCGCCAAGGCGACGCCCTGCTCATTTGCAATGGCCAACCCGGACAACGATGCACTGGCCCCGACGCCCAGACCGACCAACACCCACGGGCTCAATTGCCAAGCCCGGCGTTGCACTAACACACGAAGCTGCTCACCATCCGGGAACGTCAGAAACGGACGCCCCAACACCGAAAGCTTACGCACATGACCAATCTCAAACGCGTCCCGCGCGACGGACGTGCAGGAGATGATGATCGCCATCATCGCAGGTCCGTCGGGGTGCTGAAGATAACTGTAGTGCATGATCCATAACAGGGTGAGAACCAATAGGGACAATTGAATGCCATACACGGCTCCGATCCAACCAGCAAGCCAGCCTAGGAGACGCAGGCCGTCTTGTCGGACGATGACGGACCAAGATACCGTACGACCCACCCGATAGGCCAAGAGCGCGGTGACCATGGCCATCAGACTACTGACCGCCAACAGCACGAGAGGTTCGGTGATCGGTACCAGGTGCTTCGCCAGCCGATACACCCCGAAGGCGATCAGCCCTGGCGCGAACATGACAATCCGTTTTTTCCGACGCACGGCATCTTCCGTCACCGCCAAGCTCAAACTGGGAATCACGCGCAACGCCATCCGATGCAACATCTCTTCTCCACACTCCTAACTAAGCAGGTGGCGTCGACCAGGGCGTTCGCCCGCCCGCAGCGGGGTCTCCACACCGGGCGAGGTGCGAGGACGTGCGAGCTGGTCGACAACAGCCCCGTTCAACCTCTCGCCCCCATTCCAAAATACTTCGCTTTGATCTCTTCCATCAGAGCTACCGTGATGCGGGACATTCCACGATCCGCTGCGGTGCGCTCAAGCTCAATCCGCGCCATGGCGCGAACCGGGGCCGGCACTCGTTCTAACCGCTGCTCAGCATCGGGCTCCCACTCAATTCGCTCCTCTCCTCGTGGGCGTAGCAATGTATCGTACGTGACCACGCGCTGGCCTTGGCGACGAACATCTTGCTCCACTTCTTCTTGAACGAGCACGGCCACATAAGGCGGCATGCGATCCAATCGGTGCAAGGCTTCATCGGTCCACATCAAACGATCGATGATTCCATGTGCCCGTCCCTTCGGCACATCGACGCCGACTTTCAAGCCACAACCTTTGCACTCCGAACGGATAAACCACCGGGGGGCACCATTTTCACCGGCACATTCTTCAATCCCTTCGGTATGCATCCATCGACCACAGCCGCAGGTCAACATGACAACGCACCGTGGAGCGTGAACCGTGAGGCGTGAATCGTCGCGGAATGTCTAAGCATCGCCTTAACCAATCTTCCCCGGATAAAGGATATACAGCATGGTGTAAGTAAAGCTCCCCGTGACAAACAAGATACAGTAAATGACCATCGTAAATCGTCCGAGCGCCCGATGGCGCTTCGCCCCATCAGGCCAAATTCGTTGGATGGTCATCTCAATCGCGAACACGAACGCGACCAGCAGGAGAAACGCCAAATACACCTCCAGCTTTCGCATTGAAAATCCAGCGGTGGCCACGCGCGAAAAAAATAACCCGAGCACCACCATGGCAATGACGCCGAAGATAACGCCGATCTTTCGCCACGTGGTGAGTAACAGTGATTCCCGAAGAGACCGTACTCCGTCGATGAACTGCTGGGCCCGAAAGCCCAGCACGATCATGTACACCGCCATGATCAGACCGATGATGACGAGAATGATGTGGAGCGTGAGGACCGGAATGAAGACGTAATCATAGAGCGATTGAGAACCGCCGAATCCCTCTTTCCCTTCAACCGCCAGCACGCCAAGCTGCCGAAAGAGATAGTACGCGATGAAGAAGCTCAGCATCGAGATCATCCCGCCGAGCATCAACCAATGGTGCGCGTCGGCATGTCGCTTGCGAGCCTGAAACCATCCAACAATGAAGAGGCCGGTAAAGAGCGTCGCCATTAACTGGCTTAAGTCCGCACCGGTCGTTGCATGAGTTCCAAAGAATCCCGGTTCTCTTAACCAATCCATCGTTCAGTTCTTTATCGCCCGGATCTCGTGGACGGCCCTCGAAATGGGGTTCGCGCTTGCCCCGCGACGAAGCGGACTTTATGAACGACGCTTCACGCTTCCCCAGATTTCTGGCCTTGCACCACCGCCGTCTTCTCCAATTCCACGGCAGAGACAAACCCGGCCGTACTCAGCCATTGAATGGCATCGCTGGTTTTATAGCAGCTGCCTTGTTGGGTGTTTACAAGTATGTGGACCGCAAAAGCGGTCGTCCACGCCGGCCCAGTGCCGGCTTCATCGAGGAATCGATCCTTAATAACCAACCGCCCGCCCGGGGCCAGCGATGCAAAGACTTTTCTGACGAGATCCTGATTCATCTGGAACGTTTGATAGTGCAGGATATCGGACATCAACACCACATCGTACGGTCCCTCAAGTTGATCTCGGTTGAAGTCGCCTGGAAGCAGCCGGATCCTTGATTCCAATCCCGCCTCCTTGACCGTTTTTTCCGTCAACTTGAGCGTGGCTGGAAGATCAAAGACCGTCGCATCCAACTCGGGATACACCTGGCAAAAGGCTATGGCATTAGTCCCCGCACCTCCGCCTAAATCCAATATCCGCTCCCGTCCTTTCAGTTTTAACCCCTTGGCGAAGTCTGGCCCGCTCTGCTGACCGATGCGATTCAGCACGGCCAATACGTTTCCCCCTAACTCGGGATCAGTCTCGAAGACATGTCGATCAACCGCCCGCCGACCCGTTCGAATGGTTTCTTCCAGTTTTCCCCAGTTGTTCCATTCCGCATCATGCAAGAGCAGCAGATGGCCGACGTACTGAGGCGAATGCCGGACAAGGTACTTCAGCGCTGTGGAAGAGTTGCCATACGTTTCCCCGTCCTTGGTCAACAGCTTCATCGCGACGAGTGCGTTCAACACAAGACTGAGAGTCGGTTGATCGGCCTGAAGTCGAACCGCGACATCCTGTGCCGTTTTAGGCTTTTCACCTATGGCGGAAAATATGTCCAGCTTGACGGCCGTCAGGAGGATTTTGGTTTCCCAGTAGTAGCCGAGCTGAAAAATTTCCGCGAGTGAGAGTTCTCGTGACACACCAATTCTTCCGGCAAATAGGTTTTAAATCATGATCTTACCTAGATGGGAAAGTAAAAGACAAGGCGGCGAATTGGCCGTAGGGGTCGACGTGGTTTGAGTAATATCGAAGTTGAGCGCAACAACTCAAGTGTTCAGCGAGAAAGAGGTGGGATTCATACCCTTGCCTCTCGGCTCCCCCCGGATAGAGAAGAACATGAATGGTTGAAGCGGGAGTGCTTCGCCCTGGAAAACCTCAAAATTGGCACTGGTCCGGTTGTGACATGGGGTCGCAGATCACCGCCCATGGGTCGCTCGATACGTTGGCACGGGACCGTCGTCTACTGGAGAATGGCAGCCGGCGTGACCATTCAGAGAGCAGATTTCCGTTCACGCTTCTTCCAGCTGGATGGTTTCCACATGGACCTTGGCGACTCCCTGTTCGACAAATCCCAGTTGTTCGGCGGCTCCCCGGCTCAGGTCGATGATCCGCTTCCCAGAATCAGGGTTGTGCTGACTGGGGAAGGGGCCGCGGTCATTCACTCTGACAATGATCGACTTTCCATTTTCGAGATTTGTCACCTGGACGTGGATCGGAAGCGGCAGATATTTATGGGCCGCCGTCAACGCGCTGGGGTTGAACAGCTCGCCGTTGGCCGTCATGTAGCCTCCCGACTGACGCCTGGTTTCCTCCCCGTACCACGAGGCCAAGCCCGTCTCTTCGTACGTTTGTGCGCTGGCGAGGGTCATCGGCACATAATGATGGCCGTTGACGGTGTACGGAGCGTTTTTCACCCGTCCAAGACGAATCGCCTCCTTAACCGGAAGTCCATCGATGGTCTGGATGTCGTTCCGTATCAATGGATAGTCCAATGGAGCACGGACAACCTCAAAGGTAAACTTTCCTATGTGATAGACAAGTTTGGTGGTCTCCTTCGTAAAGTGATAGGTCCCTCGTACGACCCATATTGTGCCTTTGACCGTCTTCTTGACGGCACGATAGCTGGTCTTGACTGCCGAGAAAGTAGTCTTGATCGCAGAGAAGGACGTCTCGATCACCGAACAGGAGGCAAGAGCTAGGAGGATGGGGAGCAGGAGCAGTGGCAGGGCGAGTCTACTCGTCCGGAGGTGTTCACAACCACCCTCTGAAGATGAAACGGGCTGGAAACACGAAGGGCAGCGGGTGTACCGCTGCCCTTCCATAGCACACACGAGACGACTCAGACTTACTTGATTTCAGCCTTGAGGTTGGCGGTACCACCGTCGGTCACGTCCACCTCGAACTCAATCTTCTTGGCCTTGCCGGCAAACGGATGCCAGGCTATGACCTTGTGCTTACCAGCCGGCACATCCTTGATCTCGAAAGAACCATCGTCTTTCGCAACGGCAAAATGCGGGTTCGACACCGGCAGGAAGAACGACTGCATGAACTCATGCTGGTCGCACTGCAAACGGAAGTACCCTTCCTTCTCCGCACCGCCACGGAAGGTCACTGGTTTGTCCAACTTGTCGCCCTTCTTTGCAAGACCGATGTTGAAACCGGTCGCAGAAGTGGTACCCTTCACAGTGAAACTATGGGGATTGTGGAGCACACCAGCCACTGACTTAGGATCGTCGGGATCTGCATCTGTGTTTTCGACCTTGAAGGGCCGCGTATTGACGACGATACCGCTGAACGGCTGGAAGTCACAGAACTCCGCCACCACTTCCGTCCCCGCATAACCATCCACCCACGCCTTATCCTCAATATCCGCAACGGCAACGACGGCACCTTTCAAACCACCATCCTTTGCAACCTCGATCTGCTTCAGAAACCGCTTGTCGCCATCCACCTTGCTCTTATCCTTCTCGGCAATCTTGGGACAGAACTTCGGATTGGGGAACTTTGAAAAGAGGAACTCTTTCTGCTCCGGCTTACCGGCATAGGTCACTTTCCCGGAAATCGTTCCTCCCGCATACGAGGTGAGAGGCGCCGCGATCAACGCGACGGCTACTACACCCAACATCATTGATAGCGCACTCTTCATTGGACTGCCTCCTTGTAATTGATCAACATCCTGCCTCCGACTGACCTATTCCTCTGGTTTACATCGACTAAAGATATCTTCCGCTTACACCACCGATCACACCATGGCGGGGCTGGCTACGACCGAGTATGTATATGAAATCTTACCGCCCGCTGTCAATGTTAAACAAGGGGCCTTTCCACAGTAGCTATTTTGTCATCGTCCTGGTATAGTAGGGGATCTAAACATCTCCGTAACCTGGTATGCCTAAAGTAGAGCGCAGACGAATGCCCCTTCCTGCATCAGCACTCCAATGACAGCATCAACAACGTCCGCCATTGTTCTCAAGCGCACCTACCCCGTCTATATGACGATGTTGCTTTTCGGCATCATCGCCATGAGTGCACTCATCGGTGTTCCGTTATTTGGATATGTCTATGGATATACCTGGTTGGATTGGACCATGTTCGTGCTCCTCTACATCATTACCGGACTAGGCATTACGGTCGGATACCACCGCCTGATCTCCCACCGGAGTTTCAGCTGTCCCGACTGGGTCAAGGCCGGCTTCCTGATCGCGGGGGGATGGGCTCTGCAAAACTCCGCCCTCAAATGGGGAGCTGATCACATTCGCCATCACGCTGCCTGTGACCAAGACGCCGATCCATATAATGCAAGGCTGGGGTTCTGGCACAGTCACTGCGGATGGCTTTTTGCCGATCAACGCCATGCCGACGAAAAATATGCCACGCGCCTCCGGCATGATCCGGTTGTGCTGTGGCAGCATCGTTACTACACACCGATCGTCCTCTCAGGGTTGGTACTTCCATTCGTGGTGGGCTTTCTCTACGGCGGATTGGTCGGCGGACTCAGCTGCTTCATGCTGGCCGGCATCGGACGAACATTTGCCGTGTTGAATTCGACCTTTTGCATCAACTCAGTCTGTCATCTGTGGGGAAGCCAACCTCACAGCCAAGCGGATTCCAGTCGAGATAGTTGGCTGGTCTCGCTCCTGACCTTCGGCGAAGGGTATCACAACTATCACCACACCTACCAAAGCGATTACCGCAACGGTCCTCTCTGGTATAACTTCGACCCATCAAAATGGGTGATTTTCACGCTTTCGCTCCTGGGGTTAGCCTGGTCGCTCCGTACTGCCAATGCAGCCGATTCCAAGTCTTCACATCCCTAGCAGGATGCTGAAAAAGTCCTCCAGCTTCGTTCTCGCGTCGCTCAGAAGCTCACCGTACGATAAAGAGTACGCCTCGCCTCTTCACTCGCTGCGGCCTTGCTGGAAGGCCTTTTTGAACATCCTGCGGACGATTCTGACTAGGTCTGTGACCTTACAAGGCCAAGCATTCGCGATTGTCAAAACAGTTTTTCAACAGCCTGCTAGGTTCCTTCCTGACAGAGCACCAAGGTCGCGACAGTCGCCTAGTATTTCCGCAAGGATACAGGCGGGAGATTCAACAGCTCCTCGCGGATGGTCGCCCAAAGAGTATCAAGCATGTAGGTAAGGTCGGGTGCCGTACGAGTCAGCAATTTAATGGCGAGCCCAGGCACAGGAGGGGTCGACACTCCGCCTAATACCTGGCCATCCCGTTCATCCAAGACCGGTGCGATCTTCGACTCCAGTCGGTTCCAGATCTCGGGCGCCACGGCATCATTCACCACATAGAAAGAGGCGACATAGTTCCATTCTTCCGCAAGTCCCACGCTGCCCAGGTCAGTGGCGGGATCCAGGACATATCGCTCCAAGAGGGAACTGCCGGATGCCGTTGTGATACGGATCTCATTCTCCAGATCGGTAAACGCCCATCGCTCCTCTCGGGCGATGCGGCCAGATGCGACGGCATCCCACAGGAGAAGCGTCGCACCGGCCGCCAGAGTAGCCCGAAGCGTCTGCCGAAATCGTGACCCGGCGAACGGAATGGTGTGTTCAGGAAGCCATTCCAAGACCGCACCAGGCCCGACGGTAATATTGATGTGCTGTTCTGAGGCCTTGCCCTCGGTTCGATAGACCCGATTGGCAGAAGGTGAGGAAATCAGGACGTGTGCGTCCCGATCCAAGCTCATGTCTATGGACAAATGGTCCCCTCCAACCAATCCACCGGAGGGATTGACCAGGAGAGTGTACGCGGCTCCCGTGTCATCAAGATAAATAGGAGGAAGAAGCTTCCAAGGCGTCGTGAAGTACGAGTGCGCGATGATCGTTCGGCGGTCCGGCTTGGCATAGTTCAGCCGAAGCTCGCCGACCCGTCCGACGGATTCGGTCGAAAAGCTCGGAGCCGTATTTCTTGTTCCGGATGGACTTCTTTTTTGAGACGTGTTTCGTTTCAGAGCCGTACGTTTTCGCGAAGCCGCCTTTTTTCGTGGTCCTGTTGAAGCCTGCACGATTATGAGCGCCTCGCTCGCTGGGGAATGCGTTGTTCCACCCAGGCTACCACGGCATCCAGCCCTTCACCGGAAAGGATATTGGTGAACGTGAAGGGAAGATCACCGCGCATCCGGCGGGTATCCCGATCCATGACTGACAGATCGGCCCGCACGTGCGGCGCCAAATCCATCTTGTTGATGACAAGAAAATCCGATCGAGTAATACCGGGACCGCCTTTGCGTGGAATCTTGTCACCACCCGATACATCGATCACGTAGATGACATAATCCACAAGTTCGGGACTGAAGGTCGCCGCGAGATTGTCTCCTCCGCTTTCCAGAAAGATCAATTCAACGTCAGGATGGCGCCGGAGCAGATCATCGATCGCCTCTTGATTGTGCGAGGCGTCTTCGCGGATAGCCGTATGCGGACACCCTCCCGTCTCCACGCCCAAAATCCGATCGACCGGCAAGGCTG
>Ga0073934_10006077_pt1 | contig 17963 bp, 12 predicted proteins | sample LarsenN4metaG_FD_76834 | JGI IMG/M metagenome (GOLD analysis project Ga0073934, IMG submission 76834) | Hot spring sediment bacterial and archeal communities from British Columbia, Canada, to study Microbial Dark Matter (Phase II) - Larsen... ... | reverse complement strand
TCAAGTTGTTGGCGCACTTGATGCGACTGGCCGATTCGCGTGCTTTTTGGACTGCCGGCAGCAGGAGTCCGACCAGCACGGAGATGATGGCGATCACCACGAGCAATTCAATGAGCGTGAAACCGGTTTGACGACGTTTCATTGTGACCTCTCCATGAATCGATCGGCGCGGCGACCTAGGGCCGAATGGGAACGGTCTTCCCGGCTTGAGTCGATCGAACCACAATCATCGACTTCGGAATCTTGAAGCGGATCGGTTTTGAACCGAAATCCGGACCGGAGATCTCGACCCGAAGTTCATCGAATTCCAATGATGGCACGGCAAATACAGCCGGTTCGTCCGTCCAGCCGACGGGGAACACTTCCGACTGCCGCGTCGATCCAGGCGTCGCCGAGGCCAATTCGATGTGCTGTCGCGGATAGGATTGGCCGCCGGCGCCGCGGACGACCCATTCCAGCGGACTCACCTCCTGGCCCTGTTTGCGAGTCCGATCGGCAAATCGGCGGCCATCTTCCATGTGTCGGCGGCGCAGCCAGATCACCAGATAGGAGTCGGTCGAATTGCGAATCGATCCGTTTCTATCGCGATATTCGACAGGGCCGATGGCGGCGCCGAGAATCTCATAGTGCGTGTTGTTTCGCCGAACGGTAAAGCGGCTCGCATCGAACCAATCGTCGCGCTTTGGAATTTCGCCGGCAAACTGCGCGGATTTCGGAATCGCAACATTCCGTTCGGCGTCCGACCCCGATCCGCGATATGCCTGATACGTTGATCCCAGCATGCTGGGAGCGAACGCGAGCGTCATCGTCAGCAGTCCGCCGTAAACGGACGCGGCGCTCGTCAGCAAAACGGCCTGGCCGCTGCGAATCGCGACGACCAGCAACACGCAACAGGCAATCAGTCCCAAAATCGCCAGCGGCAAAGCGATCATCGCTGTGGCCGAGAAGGCAGTGGAAACAAGCGCCCCACTCAGCAACACGAGCACGGCCGGCACAAGCCATTTCAGCGGCAGCGCCGGCCTTCGCTTCGTTTCCGCAACCGGCCTGCGCACGGCGGTTCGCTTCGGGGCGGGCCGCATCGGGACCGACACGACGGCGGCAGCGGCGCTGGGTTTGGGAATCGGCACTTGAATTACGGAATCCGCGGCGCCATGACCGTCGCTGGGCGAATCGTTCGGAATGGGCGGCGGGCCGTTCGCACGGATCGTCGGCGAAGCCGCATGCGTCTCGACGCGCTTTGCCTCGATAATGTTCAGCGTCTTCGCGCAGTTCGGGCACGGCGCCTGTCCGACGCAGTGGCGCAGCCGCACCGGCTCATTCGGCCGAGGTGTTTCTGATTCACGCCTCCGGATCTTCGGTCGAGCCAGCGGCTTGAGTTTCGCGCCGGGTGTTTCCGAAAACGTAAAGAAGCTGGAGCACTTCGGACATTGCACGCTGATTCCTTCTAACCCCCTCGGTCCCGCACTGGTGCAGGCACAAAAAGGGACACTCCGATACGATGGCCATGGCGTCGCCCCAATACGCGAGTGAAGCAGCCGGTACGAAAATGGTGCTACGATTATCCATTCCCGATCCGGCGCGATCAAGCAAAAAGCAGGTCCAAAAAATGCTCTGAGCGTGACCTGCGGGCGTTACTGCGTCTTCACCAACTCCGTCAACACGCGGCCTGTGGCAAGTTGCACCGGCTTGTTCAGCGCATCGTGAAGCTCGGTCTCCGGCGAAATTCCCATGGCCGCATAAATGGTCGCGGCGATGTCTTCCGGCTTCACCGGTTCCTGGGCCGGGTACGCGGCATGCCTGTCCGAGGCGCCGATAATGGCGCCGGGCGGGATGCCTGCGCCGCCGAGGAAGACGGTATAACAGTACGGCCAATGATCGCGGCCATTTTTTGCAGCGCCGGCGCCGGAGGTAACGTAACCCAGCTTGGGCGTGCGGCCGAACTCGCCCATCGCGACCACGAGCGTTTCATCGAGCAGGCCGCGTTCGCTCATGTCTTCCAACAGCGCCGAAAAACCGCGATCGAACATCGGCAAGAGCGATCGTTTCAACAGCGGAAAATGATCGCGATGCGTATCCCACGCCTGGTCGATTCGCCGGCCGGAAATGACGGTGACGAGTCGCACTCCCCCCTCGATGAGCCGGCGCGCCATCAGCAGGCATTGCCCCAGGTGCGGCAACCCGCCGAATTTTCGCGCTTCGATGCTGCGATCGGAGCCGTGGTCCATGCCGTAGCGCTCGCGCAGTCTGGTCGGTTCTTCGCTCAGGTCGAATGCCCGCCGCACCTCGGCCGAACCGATCAAATCGAACGCCTTCTTTTGGAACACGTCGAGGCGATCGTAAACTTCCGAATGTGTCGAGTTGGATCGCGAGTTGAGGCGCTTCAACAGGTCGCCGCGGGTCTTGAGCCGATCCGCCGATACGCCGATTTGCGGCGTCATTCCGGGGACCGCGTAGTCGGGCAAGCTTGGGTCGCCGGCGATGAACGGATCGTATTTCGCTCCGAGAAAACCGGCGAATTCCCCGGGGATGTCGTAGCCGTTGTTCGACATCACCTCGGGCAGATGCACGAAGTCCGGCAGCGCTTTGCCGGTTGGCCTGAGCTTGGCAAGCACCGCGCCGAAGCAGGGGAAATTCTTCGGCGATTCGGAGACGATCAGCTTCCCGCCGTCCACGGGGTACTTGCCGGTAAGCGCGTAGTAGCTTCCGGCATTATGATCGGTGATGCCGTGATGAACCGACCGCACCTGTGCCAGTCGATGAATCTGCTGCGAAAACAACGGCAAGTGTTCGCAGACCTGCACGCCCGGCGTCCGCGTGGCGATTGGCTTGAACTCGCCGCGAATCTCGGCCGGCGCCGACGGCTTCATGTCCCACAAATCGATATGGCTGGGCCCGCCTTCGAGGAACAAAAGAATACACGACTTCGCCCGGGCCTGCCCTGTCGTCTCTTTGGTTCGCGCCTCGGCCCGCAATAACTGAGGCAACGCCAAACCGACTCCGGCCAGCGAACCAAGTCGGAAGACGTCCCGCCTGTTCATCGCATCGAGTCGCGTGATCATCGGTCGTGAAGGAGTTTCTACCCGTATTTCTTGTGACATTCGCGCGAAGTCAACTTTGGCGCCTTGATCTTGTTGCCCGCCAGTTTCTCGCCGTTGGGATCGACGTAGACTCGCCCGGTCGGCTTCGGCCACTTCGGATCGTAGCCGGTCACGTGGACGTTAAAGATGAATCCCGTTTCGGAAGCCGCCTCGAACCAGTGCACATTGTCCTTGTGATCCGAAACGGTCGAAACCTCGCCCGGTTTGAAGGTCCGGTCGATCGTCGGCGTAATGATGTAATGGTCCGAATGGTCTTCCAACCGGTCATAGTGCCGGCCGCGAAATTCACCGCGAAGGATAATAAACCCGGTGCACATATTATCGTGGCCATGCGGGACGACCGACCGGCCTTTCTTCATGGCAAAGATCTGCTTGCCGAAGACCGGCTTGGCGGGCGCGCCTTCGATCCTGGAAAAGTCGATGCCCCAGTTGGCGGCGCCGTTGTCCGGCAGCTTGTTTTTGGCCGACAATTCGTCGAGCCGAACGTGCTTCACCAGTTCGGCGAGATCGATCTTGCGATAAAGTTCTTCCATTTTCTCCTGGAATTGCAGGTCCGTCAGCTTCTTGCCCTTCAGGTCTTGCGAGAGCGAGTTCAAGTCGGCGAGCCAGTGGCCAACAATCGGTTTGACTTCGCCGGCGAACAGGTCGCGGGCAAAAAGACCCTCGATCAAGCCATACGCCGTTAGAGCGCCGATTATGCCAAGCGAGTCACGACGAGTCAGGTGGGTCATCGCACTTTTCTCCGAGTCAAAAAGGGATGCTTCAAGCGTACACGACTTTCGGGCGAATGGCAAAGGAGAACCGGCAAACGACTTGTCAGAGGGGCCGGCCGGTTGCGACAATGGGTCATGCACCTGATTGACGCCCGTTCGATCTTCAGCCCGGCGACCGGGTTTATTCGCCGCGGCGGATTTGCCTGGACGTGCAATCCGTATCTCGGATGCACGTTCGGCTGCGACTATTGCTATGCGATGTTTCTGCCGCAAAATCGCAGGCCGAAGGAAGATTGGGGCCGATGGTTCAGCGCCAAACGCAACGCCGTCGAACTGGCCGAACGCACCGCCAAAAAAATCGCCGGGCAGCCGTTATACATGTCGAGCGTGACCGATCCGTATCAGCCCGCGGAGCGGTCGTTGCAGCTCACGCGCGGCATCCTGGAAGCACTGTCCGGCGTGCAGCCGCGATTGCTCATTCAAACGCGCGGCCCGATGGTCGTTCGCGACGTCGACATCTTGCGGCAATTTCGTTCGATCCGTGTCAACATGTCGATTCCCACCGACAGCGAAGAAATCCGCTCGGCATTTGAGCCGAAAGCGCCTCCGCTCGAGCGGCGTTGGCAGGCGCTGGGCGAAGTCCGCGCGGACGGTCTGCCGGTCGGCATCTGCGTGACGCCGGTCCTGCCGCTTCGCGATCCATGCGCGTTTGCCCAAAGGCTGGTCGATTTTCGACCCGATGTACTGGTCATTCAGGATTTCCACGATGCCAACGGCGGCTTCGGCGCCGACACCGGCGCGCGGGCCCGCCGACTGTTGCAGGAAATGCCAAATGCCGCAGAGTGCTACGACTTGCTGCGAAGGGAACTGACCGGCCGGACGATGTACTACGAAGGCGAGGCCGGTTTCTTTCCGCCGACCTAGAGCGAGCCATTTCGCATCGGACGATTTTGTCCGGCGCGTCGCAATGATCAATCGGATGGTGGACGGAGTTGCTCGACTTCGGGCAGGTCCTTCAAGCTGTTCAGTCCGAATACTTGCAGAAAGACTTTGGTCGTGCCGTACAGGACGGGCCGGCCGAGCGAGTCGTGCCGGCCGGTGATGCGGATCAGGCCTTTTTCCATCAAGTGGCGGAGCAGTTCATCGCACTTTACGCCGCGGATCTTCTCGATGTCGGCCCGCGTCAGCGGCTGCTTGTAGGCGATGATGGCGAGCGTCTCCAATGCGGCATTCGAAAGTCGCGGCGCCGGGTTCGTTTGCCGCAACCGCACTAACCAGGGGTGAAACTCGGGGCGGGTGCGAAGTTGCCAGCCGCCGGCGATCTCTTCGACCTGGAAGGCGGTGCCGTCCGCGTCGTAGCTTTCCTTCAGCCGGCTGACGAGCCGGCGCGCCTCGGCCAGGTCCTCCAGTTGTGCTGCGGCTACCAGTTTTCGCGGCGTCAGCGGCTCGTCGGCGGCAAAGAGCGCCGCCTCGACCGCCGCCAGCCTCGGGTCGCGAACGCCTTCGCCCTCGATCACCGGTTCATCCGCCGGCATCCGGTAGATCAACGGCTGCGCATGATTTCGCGGCAAGCGATCGTAACTTCGCCGAAGCTGCGGACCGCGAAGCAGGATGCGGGACATGGCGCTCGGTTCCTGTGCTTTTCGACTGCGCTTACGATACGGCCATATCCCGGCTCAGTCCAGAAAACGCTGCTTTCAGAAGTGGCAGGCGGTTGGCGTGCAGGATAAACTCGCGCTGATGATCAATGTCACCAACATCCTGAACGGCATTGAACACGGCGACCCGCACGCGGCCGAGCAACTTTTGCCGTTGGTGTACGACGAGCTCCGCAAGTTAGCGGGGGCGAAGCTGGTCAAGGAGAAACCGGGGCAAACGCTCGACGCCACGGCGCTGGTGCATGAGGCATATTTGCGGCTGGTCGGCGCCGCCGAACCGCGCATCTATCGCGATCGCCGGCATTTTTTCGCGGCCGCTGCGCGGGCGATGCGGCAGATCCTCATCGATCAGGCTCGCCGGAAGCAAACCGAGAAGCATGGAGGCGACCGGCATCGGCAGGAACTCGTCGACATCGCTGTCTCAGAGCCGAATGCAGAACTGCTCGCCCTCGACGAAGCCCTGGACCGACTGGCGGCGGAAGATCCGCTCAAGGTACGCCTGGTGGAATTGCGCTACTTTGCCGGCTTGACCAACGACCAGGCCGCCGAAGTGCTGGAAATCTCACCCAGCTCGGCCGACCGGCATTGGGCTTACGCCCGCGCCTGGTTGCAGCAGGCCGTTCGCGGCAATTGACGCAACGGACAATTTTTTTGGCGCCCTGGTGCTTTTCCCCTCGACATCTCGCTTTTGCAGATAGAGGCGACCATGAACGCGGAAGAAATTTTTCACGCAGCACTGGCAAAGCCGGCGTCCGAGCGTCCGGCATTTCTGGCCGACGCCTGTGCCGGCGACGATCCACTCCGGCGACGAATCGAAGCGCTCTTGGAAGCGCACGAAAACCCGGGCAGCTTTCTGGCCGGCCAGCCTCCCATGCCTGCGTCCACGATCGACCACTCGCCGCCGGCCGAGCAACCCGGCGCCGTCATCGGCCCCTACAAGCTCATCGAACCAATCGGCGAAGGCGGCATGGGCACCGTCTGGATGGCCCAGCAGACTGAGCCGGTCAAAAGGCTGGTCGCGCTGAAGCTCATCAAAGCCGGCATGGACTCGAAGCAGATCATCGCCCGCTTCGAAGCAGAACGCCAGGCCCTGGCGCTGATGGATCATCCAAATATCGCCAAGGTGTTCGACGGCGGGACGACGAGCCGTAGAGCAAGCGTCCCCGCTTGCTCTGACGATCGCACAAGCGAGGACGCTTGTGCTACGGGCCGGCCCTTCTTCGTCATGGAACTCGTCAAGGGACAACCCATCACGAAGTACTGCGACGAGCACCACCTGACGCCCCGGCAGCGGTTGGAACTGTTCGTCCCCGTGTGCCAGGCCATCCAGCACGCCCATCAGAAGGGCATCATCCACCGCGACCTGAAGCCCTCCAACGTCCTCGTCGCCCTCTACGACGGACGCCCTGTTCCAAAGGTCATCGACTTCGGCGTCGCCAAAGCAACCGGCGTGCAACTCACCGACGCAACCCTGGTCACCGGCTTCGGCGCCATCGTCGGCACGCTGGAATACATGTCGCCCGAGCAGGCGGAGGTCAACCAGCTCGACATCGATACGCGCAGCGACATCTACTCGCTGGGTGTGATGCTGTACGAGCTGCTGACCGGCAGCCCGCCGTTCACGCGGAAGGACCTGGAAAAGGCCGGCATGCTGGAGATGCTCCGCGTGATTCGCGAGCAGGAACCGTCGAAGCCGAGCACCAAGCTGAGCAATTTAGGTAGCCGCGTTGCTCCGCAACGCGATTTCGCGTCGCAGAGCGACGTGACGACTTCGCTCGCGTCCATCGCCGCCAACCGCGGCACCGAGCCGGCGAAGCTGACGCGGCTGGTGCGCGGCGAGCTGGACTGGATCGTGATGAAGGCGCTGGAGAAGGACCGCAACCGCCGCTACGAGACGGCGAACGGCTTCGCGATGGATGTTCAACGCTATCTGGCGGACGAGGCGGTGTTGGCGTGCCCGCCGTCGGTGGGGTATCGCGTAAGGAAGTTCGTGCGGCGGAACCGGCCGCAGGTGATCGGGGCGAGCCTGGTGTTCGTTGCACTGGTGGCCGGGGTGGTCGGCACGACATGGGGGCTGGTCGAGGCGAAGGATCAGGAACGGGTGGCTGAAAAGGCTGCCGAAGAGGAGCGTCAAGCGAAGGTCCGCGAGGCCCAGCGGGCCGAGGGGGAACGGCTGGCCAACGAGCAAACGCGGAAGCGGCTGGCCCAGATCGAGAAGGGGATGGAGCTGTTCGCCGGGATTCTCCAGGGGATCAACCCTCGGGAGGAGGAGCTGGGGGTCGAGCCGCTCTACGTGCAGCTGCGCCAGCGGGCAGAGAAGGCGGCCGACGCGCTGGACGCCGAGGCGGTGGGCGACCCGCTGGCGGTGGCCCGGCTGCAGACCATCCTCGGGGACACGCTCCGCGAGCTGGGCAGCTATGCCAAGGCCGTCGAAGTGCTGGAAAAGGCCCGCGCGATCCGCGAGCAGGAGCCGGGGGCCGACCACCCCGACACGCTCACGACCCTCAACAACCTGGCCCTGGCCTACCAGGCCGCCGGGAGGCTGCCCGAAGCCATCGCCCTGTTCGAGCGGGTCCGCGACGGCTCGGTCAAGAAGCCGGGGGCCAACCACCCCGATACCCTCTTCACGCTCGGCAACCTGGCCGCGGCGTACCGGGAAGCCGGGAGGCTGCCCGAGGCCATCACCCTCCTCGAGCAAGTCCGCGATGCCTTTGCCAAGACGGGGGGAGCCGACCACCCCGACACGCTCACCACCCTCAACAACCTGGCAATGGCGTACCAGGACGCCGGAAGGCTGCCCGAGGCCATCGCCCTGTTCGAGCAGGTCCGCGACGCCTCGGTCAAGAAGCCGGGGGCCGACCACCCCTCCACCCTCATTACGCTCAACAACCTGGCCGCTGCGTACCAGTACGCCGGGAGGTTGCCCGAGGCCATCGCCGTCTTCGAGCAGGTCCGCGATGCCCAGATCAAGAAGCTGGGGGCCGGCCACGCCGACACCGTCACCACGCTCCACAACCTGGCCATGGCGTACCTGTTCGCCGGGAGTTTGTCCAAGGCAGTCGCCCACCTCGAACAGGCGGCGACCGGCATTGCCAAGCTGAAGTTCCGGCACAGATTCGCCGGCCGGATCATCGGCGACACCATTCTCGCCTACGAGGCGGCCGGGCAGCTCGACAAGGTCGAGGGCTGGCGGCGGCAGTGGCTGGTGGTCGTCAAGGAGAATTCCGGGGCCAATTCGCCCGCCTACGCCGGCGAACTGGCGGCGCTGGGGCTGAACCTGCTCAAGCAAAAGAAGTGGTTCGCCGCCGAGCCGCTGCTCCGCGAGTCCCTGGGCATCCGCGAGAAGACGGAGCCGAATGCCTGGACCACGTTCAACACCCAGTCGATGCTCGGCGGTTCGCTCCTGAGCCAGAAGAAGTACAAGGATGCCGAGCCGTTGTTGCTCAAGGGTTACGAGGGGATGAAGGCCCGCGAGAAGACGATCCCGCCGCAGGCCGTCACCCGCATCCCCGAGGCCCTCGACCGGCTGATCGAGCTGTACACCGCGACGGACAAGCCGGAGGAGGCGAAGAAGTGGCGGGCCGAGCGGGCGAAGTACCCGAATGTCGCCCCGCCGCCGCGGGAGAAGAAGTAGCCGGATTCGTCGGATCGATTCAATTCGAGTGTGAAGGCGGCCGGTGGGGTCCTTACCGCCAAGCAAGCCCCCCACCGGCCCGGCACCGCCCCGGCGCTCGGTCTGCGCGCCGAGGGGTGTCACGTCATGGTATCGCAGACCAACCTCAAAGGGAGAACGAACCATGTCAGTCCACAGTTGGCTGCAAAACCTCAGATCCACCCTGACGCCGAACCGGGGCCAACGCCATCACGGGCGACGGGGCTCGCTGCGAGCCGCGACGCATCGGCCAAGCCTCGAATGCCTGGAAGACCGCATGACGCCCAGCTTCAGCCCCGCTGCGAGCTTCCCCGTCGGAGCGAGTCCCGTGGAGGTGGTGACGGGCGATTTCAACTGCGACGGCCAGCTCGACCTGGCCACGCTCAACCCGGTCGACGAGATTTCATACGAGAGGGTAACCGTCAGTGTGCTGCTCGGAGATGGAGCGGGTGGCTTCGGCGCCGCCATCCAATCTGATGTCGGCGCAAACTTGTACACAAACGGCGACCCGTACTGGGCGGAGTTTTCCCTCACGGTCGCCGACTTCGACAACAACGGCCATCTCGACCTGGCGATGGCGATCACTTTCCAGAGCATAGTGACCGGCGAATTCGGCGGAGCCGCGGGCGTCAGCCTGGGCAACGGCGATGGCACGTTCGGATCGCTCGTTGGGGCCACCACGTACGATGCTACCCTGGGGGTGGCGACGGGGGACTTCAACAACGATGGCAACAGCGACCTCGTGGTCACCGGGTGGGTCACTTATCACGGCGACGGAGACGATGGATTCGTCCAGGTGCTGCAGGGCAACGGCCAGGGGGGATTCGTGGAAACGCCGCCGTTGTGGCTCAGTGCTTACAAAGAGGACCTGACCGTCAGTGACCTCAACGGCGATGGCAACCTCGACGTGGTTGCCGTGGACGGCGAGCTGGGCGGCTCGAGCGGCGTCGCGTTCCTGGGCAACGGGGCCGGCAGGTTCGTCTCACAATTCCAGTTCGGCGCCACGACCTCGGGTATCGGGGGGGTCGCGGTCGGCGACTTCACCGGCGACGGCATCGCCGACCTGGTCGTTGCCGGTGTGAACGTGGACATCTTCGTTGGCCGCGGCGACGGCACATTCGGTGGCCCCATCAGCTATTCCGACAACAGCTTCTTCCAGCCGGGCGTGGCGGTGGCCGACTTCAATGGCGACGGCAGGCTCGACGCAATGACCTCCGACGCGCAATCGGGAACTGTCAGCGAGTTGCTGGGCAACGGCGATGGCACCCTGACCTATGCCGGAGCTTACGCCGTCGGTTTGTCCCCATCGGCGATCGCCGTCGGCGACTTCAACGGCGACGGCCGCCCGGACGTGGCCACGGCCAACCGTGGCTCCAACACGGTCTCGGTCCTGCTCAACGACGGCACCTGGACGCCGCCCCCGCCAGCGCTGCGGATCGGCGACCGTACCGTCACGGAAGGCAACACCGGAACGGTGTCCGCCACCTTCACCGTCACCCTGTCCGCCCCTAGCACCCAGACGATCACCGTAGCCTACTCGACCGGCAACAGCACCGCCAGCGCCGGCAGCGACTACGAGACCGTCGCCGGTACGCTGACCTTTGCCCCCGGCGAGACCAGCAAGACCATCACCGTCCTGATCAACGGCGACCGCGGCGCCGAGTCGAATGAGACGTTCGTCGTCAACCTCAGCAACCCGAGCAGTGCGACCATCGCCGACGGTCAAGGCGTGGGCACGATCACGGACGACGAGCCGCGCATCAGCGTCAGCGACGTGACCAAGCAGGAGGGCAAGAAGGGTCAGAAGACCCTCTTCACCTTCACCGTCACGCTTTCAGCAGCCTACGACGAGCCGGTGACGATGTCGTTCCGCACCGTAAACGGCACCGCCAAGTCCAGCGAGGACTATGTCGCCAAGTCCGGCACGCTGACCTTCGCCCCCGGCGAGACGACAAAGACCATCACCATCGAGGTCAAGGGCGACAGCAAGCGGGAGGTCGACGAGACGTTCAGCCTGGAATTGTTCGGCGCCAGCAGTAACTCGCTCTTTACCGACTGGCTCGGCCTCGGCACGATTTTGAATGACGACTGAAAGTGTCCTCTGAAAACGCCAACGGCGGCCTCGTCGTACACCGGGGCCGCCGCTGCGGATTTGCATTTGCGGAGATGCGAGTTATTCCAGTTCGCTGACGACGTAATCGGGATCGCGCGGGACCAGCTTTTGTTTCGTGCAGTCGACCAGAAAATCAAGGTCTTCGAGGACGATCGCGCCGATCAACGCGGTGGTGCGCTTCGGTTCGAGCGCAGCGGTGAAAACGCCATGTCGGCCAAGAAGCGTCACGTCAACATCTTCGACAAAATCGCGCGTCGCCGTCTGCCTGCCAGCATAAGTAACCTTGACCTTGCCGGTCGGCGCGAGGCCCAATTGCTTCGCAATCGATGTTGGCAAAACCAGTCGAGTCGCTCCCGAATCGACCACGCCGCTGATTGTTGTGCGGCGAACTTTTTCTTCAGCCAAGAGGCCTCTGCGTGCATCCATTACGTCCGCATGGTTCGCCACTTCAAAGTCAACCGCGAATTTTCCCACGCCGTCATCTCCCTTGAGTCGCATGGCCCGCTCCTTTTCCTCAAATTCAATTTCATGATACAGGAGTTGCGCTTCCCGGGATGCTCCACAAAACGCCAACGGCGGCCTCGTCGTACACCGGGGCCGCCGCTGCGAGCTGGGATCACGCGTTGTTCTAACCGAGAATGCCGTGGACCACCTCGCCCTTGACCAGTTCACGCGGCTGATTCAGGTGGTTGTAGACGATCGTGTTCGGCACGATGCCCACGCTGTGGTAAATGGTCGCCAGAAGTTCCGTCGGATGCACCGGGTTTTCGAGCGGGGCCGAGCCGGTCTTGTCCGATTTTCCATGGACGTAGCCGCGCTTGATGCCGGCGCCGGCGATGACGGCCGTGTAGCAGTACGGCCAGTGGTCGCGGCCGTCGTCGCTGTTTTCGTTGCCCGACGTGCTGACGCCGCGCTGCGGGCTGCGGCCGAACTCGCCGACGGCGACGACCAGCGTGTCTTTGAGCAGGCCGCGTTGATCGAGGTCTTCGATCAGGCCGGCCAGGCCGGCATCCAGCATCGGCGCCGACATCTTCTTCATTCGGTCCGACAGGCCGACGTGAACGTCCCACGAATGCAGGTCCGAGTTCGCGACCTTCGGCCAGTTGATCTCGACGAAGCGCGTGCCGGCTTCGATCAAGCGACGTGCGAGCAGGCAGCATTGGCCGAACGTGTTCTTGCCGTATCGTTCGCGAACTTCGGGCTTCTCTTCCGCCAGTTCGAAGGCCTTGCGGGCCCGGCCCGAAACGACCAGCCCCATCGCCTTGCCGTAATACTCGTTGATCGAATACTTGCTGACGGCCTTTTCCATGTCCGGCATGCCCTTGGCGATCGTGTCGCGAAGCGTCGAGCGCCGTTCGAGCCGGGCCGAGGTCAGTTCCGGACGAAGTTGCAAGTCGTCCACTTTGATCTTGTCCATTGCGCCGGAATTCACGTCGTCGGCGCCTGGCGGATACAGCAGATACGGGTCATACGCCCGGCCCAAAAAGCCCGCGTTGCCGCCCTTGCCCACGACGTTCGATTCCTGCAGCGGCCGCGGCATCATGACGAACGGCAGCATCGGCTCGGTCGGCGGCTTGATGCGGACGATATTGCTGCCGACGTGCGGGAAGTCCTTCGGCGACGGCGGTTCGAGTTGCCCGGACGCGCTGACCTTGTCCGTCGTGTAGCCGGTCAACATCTGGTAAATCGCGGCCGTGTGATTGAACAACCCGACCGGCGTGTAGCTCATCGAGCGGATCATGGTCGCCCTATGCGTCTGCTCGGCCAGCTTCGGCAACAACTCGGTGAACTGCAGGCCCGGCGTCTTCGTCGGGATCGGTTTGAAAACGCTCTTCACGTTCGACGGCACGTTGTCCTTCGGATCCCACAAATCGAGATGGCTCGGCCCGCCTTGCAGGTAAATCAAAATGACGCTTTTGGCTTTGCCGAATCCGGGTCCGCCGCCAGCCGGAGCGGTCGATTCCGCACGAGCTTTTTCGAACTGCAAGACGCTGGGCAGCGACAGGCCCAGAAACGACAGGCCGCCGAATCGCAAAAGGTCACGGCGAGTGATGCCGTCGCACGTATCCTTGCCGACCGAACCGGGAACGATGAACATGGTCCGATACCTCAGCAGGAGGCCGCTCCATGGGTCCGGAGCGGCAAATACAAACAGGTGGGAAAAACTAGCAAGCCCCACAACGGGGCGGTGGGTGAACAACAAGTCACTGTAAGGATACCCGCCAATAGCCGGTCCCGTCAACGGTAGAGCGAGGAATTCTGTGATTCACTGAGCTGCTTTTGAGGGCGTGGCGAGCCGGGCGAGCTGAGTGCCGGGAGTCTCGGAATCCCGTCACAGCCGGCGAATCTCGCAGGTGAGCCATCCCCCATTTCGTAAGGTTGTTTGGCGCCGCTTCGACGCGAACCCATCCGGGCGCACGCGGAAAATAGTGGCTGTTCGGCCGGCCCGGCTCACACTCTGGCGGAGCGGGAAGATATGCCGGGCCGGTCAACTTAACGTGGCGGTTCGACAGGAACTTCGTTTTCGTCTGCCGAAAAAGGTTCATCGGCCTGTTCAGTTGCCACTCTCGACATGTTACTCTCTGATGCTGATATACAGTTTAGGCAATGCCTTACGAAGATCACTCAAGGCGTCCTTCGTAAGTCTCGATTCATCTACGCAGAGCTCTTCGAGCTGCCTTAGATTCTTCAAGTGGATTACGCCGGCGTCGGTGATTTTGGTCCCGGGCAGGTCCAAGGACGTAAGCTCCCGTAACTCACAGACCGCTTTCAATCCCTCATCGGTTACTGGCGCATCTGCCAACGTGACCGACCGTAGATTCTTCAGATCCTTGAAATGTCTTAGACCTTCACCAGTTACTTGAGTCGTATGCAGGTTGAGTACTTCGAGGTTCGAAAGTCCCGCCAGATGTTCAAGTCCCTTGTCCGTGGTCTTTGTGCGGCCCAAATACAGTTTCCGCAGCCGTTTTAGATTCTTAAGGTGAACCAGACCAGTGTCGCTCACCTGTGTAAAGTACAGGTACAATTCCTCAAGATCAGTGAGGCCGGCAATTGACTCCAACCCATGGTCAGTCACGTCAGTGACTCCAAGCTGCAGCATTCGCAGTTTCTGAAGTCCACGGAGCAGGTTTAGCCCCTTGTCGGTGACCTTGGTGTAGGAAAGGTCAAGGTATTGAATTTGTTCAAGACCTTTCAGATGCGCTATCCCTTTGTCTGTGACCCGCGTCTCTGACAGGCTTAGCACCTGAAGCTCTCGCAGGTTCTTAATATGTTCGAGTCCTTTATCTGTGATCGGTTGCCGAAAAACAATCAACTTACGGAGGTGTTTCAAATCCTTCAGTAGTTCCATTATCGCGTCATTGTACGTGCCGACTTCCGACGACAACTCCACGCTGACTACTGGCCGCCCTGGCCGCTTTTCATCCCGATGAATTATTGCGCCGCGCTCTTCCAGTTGTGGATATTGCATTCGCCTTCTCGGCAGGAGTGAGTGGTGCGAAATCTGGATCGTCGCCACGGTTAGCGCCGGGTCGGTTGCAGCCCATAACACTGGTCAGGGAAACAACAGCCGTAAAGGCAAGCGTGGTGGTCAGCGGATTGCACCACGACCAGCGGGAGAAGATTGCGGAACCCATCGTAAACACCTGCACTCGGAAAGCTGTCGAACGTTTAGGAATCTATGCTGCATGCTCCGCTTGCAATGACTTGCCGCACGCGCGTTGGCGTCGTTGCGGAGCAGGCAGCATGGATTCGCGTTGAACGGAACCGCGTCGCCACAACCGGCGGGTATGGGTTTTCGATCCTTTGCGGTTCGGTTTCGATGTGTATTTTAACCGTGGCTAGGCGAGATTCGCAAGCGATTTCGCGGAAATGAGCCGCGAGGTGCCCCCAATCGAAATCCACGACCGACTCGCTCGCCGGCGCGTCGAGCCGAACGTGCGCCTCGATGCTGAAATATTGGAGAAATGCCAGAACCGAAGTTAACGGACTTGATTTTGGTTCAATCAAAGACGGTGGCGACTCGCCTACTTCACGATGGACGTTCCATGAGCATTCGGCGAGCGCCACATTCATCATAGTAGTACGCCAATCGTCCCGGGATGCAGCTAATAACCGTCCCCCATCCGCCCAACTCGGCAGCAGAAACTGCCTCATCAAGCGCCAAAAGCTGGCCGTCAATCTCGGCGGTGCAAGACAAAACGTAGCACATCGTCGGTGCGCCGCGCGATCGCAAGAGGGCAATCACATCGGTATTTGAGGGAAGCAGCGTGGTATAGCGCTCATCGAGATCTTGGCAATGGTTCAGGCGATCAAGCAGCCGCTGACGCCGTTTGGACGAAGCAAGTGACTCCAGCCATCGAGCTCGGCGTGCCGATGCGATGAACGCTCGAACAAATGTTTCCTCGTGTTCATTCATCACAAAGCCGCCGAACGTGATAAGAAGACTATCGCGATGCGCGCAACAACCGGCCCCTCGCTTGGGCCAGCATGCGGATCGCCTTGCGTTGGACTAAACCGGCTCACCCACGACCGGCGGCGATCGTATTTGAGCGTCGCGGTTCGTTTTCGAAGTGTACTGTAACCGTGGATTGGCAAGATTCGCAACCGATTTCCACAAAACCCCAGCGATCTCCAGCAACCCCAGCGAGCCGGGCACGTAAGTGCCCGGAGTCTCGAAGTCTCGCCACAGCCGGCTGTTTGGCGCCGCTTCGTTTTCGGAGCGCGGGCACGACGCACAACGGCCTGGAATACCAACAATCCCGGCGCGACGGGATTATCGGCGTCATGCCTGGACTCGTTGTTTTTATTCAAGTGCGGCGGGACAAAAGGCGGTTAGGCTTCGTCCTCGCTGTCGGGCTCGGGCCACGGCTTTACGCGGCCACTTTTGCCAGTGCAAGCGATTTCCGGAAGCGATGCCCGCTCGCAACGGCTCCGACCTGATAGTTTAGCCGCGAGCGTCAGCGAGCGCTCTCATCGAACAACCATCGGACTGCAAACGGACCGGCGCTCGACCCTCGAAATCTGTTTGGCGCCTTCGAGGCGCGCGAGCGCACGAATTAAGTCGAGAAGAGCGAAACTCCCGGACGCAGCCGTTCGCAGGGCGGTCAAGTCCCGGCGCGCCGGAAAAAAACTGAAAAGAGTCAGTCAATTTCGCGGTGCGTCCTCTTGGCTATTTGGGCTATGAATCGGTGCGAACTGCTTCTGCCCGCTGGACCCGAACCTCATCTTGTGGCGAAGAATCCACACGAAAGTAACCGGCACGCCAATCACCGTCGGCAACACCCACGGGATCAGTGCCGCCGGGCCGCTCAGCAATCCTTGCTGGAGGAGCCGGTTGGACACGGTGATGGCAAGGGCCGTGTGGAAGATGATTCCGGAAACCAGCATGCACTCCATGTGCTTGTACCACCAGTCCATGTGCGCCGGCCGCGACCGGCGAACGAATCGGAGCATCGTGAACGCCAGCGGCACGGCGACCAACCCCAGGAATGAAGGCATCACGTTTTGGATCTCCAGCCCGGAAGCCAGCAAGCCGCTGATGCCCATCGCCGCGACGCCAGCACCCGCGAGGCCCAACACTCCGATGGTCAGAAGCAACAGCCCATTGCCTCCCGACGGCTTCGCCTTGGTCCTCACCGCGTAGACGCCGACTTGGACGTAGGCGAGCAGACTGACCCCTGCCAAGCCTAGCACTCGGAAGAGCCAGGCCCGTTCCGGGGAGAGTCGACGGATATCATCCTCGGACAAACCGAGACTCTTCCCGAACCCGAACGGATCGACCTCGGCCCACGCCGCGGAGAGAACGGCCGTGACGCCAACGGGGTAGGCGCAGTACAGAAAGACGCGGCCCCAGCCGATGTGGGCCGACGCCCCTTTTTTCGTACACACGGCTGCCCAGAAAGCTACCAGACCGAGCGCCCCGGCCGCGATGTGGATGCCGCGCAGCGCCAGATGAAGGTTGACGACATCGAACACGCATCAACCTCCTCGCCTCAAATCGCCGCCACTCGCGAGCGTTCTGCCGGCGAACGACCCATCTCACCTGCCCGGCCCGCACAGAACGCAACCGCACCGGTCGCGCTCCACCGCACGTTCATATGGGGGGCCTGCACGACGCTCCCCGCGTCTCGACGGCGTGTCAGGCCTTCAGGTGTTTCCAGCGGGGCGACTGCCACCAATTCATGACATCGATCTCCGCGGCGCAGGCCAAGAACTCGACACCGTCCTCGATCGCTTCCTCATTGAGGAAGTACCGTCCCTGCTCCAAATCGGCAACAAAGCTCCGAAGAAACTCGGCAAGATCCGTGTGGAGGCGAATCCCGACGCGCTGGGCGTCGTCGACGAAAATGACCTGTCCAGGTTGGCCGCCGCCTGCCGGATCCATGTCCACCCGAAGCCACGTCTCGTTGCCATCAAATGCCAAGGCAATCCAACGAGGATTGAGCAGGTTGTCCTTGCGGATGCCGGCATCGGCAGCTCGCAAGAGGATCGGTTCATCATCCGCCGTCGCAACCCGGTCGGAATAGTCACTCAAGACCTTGTCGAGACTCAAAAACTCCATGCCGTAAAACAGGCTGCCGAGATTTCCCACATCGTTCATACCGTTGTGGGCAAGGTAGATCTCGCGCCAGTCGGTCGGCATCTTGAAGCCAAAGCTCTGCTCGGCTGCGTCGAGTTCATCTGGACTCGCGCCGGGGTTGAGATTCGCCAAGATTTTCGGGGCGTGTG
>Ga0073934_10006075_pt1 | contig 17967 bp, 13 predicted proteins | sample LarsenN4metaG_FD_76834 | JGI IMG/M metagenome (GOLD analysis project Ga0073934, IMG submission 76834) | Hot spring sediment bacterial and archeal communities from British Columbia, Canada, to study Microbial Dark Matter (Phase II) - Larsen... ... | reverse complement strand
TGCTGGAGCGGCACTACCGCGACGTGCAGGACATCGAGTTCACCATCGAGCGCAGCCGCCTCTACCTGCTGCAGACCCGGGCCGGCAAGCGGACGGCCCAGGCCGCGGTGCGCATCGCCGTGGACATGGTGCACGAAGGGCTGATCAGCAAGGAGGAGGCTCTCCTGCGCGTGGACGCCAACGAGTTCGAGAAGATCCTGCACCGGATGGTGGACCCCGCCGCGCCCAAGACCGTGCTGGCCAAAGGGCTCGCGGCCAGCCCGGGGGCGGCTCAGGGCGCCGTCGTCTTCGACGCGGACACCGCCGCGGAGCGGGGACGGGCGGGCGAGAAGATCATCCTGGTCCGCACGGAGACCAATCCCAACGACGTGCACGGGATGCTGGTCGCCCAGGGCATCCTGACCGGACGCGGCGGCATGACCAGTCACGCCGCCATCGTGGCGCGCGGCATCGGCACCCCCGCCGTGGTCGGGGCCGAATCCCTGCGCATCGACGAAGATGCCGGGCAGTTCAGCGTGGACCGCACCGTCGTGCGCGCCGGCGACGTCATCACCATCGACGGCAACACCGGCGAGGTCATCCTGAACGCGGTCCCGCTGGTTGAGCCCAAGCTGGGCGGCTACGTGCAGGAGTTTCTCGGCTGGGCCGACCAGGTGCGCACGCTCGGGGTGCGGGCCAACGCGGACTATCCCGAGGACGCGCGCAAGGCGCGGGAGTTCGGCGCGGAAGGCATCGGCCTCTGCCGGACCGAGTACATGTTCACGAAGGAGGAACGGCAGCCGATCTACCTGCGGCTGATCATGGCCGAGGGCGAGGCGGAGCGCCGCGCGGCCTGCGCGGAGCTGGAGCCTCTGCAGAAGGAGGACTTCAAGGGGCTCTTCCGCGAGATGGTCGGCCGGCCGGTGATCATCCGGCTGTTCGACCCGCCGCTGCACGAGTTCCTCCCGCCGCTGCACCAGCTCACCGAAGAGATTACGCGGATCGACCTCACCGGGCGGGAGTCGGAGTGGCTGGCCAAGGAGCGGGACCGGCTGGCTGTGCCCGCCGCGGACCCCGGGCGGCTGGAGCGGCTCCGCGCGCTCAGGCGGCGCGTCCAGGAACTGGAGGAGGTCAACCCCATGCTGGGGCTGCGCGGCTGCCGGCTGGGGATCCTCTACCCCGAGATCAATGAGATGCAGGTGCGGGCGATCCTGCGCGCGGCCATCGAGCTCAAGCGCGATGAGGGGCTGGACGTCATCCCCGAGATCATGATCCCGCTGGTCGGGCACGTGAACGAGCTGCGCGTGGTCCACGAGCAGTTGAGCCAGATCGCGCAGGGTCTGGTGCGCGAGTCAGCCGTCCGGATCAAGTACATGTTCGGCACGATGATCGAGTTGCCGCGGGCGGCGCTGGTGGCCGACCAGATCGCGGAGCTGGCGGAGTTCTTCTCCTACGGCACCAACGACCTGACGCAGACGGTCTTCGGCTTCTCTCGAGACGACGCGCAGGCCAAGTTCCTGACCCGCTACGTCGAGCGCGGCATCCTGTCCGACGACCCCTTCCGCGTGCTGGACCGGGAGGGGGTGGGCAAGATGATGCAGATCGCAACTGAGCTCGGCAAGAAGACGCGCCCGGACCTGGAGGTGGGGATCTGCGGCGAGCACGGCGGCGACCCGTCCTCGGTGGAATTCTGCCACCAGATCGGGCTGGACTACGTCTCCTGCTCCGCCTTCCGCGTCCCCATCGCCCGCCTGGCCGCGGCGCAGGCGCGGCTGCGCGAGAAGGTCGAGGTCACGAAGGACGTCTAGGCGACTGCCTGCCTAAGCGGCGGTGACGATCCGCGAGCAGATTGAGGCGCGGGAGGGAGCCTGGCTGGCTCCGGAAGCGGCACGGGCGGCCGGGTCCCGCGGCCGGGCGGTGCCCGAACTCGAGGACGACCTGCGGACCTGCTTCCAGCGGGACCGGGATCGGATTCTCCACTCCAAAGCCTTCCGCCGCCTGAAGCACAAGACGCAGGTCTTCCTGGCGCCCGAGGGCGACCACTACCGCACCCGCCTGACCCACACGCTGGAGGTCGCGCAGATCGCCCGGACCATCGCGCGGGCGCTGCGCCTCAACGAGGATCTCACCGAGGCGGTGGCGCTCGGCCACGACCTGGGCCACCCGCCCTTCGGCCACGCCGGGGAGGCGGCGCTTGATGAGGCCATGGCGCCGTACGGGGGGTTCCGGCACGTGGAGCAGAGCCTGCGGGTGGTCGACGTCCTGGAGCGCCGCCGCCGCGCGGACGGCACGGTTCTGTGGGGCCTGAATCTGACCTGGGAGGTGCGCGACGGGATCGGCGGCCACTCCAAGGGGCTGCACGACCTGGAGGCCGCTCCCGATCCCGAGGCGCTGCCCGCCACCCTGGAGGGGCAGGTCGTCCGCCTGGCCGACCGGATCGCCTACGTCCACCACGACATGGACGACGCCGTGCGCGCGGGGATCGTGGGGGAGGACGAAGTGCCGGGCGAGGTGCGCGCCGTCCTCGGCCTCTCGCGGGGAGAGTGGCTCGGGCGGATGGTCCATGACGTCGTGCAGCAGGGCCTGGCCGCCGGACGCGTGGGGCTCGGCGACGAGATCCGCCGAGCGCAGAACCGACTGAAGGATTTCCTCTCCGATCGGGTCTACCTCGGACGACATACCGCTGACGATGTCCGGCGGGCGCAGACCGTCCTGCGTGCTCTCTTCGACCACTACCTGGCGCATCCGGAGGAGATCCCCGAAGAGTTCCGTCACGCGCCCGACGCGCCGGAACCGGCGCGGATGGTCTGCGATTTCCTGGCCGGGATGACCGACCGCTACGCCCGCCGGGCCTACGAGACCTGCTTTCCGGCGCGGGAGTGGGCCGCGCTCTAGCCTGTTCCGCGCAGCGGTTCCGCAAATTGCGCCGCCGCCGTACTCGCCCGGAGGGGGAAGTCTGCCGCGCGCAGAATATCGAGGCGACATCCGGGGGCGGTCGTCCGCAAGGGGGCGGTTCGGATGGCGTTTCGTGGCAAGGTGAAGTGGTTCAATCCGGAAAAGGGGTATGGGTTCATCGCCCGCGACGACGGGCGCGACGTCTTTGTGCACTATTCATCAATTCAGATGGAAGGGTTCAAGACCCTGGAGGAAGGCCAGCTGGTAGAATTTGAGGTCGTGGAAGGCGCGCGCGGACCGCAGGCAGCCAACGTCGTTCGCGTCGAGGAGTAGCATTTCCGGCCCCGCCCGTCCGGCTACCACGCGGGCGCAGGTCGGCGTCCCGCTGGTCATCCGCACGATCTGAGGAGCCTCATGGCGCGCCGCGCACAGCCCTTTAACGTGATCATCCAGGGACGCCACACCGACGTCGGTGACGCCGTCAAGCGCTACGCCGAGCGGAAACTGCGCAAGCTCAGCCGGCACGCCTCCCAGCTGCGGGAGGCCCAGGCGGTGTTGAAGGTCGAGCGGCAGCGCTCGGCCGGCCGCACCCAGGTGGCTGAGGTTACCGTGTGGGGCGACGCCCTGGTGCTCAGGGGATCGCACCGCAGCGAGGACATGTTCGCCTCCATCGACGCGGTCGTAGAGAAACTGGAGAAGCAGATTCACAAGCACCGCAGCCGTTTCATCGAAAAACGCCGGATCGACGCGGTGCGCAGCAAGCGCCGGCAGCTGGCCCGCGCGGAGGCAGCGCTGCGGGGCGCGCCGGCTCCGGTCATGCCGCCGGAGATTGTGCGCATCAAGCGCTTCGTGATGAAGCCGATGACGGCCGAGGACGCCATCATCCAGATGGAGCGGTTGGGGCACGCCTTCTTCGTCTACCGGGACGCGCAGACCGAGCAGATCCACGTCCTCTACCGGCGCAAGAACGGGGACTACGGACTGATCGAACCCGACTGAGCTGTGGAGGGGTCCCGGGCCGCCCGGGACGGGGGGCAGGGTGGAGGAGCGGAGCACGGGGAAGCCGCTGCAGCAGCACGCCGAGGAGGTGGTGCGGCGCCTGCGCGGCGTCGTCTCGGTGCGGGTGGAATCCGACGCCCGCGGCGGCCTGGCCCTGATCCACGTCCTGGGGCAGGCGGACCGCAGCCCGAAGCTCATCGCCATGGACGTCGCCTCGGCGCTGGCCGCCGAGCTGGGCCTCCAGGTCGATCCCCGCCAGATCCGCGTGGCGACCGTCCGCGCCGCCGAATCGGATGTCCTGCCCCCGCAGGCGCGGCTGAAATATGTGGGGCTGACGGTCTCCTCGCTGCGCAACACCTCCGAAGTGAAGGTGCACCTGGAGGATCGAGGACTGCGCTACGAGGGGCTGGCGACCGGGCCCAACGTCGGCCGCCCGCGCCTGGACCTGGTCGCGGAGGCGGCGGTGCGGGCCGTGGAGGTATTCCTCCGCGTCTCCGGGCTCCTCGTCCTCGACGGCGTCAGCGTCGCCCGCGTGGGCGCGCGCGATGTGGCCGTGGTCGTGCTCACGCTGGCCGGGCAGGGGAGCGAGGTCCTGAGCGGGTCCTCCGTCGTGCGCGATGATCCCCGCGAGGCCGTCGTCCGGGCGGTCTTGAGCGCGGTGAATCGCCCCGTGGGCTGGCTGGCGGTGGGGCGCCCGGGTTAGCCGGCGGACGCGGACCGGGACAACCAACCGGAGGCGTACGGAGCGGCGGCCGCGCAGGCCGCCGTTCATCGTTATAATAGGTTGACTGCGAGCCGGAGAAGCGAATGGGACTATTGCAGCGGTTGATGGGTGACGCCAGCGAGCGGGAGGTGCGCCGCCTGGAGCCCATCGTCAAACAGATCAACACCCTGGAGCCGGAGTACGAGCGGCTCTCTGACGACGCCCTGCGGGCGAAGACGGAGGAGTTCCGCGCGCGGTTCGCCGAGGCTCTCCGCGGCGTGCCCGAGGACGGACGCAAGGCGGCCGCCCGCGAGGCCCTGGAGGACCTCTTGCCCGAGGCCTTCGCCGCCGTCCGCGAGGCGAGCAAGCGCACCATCGGCCTGCGCCACTTCGATGTCCAGCTCCTGGGCGGGGCGATCCTGCACCGGGGCAAGATCGCCGAGATGAAGACCGGTGAGGGCAAGACGCTGGTGGCGACACTGCCCATCTACCTGAACGCGCTGCTGGGGCGCGGTGCGCACCTGGTGACCGTCAACGACTACCTGAGCCGCCGGGACGCCGGCTGGATGGGTCCCATCTACCACGCGCTGGGTCTCTCCGTGGCCGCCATCGGGCACGAGTTCTCCGGGCTGTACGATCCTGCCTACAGCGACCCCCAGCCGCACCACGACGACCGCCTGAACCACTTCCGCCCGATCACCCGGCGGGAGGCCTACGCCGCGGATGTCACCTACGGGACCAACAACGAGTTCGGGTTTGACTACCTGCGGGACAACATGGTGCTGCGGCCCGAGGAGATCGTCCTGCGCGACCTCTACTATGCCATCGTGGACGAGGTGGACTTCATCCTGATCGACGAGGCGCGCACCCCGCTCATCATCTCCGGGATGGTGGAGGCGCCGACCGAGCGCTACCGGCAGTTCGCCCAGCTCATCCGGCGCCTGACGGCGGGGACCGACTACACCGTCGAGGAGAAGATCAAGAACGCCACACTGACGGAGGAGGGGGTGACCCGGGTGGAGCGCCTGCTCGGCGTCAGCAATGTCTCTGACCCCGAGCACGTGGACCTGATGCACCACATCCACCAGGCCCTGCGCGCCCACGCCTGCTACAAGAAGGACGTGGACTACGTCGTCAAGGACGGCCAGGTGATCATCGTGGACGAGTTCACCGGCCGGCTGATGTTCGGACGCCGCTACTCGGACGGCCTGCACCAGGCCATCGAAGCCAAGGAAGGGGTGAAGGTGGAGCGGGAGAGCCAGACGCTGGCCACCATCACCTTCCAGAACTTCTTCCGCATGTACGAGAAGCTGGCCGGCATGACCGGCACGGCCAAGACCGAGGAAGAAGAGCTGCAGAAGATCTACAACCTGCCGGTCGTCGTCATCCCCACCCACCGGCCGATGATCCGCCAGGACCACACCGACGTGGTCTACAAGACGGAGCGGGCCAAGTGGAAGGCCATCGTGGAGGAGATCGAGGAATGGCACCGGCAGGGCCGGCCGGTGCTGGTCGGCACCCGGTCCATCGAGAAGAACGAGCACCTCTCGGAGTTGCTGCGCCGGCGCGGTATCCCGCATGAGGTGCTCAATGCCAAGCAGCACGAGCGCGAGGCCGAGATCATCGCCCAGGCCGGCCGGGTGGGCGCGGTGACGGTGGCCACGAACATGGCTGGCCGCGGCGTGGACATCATCCTGGGGGGCAACCCGCCCGACGCGGTCGAGGCGGAGAAGGTCCGCCAGCTGGGGGGTCTGCACGTCCTCGGCACCGAACGGCACGAGGCGCGGCGCATCGACAACCAGCTGCGCGGCCGCTCCGGCCGGCAGGGGGACTCCGGCAGCAGCCGGTTCTACGTGGGGCTGGACGATGAACTGATGCGCATCTTCGGGGGCGAGCGCGTGGCGGCCTGGATGGACCGGCTGCGCATCGACGAGGAGACGCCCATCGAGGCCTCCCTGGTCTCCCGCCAGATTGAGGGCGCCCAGAAGAAGGTCGAACAGTATCACTTCGACGTCCGCAAGCACGTGCTGGAATACGACGACGTGATGAACGTGCAGCGCAAGGTGATCTACGAGGAGCGGCGCAAGGTCCTCCTCGGGGAGAACCTGCGTGAGAACGTCGCCGACATGATCGAGCGGCTGATCGACGAGAACGTCGCGGCGTTCTGTCCGCAGGGTGTGCCGCGCGACGAGTGGGACCTGCCGGGGTTGCGCGAGGCCGTCGCGGCCCTGGTCCCGCGTCTCGCGGACGTCGGGGAGGAGGACCTGCGCGGATCGTCCGACCAGATCACCGAGACGCTGGTGGCCCGGGCCCTGGAGGCGTATGAGGCCAAAGAGCGGGAGATCGGAGCGGAGACGTTCCGCGAGATCGAACGGCTGATTCTCCTGCAGGTGATCGACCGCAAGTGGATCGACCACCTGCACAACATGGAGGCGCTGCGCGAGGGGATCGGCCTCAGGGCCTACGCGCAGGTGAGCCCGCTGATCGAATACCAGCGCGAAGGGTACGACATGTTTCAACAGACCCTGCACGACATCCAGGAGGACGCGGTGAAGTTCCTCCTCCGCGTGCAGGTGGGGGCGGAGGCGCCGGCTCCCGCCCGACGCCAGCCGGTGCTGGCCGGCCGTCCCGGCGGGAGCGGATCCGCGTCTCCGGCGAGTGGTGCCGCGCGCGAGCATCGCAAGATCGGCCGCAATGATCCCTGCTGGTGCGGGAGCGGCAAGAAGTACAAGAAGTGTCACGGCCGGGAGGCATAGGCCCCCGCTACGCCGGCGCGCTCGCCTCCGGCCTGCTGCTCTGGGCCGGATTCCCGCCTTTCGACCAGGGCCTGCTGGCCTGGATCGCGCTCGTTCCTCTATTGTGGGCGCTGCGGGGCGCCTCCCCATCCCACGGTTTCCGTCTCGGCTACATCACCGGCCTCATCTGGTTTGCGCTCCTGCTGAGCTGGGTCACCCTCTTCGGCGTGGTGACCTGGGCTTTGCTGGCGATTGCGCTCGCCGTCTACATCGGCACCTTTGCCGCCCTCTTGCGGTGGTTCGCCGGCCGGTATCGGGGACTTGACCTGTTCCTTATCCCGCTGAGCTGGACGGCCGTAGAGGTGTTTCGGTCGGTCGGGATCCTGGGCTTTCCCTGGGGCCTGCTCGGCGTCTCGCAGTCGCGCATCCTGCCCACGCTGCAACTGGCTTCCCTCGGCGGTGGACACTTCTTGTCCTTTCTGATCGTGTCGGGTAACGCGGCGCTCATAACCCTGTTGGGGAGACCACGCGGCGCGCAGGCTGTCGGCGTGGTCCTGGTTGCTGCAGTCTTGGCCGGCGCCCTCGGCTACGGGGCACAGCGGCTGCGCACGCCGCTGCCGCAGCGCCTGCTCGGCGTAGCGGTGCTGCAGCCGAACATCTCGCCACTGACGAAAGGCGCGGTCGAGACTCAGGAGACGCAGCTGGCGGTGATGCGGGTTCTGACGGAGGAGGCCAGGGAGGCCGGTGCCGACCTGATCGTCTTCCCGGAGACCGCGATCCCGGTCAACCTCTTCGGATTCGGAGGTCTGGCGGGCGAAGTGGGCACATGGGCCCCGGATCGGGTCGTGGTCGCAAGCAGCTTTGAGGCGGTGGAGGGGGCGATCCGGAATATCGCCGCGGTGTTCGAAGGATCTGTGTTTCGGGGGACGTACGCGAAGCGCCGTCTGGTCCCCTTCGGTGAGGCAGGCGTCACGCCGGGCCGCCGCGGAGCCCCGCTCCCCACGCGGCTGGGTTCGGTCGGCGTGTCTATCTGCTACGATTCCGCATTTGCCGAACTCGCGCGCGGGGAAGCGCAGGCGGGCGCCGCGCTCCTCGTGGTGATGACCAACGACGGATGGTTCGGCACCTCGGCCGGGCCGGTGCAGCACGCCGCGTACTCGCCCCTGCGGGCGGTGGAGACGGGGCGCGCGGTCGCGCGGGCGGCCAACACGGGGATCTCGATGATCATTGACCCTTTCGGCCGTGTGCTCGCGCGCCTGCCGCTGGGCCGGCGGGGGATTCTCGCCGCCGACGTCCCCCGGGGGGTGCAGACCCCGTACCTGCGGGGCGGGTGGTTCTTCGGGCCGGCCACGGTCGCAGTCGCCCTGCTGCTCGCCGCAAGCGCCGCGGTACCCGCGGTCCGCTCCTGGCGACGGGAGCCCGCGTTCACACGACTCCTCGCAGCCCTGGTTCTGCCAGGTGTCGTTGTGGTCGCCGGGCGGCACGTCTCACTTGGCACAGCGGGAGCGTCGGCCTGGATCGTTCCGGTGCTCACGCTCATTGCGGCGGGGCTCGGCGCAGGGTGGAGGGGGCTCGCCTTTCGCCCGAAGCGCGCCGTTCTCTCCCTGATCCTTGGCCTGCTTGTCGTGGCGGCGCTCGGCTCTGTGATGATCGTCGCCTATGCTCGCTACGGGTTCTTCGCCCGCTTCGCGCCCCCGGCCGCGGGGTGGGTTGTTGGCGGCGCCGCATTACTGCTGCAGGCGCTGGCCTGGGAGGGGTGGCTGCGCGGCAGCGTGTTCACCTCCGCACTGGCATGGAAGGGACCGGGTGTAGCCCTCTTGCTCTCCACGTTCTTGCCGTGGGCCGTGGCGCCGGGCGGATCACCGGAGGTCCTCATCTGGTCGCTCCTGATGGGAGCAGTCTTTGGCCTCATTCGCTGGCGTACCGGGGACGCACTGGGGCTTGCGGTTCCGCGGGCTGTGGGATTGTACCTCCTCGGTACGCTTAGTGTTCTTTGACAAACGTCCCAATTCGGGCGCTGGCAAGCGGTCTCACTCGATTTCCGTTTATAATGGGATGGATTTGGGCCATGATCATTCACTGAAGCCATGGAGCCACTCATGACACTGGAAGAAATCAAGTCCGCACTCGACCTCAGCCAGCGCAAGCTGGCGGCCGTTCGGGGCCATCTTTGACCTGGACGCCAAACGCCGCCGCATCGCGGAGTTGGAGCAGGCGCTGCAGCGGCCCACCCTCTGGGACAACCCGGACGAAGCCCGCCGCCTCGGCCAGGAACTGAGCAGCCTCCAGGCCCAGGTCGAAGAGGTGGACCGCCTGCTGCGGCGCCTGGACGACCTGGAGGTCCTCCTGTCGCTGGCCGAGGAACACCCCGAAGGCATCAGTAACGCAGAACTGGCCGGCGAAGCGCGCACGCTGCAGCAGGACCTGGACCGTCTGGAGCAGGGCACGCTGCTGCGCGGGCCACACGACCAGGCCAACGCCATTCTGGCGGTGCACGCTGGCGCCGGGGGGACCGAAGCGGCGGACTGGGCCGACATGCTGCTGCGGATGTACCTCCGTTGGGCCGAGGCGCACGGGTATAGCACGGAGATTGCCGACCTCTCGCCGGGCGAAGAGGCCGGGATCAAGAGTGTCACCGTGATCATCCAGGGTCCGAATGCCTACGGCCACCTGCGTGGGGAGCGCGGGGTCCACCGCCTGGTGCGCATCTCCCCGTTCGACGCCTCTCGCCGCCGCCACACCTCGTTCGCCCTGGTGGATGTGATCCCGGAGGCCGCCGACGTGGAGGTTAACCTGCGCGACGAGGATCTGCGGATTGACACGTTCCGTGCCGGAGGCGCCGGGGGCCAGAACGTAAACAAGGTGGAGACAGCCGTGCGCATCACCCACCTGCCCACCGGGATCGTCGTGCAGTGCCAGAACGAGCGCTCGCAGCACGCCAACAAACTCACGGCGCTGCGCATCCTGCGGGCCCGCCTGCTGGAAGTCGAGGAGGAGAAGCAGCGCGAGCGCCTGGAAGCCCTCCGGGGCCAGCACAAGGACGCGGCCTGGGGGAACCAGATTCGCTCCTACGTCCTCCACCCGTACCAGATGGTCAAGGACCACCGCACGGGCGTGGAGGTGGGAAACGCCCCCGCGGTTCTGGACGGTGACCTTGACGCCTTCATTGATGCGTATCTCCGACAGATGACACCGGCCCGGGCCTAGGATGTCAGACGCCGCACGGCGGGGCACCTGGGTGGTGGCCGTGGTGGTCGTGGCCGGCCTGACCATCGGCGTCGTCGCCCCGCTTGCGGTAGGCTGGCGTCTGGAGACCGTCATCGCCCAGGCGATGGGCGGGCATCCCCAGGTGGACGTGCAGGTGCGGGCGTCGCCGTGGGGCCTCGTGGCCGGCTCCCTGATTGCGGTCGACGTCACGGCCCGCGGGGCGCGGCTGGGTCAGTTGCCTGTGTCGTCCATGATCCTGCGCCTGCGCGCTGTGGAGGTGGGGTTCGGACGGCTAGTGCGAGGTGATCCCGGCGCCCTGTCGCGAGTGGACCGCGGCGACGGGGACCTTGTCCTGAGCCGCGCGGACCTGGAAGGATTCCTGGCCAGCGTCAAGGGTATGCAGCGGGCCGAGGTGGGCTTACAGGCTGGGGTCGTGACGATCGAAGGCGACGTACGCGTGGGGTCGCTCGATCTGCGGGCGCGCCTGGAAGGCCGGCTCGTTGTGGCGTCGCCCACGACCGTGGACCTGTACGTTCAGACCCTGACGGTGAGCGGCGTGGAGATCCCCCGCGAAATCGGCGGCGTTCTCGTCTCCAGCCTGAATCCCTTGATCTCCCTGGAAGGCCTCCCGGTCCCCCTGCGGATTGAATCCGTGGCGGTGGAGGACGACCAGGTGCGGATGACCGTGCGGGTCGTGGAGAGTTCCTCCTGATGCGCCGCTACCGCGGATTCATGCTTCTGGTGGTCGTGGGGCTGGCGGCCGCCCTCGTCGTCCTGGTGGGGCGCTGGACCGTAGAGCGGTCGTCGCGCACCGTCGGGGTGATCATCGACGGACCGGTGTGGCGCGACATGGCGGTGCGGGAGGGGCGCGACCCGCAGGAGTTCTTGACCGCGGTGCGCGCGGCGGGGGCGACCTCGATCGCGATGTACGAGAGCACGCTGAAGGACCTCCAGGAGCAGGGCCGGGCAACCTACCTGTCCGGCGGCGAGATGCTCGCGCGGGTCCGCCTCGGCACAATGGCGTCACCGTTCCAGGAGTTCGTGGCGGCCAGGAGGGTGCGAACCGAGGCGGTCTACGTCCAGGCTGATGGACCGATAAAGGACTGGGTCGATACGAGCTTCCGGGGGATTCTCGGTGAGGGCCGGGTGCGGCGGGTGGATGGACTGCTTGAGGTCCTGGGGACGCTCGCCGACCTGGAGGAACTCGGGCTGGGCTTCTACCCGCCCGACGTGGCGGCCGCGGCCGAGAGCGGATTCTCCGTCGTCCTGCGGCCGCGCAACTACCGGGGTCTGACCGCCGAGGGACTGGCCTGGAAGCTCGAAGCGATGCGACGTCTGGAGCGGCCTTCCGTTGTCGTGTTTGAAGGCGCCGACGTCCTCGGCTTCGAGCGCCTGATCGATGAGGCGGCGGCCGGGCTGCGTGCCATCGGGTATCGCTACGGCCGGGTCGAAGCCTTCACGGCCCGGCGGAAGCAGCGCGGGGAGGATGCCCTGACCGCCCGCATGCGTCCGGCCGTCATCCGCCTCTTCAGCCTGACGCCCGAGGAGATGGCCACCACGGCATTGCCCGCGGTCGTGGACAAGTTCGTGCGGGCGGCGCAGGAGCGCAACATCCGGTTGCTCTACGTCCGGCCGCTCACGCAGACCCCCGCGGGTATCGACGCCATCGAGGCCAATCTCACTCTTGTGCGCCAGATCATCGGAGGATTGCGCCGGCACGGCTTTGCCGTGGGCCGGCCCGAGCCGCTGCCTGATGCCTCGCCCTCCCGGGTGCTGCTCCTGCTGACGGCGGCCGGAGGTCTCGCCCTCGGCGCGATCACCCTGGCGGAACTGCTGCGCGCGGCAGGCTTCGCGCTGCGTCCGTCTTTCCTGTGGGCGCTGGTGGTCGCCGGGGTGGCCGCGACCGCGGCGGCGGCCTGGGGTGGGGAGGGGGTCTTCCTGTTCTGGCGCCAGGTCCTGGCCCTGGGGATTGCCGTGGCCGGGGGGACGGTGGCCGTCGCGGCTCCGCTCACGCGGACTGGCGGCCGCGCCCTGTTCCGCGGGCTTTCCTCGCTGTGGATCGGCGCGGGGCTGGCCGCGGCTGCCGGCGTGCTGGTCGGCGCGCTTCTCACGGGGTGGCCCTTCATGATGGCGGTGCGGACCTTCGTCGGCGTGAAGGTCGCGCAGGTCTTGCCGCCCGTGCTGGTCGGATTCCTCCTAGCCTTTGGGGGCAGGGCCGGCGATGTGCGCTCGACCCTCCGCCAGATCTGGCAGTGGCTGGAGCGGCCGCTCCGCCTGCAGTACGCCGTGGTGGCGGTGCTGGTGGCGGTTGTGGCCGTGATGCTGCTGGTGCGCAGCGGTAACTTTGGGCTCCCGGTGCTGGGTCCGGAGGTGCGCCTGCGCGAAATTCTGGAGGATCTGCTGGTGGCCCGCCCGCGGACGAAGGAATTCCTCATCGGCCATCCGGCCCTCGTGCTGGCCGCCGCCGCCGCGGCCCTGGGCCTCCGCGCTGCAGTGATCCCGCTGGCGATGGTCGGCGCCGTCGGGCAGGCGGGAATCATCAACTCTTTCTCCCACATCCACACGCCGCTGGTGCTTGTGATCCTGCGCACCTTCTACGCGCTGGTCATCGGGTCGGTGCTGGGCGGCCTGGCCGTGCTGGTGCTGGCGCCGCTGGTGCGGCGGTTCGGTCCCGCGCCGGCTCCCCTGCGCCGGCGCGTCGGCGCCCGCGTCCCCAGTCCGGCGGCCGACGACTGAGGTGGGCCCGGCCGAGCGGCTCGCGATCCTCATTTCAGGGTTTTACGGCTTCGGCAACGTCGGCGACGAAGCCGTGCTCGCGGCGACGGTGCAGAGCCTGCGCGCACGGTTGGGATCGGTTCCTCTAGTCGTACTGTCGGCGGATCCCGCGGCCACCGCTGCGGCGTATGGGGTCGAAGCGGTGAGCCGCACCAGTCTCCCCGCGATTCTGGCGGCCCTGCGCCGTTCTCGCCTCTTTCTCTCCGGCGGAGGGTCTCTGATTCAGGACGCCACCAGTGCTCGCAGCGCTTTGTACTACCTCGGACTGCTGCGGCTGGCGCAGATCAGACGGGTGCGGACTATGGTCTACGCCGCGGGGCTTGGTCCCCTCCGCCGCCCGCTGATTCGACGGCTGGCCGGGTCGGTGCTCGGACGGACGGACGTCGTGGCCGTCCGGGACCGCGATTCCGCGGCGCTCCTGCCGGCGATCGGCGTCCGGCGTCCCCCGGTGCTGGCCGCGGATCCGGCGGCGCTGCTCCGACCGGGGAATGCGCCGCCGTCCGGGGGCCCCGTGATCGGCGTTGTCATCCGCCCGTGGGGCGACGACGCCTACGTCACACCCCTGGCCGCGGCCCTCGTTCAGGTCGCCACTCGGCGCAGCGCGCCGATACTCGTGGTCCCCTTTCACCGCGCCCTGGACCTGGCCGTCTCCCGGCAGCTCGCGGAGGCGTCCGGCGGGCGCCTCATCGACCGGGACCTGGCACCGGCCGATGCCCTCGCGCTGATCGGAGGGGTTCAGGTGGTGGTGGGCATGCGGATGCATGCGCTGCTCTTTGCGGCGATGGCCGGGGTACCGCCGGTCGGGCTGGCCTACGACCCTAAAGTCACGGCTCTTTTTGGGGATCTGGAGGTCGGTGACCCGCTCCCCCTGGGGGCGGACACCACAACCATGGCGACGGCCATAGAACAGGCCTGGGAACACCGGGAGGCCCTCCGGCCCACCCTTTTGGCCGCTTCAGCACGTTTGCGCACCCGAGCAGAAGTCGCCGTAGAAGAGGCGGTACGCCTGTATAGCGCGGTTTAGAGAGGACTTCCAGGCCTCTGGACGGAATAACCTCCCTTTACCGGACCTCTATCGCAGCATTCAAGGAGGCGCCTTACATGCCGGAGGTGCTCAAGGTGTCTGCGGACTCCAAACCCAAGGCGGTGGCTGGCGCGCTGGCCGCCGTGCTGAGAGAGAGGGGATCGGTCGAGCTTCAGGCGGTAGGGGCCGGGGCGGTGAATCAGGCGGTGAAGGCCATCGCGATTTGCCGGGGCTTCGTGGCACCCAACGGGATCGACCTGGTGGCGATTCCCGCCTTCACCAAGGTGGAGATCGAGGGCGAGGAACGGACCGCCATCAAGTTCCTGGTGGAGAAGCGCTAGCACCGTCTGGTCGTCGGGTGCACTCGACGGGGCGCCGAAAGCGCCCCGTCAGCATGCGATAATGGGACCTGCGATGGACGAGGCACGAGTGGAACGGCTGAAGCTCTTCTGCGGAACGGCCAATCCGCGGCTGGGGGATGAGATTGCCACCTACCTGGGCATACCCCCGGGCCAGCGCACCATCACCCGCTTCGCCGACGGCGAGACGTACGTCCGCTACGAAGAGAACGCCCGCGGCGAGGACGTCTTCGTCATCCAGCCGACCAGCCCGCCCGTCAACGAGCACCTGATGGAGCTCCTGATCATGCTGGACGCGCTGCGCCGGGCGTCTGCGGGTCGGATCACGGCGGTCATCCCGTACTACGGGTACGCCCGCAAGGACAAGAAAGACGCGCCGCGCGAACCGATCACCGGCCGCCTGGTGGCCGACCTCCTGGTCACCGCAGGGGCCGACCGCATCCTGGCCGTAGACCTGCACGCGGGGCAGATCGAAGGCTTTTTCAACATCCCGGTGGACCATCTGCGGGCGATGCCCCTGTTCGCAGACTACCTGCGCGAGCGGCGCCTGCAGGACGCCGTGGTCGTGGCCGCCGACGACGGGGCGGTGCGCCGCAGCAAGCAACTCGCCGACCGCCTGGACCTGCCCCTGGCCATCGTCTTCCAGCGCCGCGTGGGCCAGGACACGAAGGAGGCGGTGCAGATCGTGGGGGAGGTAGAGGGTCGCCGCCCCATCATGATCGAGGACATCATCGATACGGCCGGCACCGTCTCCAACGCCGTGGACGCTCTTGTCGAGCACGGGGCCCGGCCGGAGGTCTACGTCTGTGCTACGCACCCCATCCTGGCCGGGCCGGCCCTGGAGCGGCTGGGCCGCGCGGAGATCCGCGAGGTGATCGTGACCAACACCATCCCGATCGCGGCCGAACGGAACCTGGAGAAACTACGGATTCTCTCCGCCGCTCCCCTGCTGGCCGAGGCGATCCGGCGGATCCACCTGAACCAATCGGTCAGCATCCTGTTCACGTAGCGGGGAGTCCGCTTCCCCGGCCATGAAGGTGAACTCCGTGACTGTCCGCACCCGGTACGCCGGCAGCCCGACCGGCCTCCTGCACGTGGGGGGCGCCTGGACCGCCTTCTTCAACTGGCTGTTTGCGCGCCATCACGGCGGCGCGTTCGCGCTTCGGGTGGAGGACACCGACCGCAGCCGCTCCACGGAGGCGTCCGAGCGGGCGATCCTGGAAGACCTGCGCTGGCTCGGCCTGGACTGGGACGAAGGGCCCGATATGGGTGGCCCGTATGGCCCCTACCGGCAGAGCGAGCGCTTTGACCTCTACACGCGGTACGCCCGCGAACTGCTCGAGCGGGACGCGGCCTACAATTGCTACTGCACTCCGGCGGAACTGGAGGCGGAGCGGCAGGCGGCGCGGGCAAGGCACCTGCCCTACCGTTATTCGGGGCGGTGCCGGGACCTTTCCGCCGCGCAGCGGGCCGCGTTCGTGGCCGAAGGGCGCCGGCCGGTCATCCGCCTTTGCGTCACGCACTTCGGCCGGACCATCGCCGTGGACGACCTGGTGCGCGGACGGGTGGAATTTTCGCCGGAGCACCTGGACGACTACATCATCGTCCGGTCGGACGGCTCGCCCCTCTACAATTTCGCCAACGTCGTGGACGATCACCTGATGGCGATCAGCCACGTTATCCGCGGCGCCGAGCACCTGTCCAACACGCCCAAGCAGCTCGTGATGTACGAGGCGCTGGGATGGGCGCTGCCCCGGTTCGCGCATCTGCCCGTCATTCTGGGAGCGGACCGGAAGAAGCTCTCCAAGCGGCTGGGCGACACGGCCGTCTCGGACTACCGCCGGCGAGGCTATCTGCCGGAGGCGCTGCTCAACTTCTTCGTCCTGATGGGCTGGTACCCGGAGGAGAACCGTGAGGTCTACACCGTGGCGGAACTGGTCGAGAAATTCCGCCTGGAGGACTTGCGGGGCGCCTCGCCGATCTTCGACCTGGCCAAGCTCAACTGGCTGAACGGCCTCTACATGCGCCGCGCGCTGGAGGATGATCCCGGGCGCGTCGTGGACATCGGCGTCCGGGTGCTGGCGGAGCATGGCCTCCTAGGCGAGCCGGTCGGTCGCGAGCAGCGGGCGTATGTGGACCAGGTGGTGCGGGTCCTCGGGGAGCGGCTGAAAGTGGGGGAGGACATCCTGACGGTTGGGGACTTCTTCTTCCGCGACGTCGTCTTCGACCCCGCGGCGGAAGAGAGATATTTGCGTCAACCGGAGTCCGCGGGGCTGCTCCGTTCACTGGCCGAGCGCCTGGACGGTGACGGCGCACTGAGCCGCGCGGCGGCGGAGGCCGCCGTGCGCGGGCTGGCCGAGGAACGCGGGGTGCACAGCCGGGAGATCATCCACCCGGTGCGCGTGGCCCTCACCGGCAAAACCACCGGACCAGGGCTGTTCGAACTCATGGAGGTTCTAGGCCGAGAGCGCGTCGTCGCCCGCCTGCGCTCCGCCGCTGCCCGCGCCGCCTGAGGAATGGGGCTCGTTTCCGCAGTCGGTACGACGGTCCGGTTCGCGGCGGAATTGCCCGGGTTCTTCCGCAGCGTCATTACGGCCGACGAGGCCGCCGCGCTCGTCCGCCGGGGCATGGAGCGCCGTGAGCAGGCCTTCCAGGAGATGGTGGAGCAAGCGATTCTCCCCCACTCCACCAGCCCCTATCGCGTGCTCCTGGCGAACGCGGGTGTTGAAGCCGGGGACATCAAGCACCTTGTGGCTCGGCAGGGGGTGGAAGGGGCGCTGGAGCACCTGCGCCGGGCCGGCGTCTACGTCACCTTCGAGGAGTTCAAGGGGCGCGCGCCGGCGCGGCGGGGCAGTCAAACCTTCTACTTCCGTGACCGGGACTTCGACAATCCGCGGGTCGGCGCCCATCTCCAGGCGAGCAGCGGCGGCAGCAGTGGCCGGCCCACCCACCTGCGCATCGGTCTGGCGCACGCGGCGCAGCAGGCGCCCCACTGGGCGCTGTGGTTTGCCGCGCACGACGTGCTCGATAGCCCGCTGATCTTCTGGACCCCGTTTCACGCCGGCATCGCCTCGCGGCTGCTGATGTGCGCCAGATTCGGCCAGCGCTACACCAAATGGTTCACGATGGGGGGTGGCGGCAGCCTCAGAGATCGCACCCGTACCGCCGTCGTCATCGCGCTTGTCCGCGGGGCCGGCCGCCTCCCGGCGCCCGAATTCATTCCCTTGAATCAGGCAGGGCGGATTGGCGTATACCTGGTGCAGCTCCTGGAGACGGGTGCCCGGCCCGCGG
>Ga0073934_10006072_pt1 | contig 17975 bp, 7 predicted proteins | sample LarsenN4metaG_FD_76834 | JGI IMG/M metagenome (GOLD analysis project Ga0073934, IMG submission 76834) | Hot spring sediment bacterial and archeal communities from British Columbia, Canada, to study Microbial Dark Matter (Phase II) - Larsen... ... | reverse complement strand
GCGGATCGTGCGCCGTGACGGCACGATCTTCTCGGCGACGCCGCGGATCCTGGCGGCGGGACAGCCCCGGGAAGGCGAGCTCTGGCAGGTCACGCTGCAGAGCGCGACGAGCGGCGCGCTCGTCTTCGACCACACGGTGCTCGCCGGGCAGAGCGACGCCGCGGTCGCGCGCTCGCTCGCCGACCGGATCAACACGATGGGTCTGCCCGAGTTCCGGGCGAGCGCCGATGGCGCGGTGCTGCGCATCGAGAACGTCGGCGGCAACGTCTTCGCGACGAGCTTCAGCGTCGCGGGCGGCGCGCGGCCCGGCGACGTCGAAGCCGCCACCGCCGTGATCGCGACCCGCATTGACGGCATCAACTACTACGACCTCGAAACGCTCGACATCGCGTTGGGCGCGGGCAGCGACATTCTCAACGTCCAGGGCACGAGCGCGACGACCGTTGTCGCGCTCGGCGCGGGCGACGATGCGATCTACATCTCGTCCGCGGCCGCCGTCGGTTCGGGCGAGGCGCCGGACTTCCTCGCCGGCCATCTGCACAACGTCAACGGCGCGCTGCACATTGACGCCGGCACCGGCGCGAACCGGCTCATGGTGAGCGACGAGGCGAGCACGCTCGACAACGACGACATCGTGATGACCGACCGCATGGACCCGGGAGCGGGCGAGCCGGCGAGCGCCGAGATCGCGATCCGCGGGCTCACCGGCGGCGAGAACGCCTTCGGCTGGGTGGATCTCGCGCAGGGCACGATCACGCTGCGCGCCGAGCCGGCGGGCAGCTTTGCGAACGGCATCTCGGTCTGGACCGGATTCGGCGAGGACACGATCTGGATTGACGGCGCGGCGGACCGCCCCGGCGTGCGCACCGTCACGAGCTTCAACACCGGCCTGGGCGACGACACCGTGGGCGTGGATCTCGATGCGGGCGAGGATGGCCTGCTCGTGCTCAACACGCAGGGGCCGTGGAACGGCTATCCGGCGATCGGCGACGACGACATGGTACTCGGCGCCGGCACGGATCCGCTCAACGGCCCGGCGGGCGCCTACGAATCCACCGCCGTCCTCGTCGTCTTCGGCGGCCAGGGCGAGGATTCGATCGTCGGCGGCGCGGGCGACGACATCCTGTTCGGCGACCGCGGGCGCATGCTGAGCGTGCAGGACGTGGCGGGCACGCCGACCGTCGTCGAGTCTCTCGGGGCCGGTGGTCCGGGCGATGTCGTGGACGGCGTCATCCGCTTCGCGGCGCAGTTCGTGAGCGTGGATCCGCTGGTGGGCGGCGACGACACGATAGACGGGCGCGAAGGCGACAACCTGATGGTGGGCGGCGCAGGGGCCGATACGCTCACCGCGGGCGCCGGCGACGACGTCATGCTCGGCGACAACGGCCGGTTCGACTACACGACCTCGGCCGCCACCGGTGCGGTGCTCGACTACGCGCCGGGCGCGGGTCAGATCATCGCCGACACGGCGGAGCTTGCGGCGCTCGCCGAGCGGCTCGGTCTCGCCGCGCTCGCCGACCTCGTGGATGCGACGCTCGCCGTGAGCGCCGCGAGCGACGACACCGCGCTCGGCCAGGTGCGGCGCATCGCCGCGGTGAGCGCCGGCGCTCCCGGAACCACCGTGCTCACGCTCGACGCCGGATTCGATCTCGGTGCGGGTGCCGCCTCGGACCTCGCCGAGTACGCGATCGCCGTCGCGGTGCTCACCGGCGCGAGCACGACCGACTTCGTGGACCAGCCGTCCTGGGGCGATGTCGTCGTCACCGGCGGCGGCGACAATGTCGTGCTGGCCGGCATGGGCGCCGACCATGTGAACGACCCGCTCGCATCGCCGGGAGCCGTTCCCGGCGCGGGCGACGACGTCGTCGTCGGCGACAACGGTGCGTTCACCTGGGATGCGACCGGCCTGCCGCTCGCCTTCGCGAGCGCGAGCCCGTTCGTGCTTCAGCCCGGCGCCGCCAATCCGTTCGCCGGTCTCGATGTCGGTTTCGCGAGCGCACCGGCATTCGCCGACGTGGACGGCGACGGCGACCTCGACGCGGTCATCGGCACAAGCGACGGCCTGCTGCGCTACTTCGAGAACGCCGCCGGCGGATTCGTCGAACGCACAGGCGCGGCCAACCCGTTCGGCGCGCTCGACGTCGGCGAGCGGAGCGTGCCGACGTTCGCCGACGTGGACACGGACGGCGATCTCGATCTCGTGGTCGGAAACGGCGACGGCACCCTCGCCGTGTTCGCGAGGACGGGCACCACCTACGCCCCGGCGGCCACGAATCCCTTCGCCGGCGTCGCTGTCGGCGGCGCGAGCGCCCCGGTCTTCGGCGACCTCGACGGCGACGGCGACCTCGATCTGGTGGCCGGCGCCGCCGACGGCACCCTGAGGACATGGGGGAACACCGCGACGGGCTACGTCGAGCTCGCCGGCGCGGCCGATCCGTTCTCGGGCGTGGATGTCGGCGATGCGAGCGCGCCGGCGCTGCTCGATCTGGACGGCGACGGCGATCTCGATCTGGTGGCCGGGGCAGCGAGCGGCGCGCTCGCCTATTTCGAGAACGCCGGCACGAGTTCCGCCCCCGTCTACGTGGAACGAACCGGCGTCGCCAACCCGTTCGACGGCATTGACGCCGGCTCGGCCAGCAGGCCGGTCTTCGCCGACCTGGACGGCGACGGCGATCCGGATCTCGTCGTCGGCAGCGGCGCGGGCACGCTCGCTCACCATCTGCGGGCGGTGTTCGGCGGCGACGACGTAATCGCCGTCGGCGACGGCGCGAACTTCGTGGTGGGCGGGGTCGGCAGCGACACGGTCACCACCGGCGCCGGCGCCGATGTCGTGCTGGGCGACAACGGCGGGGTGGCCTACACGCCGGATACCGCCCAGCCGCGGCTCGCGCTCGCCACCGACCTTGTCAACGCGACCGGCGGGGATGACACGATCAACGCCGGCGACGGCGACAACCTGCTGATCGCCGGGGTCGGCGCCGATGCGGTCGCCGCCGGTGGCGGCGCCGACCTCGTCCTGGGCGACAACGGCCGCATCGAGTGGACGGCCAGCGGCGCGTACGCCTCCTTCCAGACCGCCGATCCGCTCCTCGGCGCCGGCGACCTCATCGGCGCGGGCGAGGGCGACAACATCGTCGCCGGCGGCTTCGGCGCCGACACGATCACGGCCGGCGCGGGCGAGGACCTGATCCTCGGCGACAACGGCATCTTCGAGTACGCCGAGGCCGGCGGAAGGGCGGTGCTCGTCGCGGCGCGGACCACCGACACCGTCGCCGCGACCGGCGGGGGCGACCTGATCGAGGCGGGGGGCGGGACGACGGGCAATCTCGTGCTCGCCGGCGTGGGCGACGATGCCGTGAATCAGGCGGGCGGCGCGAGCGCGGGCGACGACATCGTGCTGGGCGACAACGGCGCCGCGACCTGGGACGCGAACGGGCTGATCACCGGCGTCATCTCGACCGAGCCGGCGCTGGGCGGCGATGACCGGATCGCCGTCGGGGACGGGTCGAACGTGGTCGCCGGCGGCTTCGGCGCCGACACGATCGCCGCCGGAATCGGCGAGGACCTCATCCTCGGCGACAACGGCGCGTTCGCCTACACGGTCGTCGGCGCCGCTTCGGTGCTCACCGCGGCGAACACCACCGACACGGACGCGGCGACCGGCGCGGGCGACGTGATCGAGGCCGGTGGCGGCGCGTCGCTCAACGTCGTGCTCGCCGGGCTGGGCGATGACCGTGTGAACCCGTCGGGCGACGCAAGCTCGGGCGTGGACATCGTGATCGGCGACAACGGATTCGTGAACCGGGACACCGGCGGGCAGATCACGCAGTTCGGTTCGAGCGAACCTTCGCTCGGCGGCAACGACTGGATCGCCGTCGGCGACGGGGCGAACGTCGTGGTGGGCGGCTTCGGCGACGACACGGTCGCGACCGGCGCCGGCGCCGACATCGTGCTCGGCGACGACGGCTACGTGGACTACGTCACCGGCGACGGCGACTCGGCCGACATGGATTCGATCACGAGCACCTCGACGACCGCGTTCGGCGGCGCGGACACGATCACGACGGGCGACGGCGACGACATCGTGATCGGCGGTCGCCTCGGCGATGCGATTGACGCCGGCGAGGGCGACAACCTGGTGATCGGCGACAGCGCGCAGATCGTCGCCGACACGGTGGACGCGCCGCAGATGCCCGGCCAGCCGATCACGCTCGGGCTGATCGAGAGCGTGCCGCTCGACGACGGCGGTGCCGACGTTCTTGCGACCGGCTCGGGCGAGGACATCGTGATCGGCGGCTTCGGCGGCGACACCATCACGAGCGGCGAGGGCGGCGACCGGATCTTCGGCGACAACGGCCTGATTGACTACACCGACGCGGTGATGGCGCTGCTGGTCGCGACCGACGTCGGCCCCGCCACCGGCGGCGACGACACGATTGACGCCGGCGGCGGCGACAACATCGTCCTCGGCGGCGTGGGCAGTGACACCGTGGTCGCCGGCGCCGGCGCCGATGTCGTGCTGGGCGACAACGGCACGGTCGTCAACGACGCGGGCGGCACGCTGGCCCAGGTGATCACCGGCGATCCGCTGCTCGGCGGCGCCGACGCCATCGCCACCGGCGACGGCGACGATATCGCGATGGGCGGCGCGTTCGATGACACCGTGCAGAGCGGTGCCGGCGACGACATCGTGTTCGGCGACGGCGGCAGCGTGACGATCGCCGCCGGCGGCGCCGACCTGGTGATCCAGTCGGTGGACGAAACCCAGGGCGGCAACGACACGCTCGACGGCGGCGCCGGGCTCGACATCGTGATCGGCGGCCAGGGCGATGACCTGCTGTTCGGCTCGTTCGACGAGGATCTGCTGTTCGGGTCGAACGCGGCGGTGACGCTGTCGAACGGAATCGTCACGACCATCGAGACCGAGCTGCAGGACCTGGCGAGCGAGATGCTGTTCCGATTGTTCGACGCGCTGCCGGAGGAAGACGAGGCGCTGGCGCAGGTGCGCGATGACGCGCTGCCCGGCTACGCGGCGCTCGTCGGCGTCGAGCCTGCGGGACCTTCGTCGCCCGACACGCGGCTCGACCCCGGCGTCTTCCGCGCACTCTTCGACCTCGGGTTCTACTCGCTCGCATCGGGATGGGGCTTCGCGGATGTGTTCACGGCGCAGTTCGGATTCGGTGCCTCGAGTGCGGCGCAGGATCCGTCGCACCGGGGCGACACCGGCGATCGCGCAATCGCGCCCGATGTCGCCGCGCAGCCGGAGCCGAGCGCCGCGCGCATGGGCGTCAATGCGGGTGCGGCGTCGGAACAGGGATCGCGCGATGCGTTCGCCGAAGCACTCGCGGGCGCGTTCGGCGCCGCCGGTCTGGTTGCGCTGCAACGACCGCGTTTCTCGGGACTTCGCAAAGAATCCGTCAACGTTTGAACTCGCGCGCCGGCGAACACGCCGGCGGCGCAGGTTGTGCGCCGCGCGCCGGCGGTGCTAGCATGCGGGCGGCCGGACGCGCTCGGGGCGGCCGGTCACATTTCGGGTCGGAGGGTTTCCGTGGCGTCGGAGAAGCGGTTTCCGCTCGCGATGGCGGGTCTGCTGTTCCTGCTCGTGGTGCATGGCGCGGTCGCGCAGGCGCCCGCGACCGACGGCGCCGGCCCGCTCGAATGCCTGCTCGAGCCCTCGATGGTGGTCAACGTCGGCAGCCCGGTGGACGGCGTGCTGGAGGAAGTGACCGTGGACCGCGGCGAGAGCGTGCGCAAGGGGCAGGTCGTCGCGCGGCTGCAATCCGGCGTGGAAGCGGCGCAGGTGAAACTCTCGGAAGCGCGCGTCGAGTTCGGACGGCGCAGGCTCGAGCGCAACGAGGCGCTGTTCGCCAAGCAGCTCATCTCGGCGCAGGAGCGCGACGAGCTGGCGACCGAGGTGCGCCTGCACGAGGAGGAGCTGCGACGCAACCAGGAGATCCTCAGGCAGCGCACGATCGTCAGCCCGCTCGACGGCGTGGTGCTGGAGCGCCGCCTCGCGCCCGGGGAGTTCATCCGCACCGACAAGTCGGTCGTGCTCAAGCTCGCGCGGATCAACCCGCTTCACGTCGAGGTGATCGCGCCCGCGGCGCTGTTCGGCACCGTCAGGATCGGCGCCACGGCGCGGGTCAGCCTCGCGCCGCACATTCCCGGTACGTACGCGGCGCGCGTGGTGGCGGTGGACAGGGTGATTGACGCGGCGAGCAATACCTGGGGCGTCCGCCTGGAGCTGCCCAATCCCGGCAACCGCATTCCGGCGGGGATCAAGTGCAGCGTTTCGTTCGCGAAGTAGCCGGGGCGGGATGTTGAGCGGGGCGTCGTTCGCGACCGCAATCCTCGCGGCGGGTCTCCTCGCGTCCGCCCCGGGTCGGGCCGAGACGCTGCTCGAGGTGTACCGGCTCGCACGGGAGAACGACCCCAAGTTCCGGGCCGCGCACGCCGAAGCGCGTGCGGCGGGAACCGCGATCCGGCAGGCGCGCGCCGGTTTTCTGCCGACGGTGCGGCTGGAGATTGATCGGGTCGAGACGCGCCAGCGCGTGATCGAGAGCCGCAACCCGATTTTCGGCGCCGGCGTGACCACCTTCCCCACCGACACCGACACGCTGTCGGTCACGCAGCCGATTTTCCGCAAGGACGTGATCGAGCGCTTCGCGCAGGCGAAGGCGGTGGTGCGGCAGGCCGAGTACACGCTGCTTGCGGCCGAGCAGGATCTGATCCTGCGGACGGCGGCGGCGTATCTCGTGGTCCTCGCCGCCGCCGACAGCCTGGCGCTCGCGCGCGCCGAGAGGGAGGCGGTCGGCAAGGCAGCGGAGCTGGCGCGCGAACGGTTGCGCATGGGACTGGGCACCATCGTGAACCTTCACGACGCCGAGGCGCGGTTCTCGGTCACGCGCGCGCGCGAGCTGGAGGCCGACTCCCGCCTGCGCGACGCGCGCCAGGGCCTGCGCGAGATCACCGGCCGGCTGATCGAGACGGTACAGTCGCTGCGCGAGGAGTTCGCCCTGGAGAACCCCGACCCGCCCTCGGTGGAGCCGTGGCTGGAGACGGCGCTCGCGCAGAACCTGATGGTGCGCGCGAGGACCGAGGCGGTCGCCGTCGCGCGCCAGGAAGTCGAGCGCCAGCGCGCCGGGCACTTTCCGAGTCTCAATCTCGTGCTCAACCACAGCCGGCGCGACGCCGGAAGCACGCTGTTCGGCGGCGGCAGCAAGGTCGAGACCACCGATCTGATGCTGCGTCTGGCCGTTCCGATCTTCGAAGGCGGGCTCACGAGCGCGGTCACCGACGAGGCCGCGCACCGGGTCCAGAAGGCGCTCGAGGAGCTGGAACAGGAACGGCGGTCGGTCGAGCGGGCGACGCGCGCCGCCTTCGAGGGCGTGGTCACGGGCGCAAGTCTCGTGCGGGCGCTCGGCCAGTCCGTCGTTTCGCAGCGCAGCGCGCTCGAGGCGAAGGAGGAGGGCCATCGCGCCGGCTTGTTGACGCTGCTGGCGGTGCTCGATGCGCAGCGCGACCTGTATCTCGCCCGGCGCGACCACGCGCAGGCGCGCTACGAGTATCTGCTCGCCCGGCTGCGGCTCAAGCTCGCCACCGGCACGCTGTCGGAGGACGACCTCGTGCGCCTCGCCGCGGCGCTGCGCTGACGGTTTTCGCCGCCCGGGGCCGCCAATGGCGAACGATGACGGCGTGGCGCTGATCCGCGATGCCCGCCGCGCGGCGGGCGCCGGGGGCGAAGGCGAGTTCGTCTCGGAGGCGTGGGCGCGCCTTGCGCACGCCGCGGACGCGCGCGGCTTCGCCGCCGCGTGGCTCGACGTCCAGTGCCGCGCGCTTGACGGGGTGATCCGCGCGGTGCTCGTGCTGCGCTCGTCGCAGGACGCGACGTTCGCGCCCGCCGCCGTCTGGCCGGAAGCCGTCGAGGGCAACCCCCGGCTTGCCGCGGTGGTCGAGCGCACGCTGCGCGAGCGCGCTGTCGCGGTGGAGGGGTTGAAGCGCGGCATGCGCCGGCAGGATCCGGTCTTCCTCGCGCACCCGGTGCTCGTGGACGACGAGCTGTTCGGCACGATCGGCGTGGAGCTCGAGGGCCGGCCGGAAGCGGCGGTGCGCGAAGTCGTGCAGCGTCTGGGCTGGGGCATGGGCTGGCTGGAGGCGCTCGCCCGCCGGCGCACCTTCACGAGCAAGGCGCGCCTGGTGACGGTGCTCGAGCTGATCGCCACCGCGCTGCAGCACGAGCGCTTCCAGGCCGCGGCGACCGCGGTCGCGACCGAACTCGCGACGGCGTTCGGGTGCGAGCGGGTGAGCATCGGCTTCAGGAAGGGCGGCCGCATCCAGGTGCGCGCGCTCTCGCACAGCGCCGCTTTCTCCCGCAAGACCAATCTGCTGCGTGCGATCGAAGCGGCGATGGACGAGGCGGCCGACCAGCTCGCCACCCTCGTGTTTCCGGTGCGCGGCGACGGGCCTTTCCAGATCACGCGCGCGCACGCGGAGCTCGCCCAGGCGCACGGCGCCGGCGCGGTCTGCACCGTGCCGCTCGCCGTCGGGCCCCGGGTGCTCGGCGCGCTGACCCTGGAACTGCCGGCGGGGGCGGAGTTCGATCCGCACATCGTCGAGCTGTGCGAGCACGCGGCGCTGCTCGTCGGGCCGGTGCTCGACGTCAAGCGCCGCGAGGACCGCTGGCTTGCGAAAAAGGCGCTCGACAGCGCCGGCGACCTCGCGCGGCGCCTGCTCGGGCCGCGGCACGTCGCGCTCAAGCTCGGCGCGATCGGCGTGGTGGCGGCGGCGGCCTTCCTTTCCATCGCCGAGGGCGACTATCGCGTGACCGCCGAGGCGAACCTGGAGGGTACGGTCCAGCGGGCGATCACGGCCGCGATGCACGGCTACGTCGTCGAGGCGCGCGCCCGCGCGGGCGACGTCGTTCGCCAGGGCGACCTGCTTGCGGCGCTGGACGACCGCGACCTGCGTCTGGAGCAGCAGAAGCTGCTCAGCCAGGGCGCGCAGGTGGAAAGCGAGCGCCGCCAGGCGATCGCGGAAGGAAATCGCGCGCGCGCGCGCATCCTCGAGGCGCAGGCCGGTCAGGTGCGCGCGCAGCTCGCGCTCGTGAACGAGCAGATCGCGCGCACGCGACTGGTCGCGCCGTTCGACGCCGTGGTGGTCAAGGGCGATCTCAGCCAGGCGCTCGGCGCCGCGGTCGAGCGCGGCGGCGTCCTGTTCGAGGTGGCGCCGCTCGACGCCTACCGCGTCATCATGAAGGTGGACGAACGCGACATCGCGGCGGTCGCACCGGGCCAGCACGGCCGGCTCGCGCTGAGCAGCATGCCCGACGAGGAGATCGAGCTGACGGTCGAGAAGATCACCCCGGTGTCGGTCGCGGAAGAGGGGCGCAACTTCTTCCGGGTCGAGGCGGTCGCGCGCGGCGCACCCGACCGGTTGCGCCCGGGCATGGAGGGGGTCGCAAAGATCCACGTGGATCGGCGAAAGCTCGCCTGGATCTGGACCTACAAGCTGGTTCACTGGGTGCGGATGTGGGCCTGGAGCTGGTGGCCGTGAGCCGGAGCATGCGGTGAGCGAGGCGCTCTACAGCCCCTCGTGGTACCGGGTCGCCGACCTCAAGCCGCGACTGCGGGCGCACGCGCGCATCGTGCGGCACACGTACCGCGGCGAGGTGTGGTACGTCCTGCACGATCCCGCCGCCGAGCGCTCTCACCGATTCTCGCCCGCCGCCTATCACGTCATCGGCATGATGGACGGCGAGCACACCGTTCAGCAGCTCTGGGAAGCGGCCGTCGAGCGGCTGGGCGACCGCGCGCCGACGCAGGAAGAGGTGATCCGCCTGCTCGGCCAGCTGCACGCGGCCGATGCGCTGCTGTGCGACGTGCCGCCCGACAGCCTGGAGGTGTTCCGCCGCTTCCAGCGGCACGAGCGCCTGCGCTGGCGCCGGCGCCTGTGGACGCCGCTCGCGCTGCGCTTTCCGTTGTGGGATCCGGACCGGTTCCTCGAGCGCACGCTGCCGTGGGTGCGGCCGTTCTTCGGCTGGGGCGGGCTCGCGCTGTGGCTGGCGGTCGTCGGCGCAGGCGCCGTTCTTGCCGCGATGCACTGGACCGACCTCACCGAGAACCTCGCCGACCGGGTGCTGACCCCGACAAACCTTCTGCTCATCTGGCTCGTCTACCCGCTGGTGAAGGCGCTGCACGAGCTGGGCCACGCCTGGGCGATCAAGCGCTGGGGGGGCGAGGTGCACGAGATCGGGATCATGCTGCTCGTGCTGTCCCCGGTTCCTTACGTGGACGCGACCGCGGCGTGGAGCTTCCCCGACAAGCACCGGCGCATGGCGGTCGGCGCGGCCGGGATCGCCGTCGAGCTGTTCCTCGGCTCCCTCGCCGTCTTGGTCTGGGTGCTGGTCGAACCGGGGGCGGTGCGCGCCGTCGCCTACAACGTGATCCTGATTTGCGGTGTCTCGACCCTGCTGTTCAACGGCAATCCGCTGCTGCGCTTCGACGGCTACTACGTGCTCGCCGACGCGATCGAGATTCCGAATCTCGGGCAGCGCTCGAACCAGTATCTGGGTTACCTGTTCCAGCGCTACCTGCTCGGGGTGCGCGACGCCGAGTCGCCGGCGCGCACGGCGGGCGAAAGGACGTGGATGCTCGCCTACGGGATCGCCTCGTTCCTGTACCGCGTGTTCATCACCTTCGTGATCGTGCTGTTCATCGCCGGGCAGTTCTTCGTGATCGGGGTGCTGCTCGCGATCTGGGCGATCGCGACGCAGGTGATCGTGCCGGCGGCGCGGGGGCTGCGCTTCCTGTTCGCCAGTCCGGCGCTGCGGCGCAACCGCGCGCGGGCGTTCGCGATGACGTCGGCGCTCGCTGCCGGCGCGCTGGCGCTCGTCTTCGTCGCTCCCGCGCCGAGCTGGACCCGCACCGAAGGGGTGATCTGGGTGCCGGAGGAAGCGCAGGTGCGCGCCGGCGCGGACGGTTTCGTCGAGCGGCTGCTCGCGGCGCCGGGGGCCGAGGTTCGGCGCGGCGAGCCGCTGGTGCAGGCCGAGGAACCGTTCCTCGCGACTCGCGCGGCGGTGCTCGCGGCGCAGCTAGAGGAGCTGCGCGCGCGTTACGACGCACTGCTTCCGTCCGATCTCGCGCAGGCCGCGGTCGTGCGCGAGCAGATCGCAGCGGCGGAGGCGAACCTGCGCCGCGCCCGCGAACGCCAAGCCGACCTTGTGTTCCGCAGCCCGGCGAACGGCCGTTTCGTCGTCCCGGACGCCGCCGACCTGCCCGGCCGCTACGTGAACAAGGGGCAGCTCGTCGGCTATGTCCTCGAACACAGGCCGCTCACCGCGCGCGTGGCGCTCGACCAGGACGACGTCGCCACGGTGCGCGAGCGCACGCGGGCGGTCGAGGTGATGCTCGCGAGCTGGGGTTCGACGCCGATGGCGGCGAGCATCCTGCGCGAACTGCCCGGTGCCACGACGCAGCTTCCGACGCCGGCGCTCGGCACGGCGGGCGGCGGTGCGATCGCCGTGGATCCCGGCGACCGGCGCGGCGTGAGCGCGCTGCGGCCGGTGTTCCAGCTGGAGCTGGCGCTGCCGGCCAGGGTGCCGCCGGAATACCTCGGCGCGCGCGTGTTCGTGCGCTTCGATCACGGCTATGAGCCCGCGGGCGTGCAGCTTTACCGGGCGCTGCGGCGGCTGCTCCTCAGGCACTTCGATGTCTGATATCGGCATCCTTCGCCCCGGAATCGTTCTGGGGCCCTATCCGCAGCGCGAGGACGTGCGCGACGGCTGGCTCGACCGCGCCGCGGCGAGCGTCATCGGCAGGGTTCGACAGCGCGCGTTCGGACACGACCCAGGGCACCGCGAGTTCCTGACGCGGGTGAACGCGGAAGGCGCAAAACTCGGGGCGCAGGGCGACGATGCCATTCGCGCAGGGATACCGGAGCTGCGGCGGCGGCTCTACAGCGAAGGTTTCAGCGAGGAGCTGGTCGCACGCGCATTCGCGCTCGTGCGCGAAGTCGCCGCGCGGCGGCTCGGGATGCGGCCCTACGACGTGCAGTTGCTCGGCGGGCGCGTGATGCTCGAGGGCAGGATCGCGGAGATGGAAACGGGCGAGGGCAAGACGCTTGCCGCGACCCTGCCCGCGTGCACCGCGGCGCTCGCCGGCGTGCCGGTGCATATCGTCACGGTCAACGACTTCCTGGTCCGGCGCGACGCCGCATGGATGGGTCCGCTGTACCGGTTCCTCGGGCTGTCGGTCGGCGCGATCACGGAAGGCATGGCGCCGGAGGAGCGGCGCGCCGCGTACGCGAGCGACATCACCTACGCGACGAACAAGCAGGTGGTGTTCGACTATCTCAAGGACCGGCTGCTGCTCGGCCGCGAGTCGCGGCCGATGCATCTGCGTCTGGAGGGCCTGCGCGCCGAGCACGCCCGAACGCGCCAGGCGCTGCTGCGCGGACTGTGCTTCGTCATCGTGGACGAGGCCGACAGCGTGCTGGTGGACGAGGCGCGCACGCCGCTCATCATCTCGAGCGTGACCGACACCCGCCGCGAGCAGCGGATCTACGGCGAGGCGATCGCGATCGCGCGCGCGCTGGACATGGGGACGGACTTCTCGCTCCGACCGCGCGAGCGCGAGGTGGAGCTGAGCGAGCGCGGCCGGCGCCGGGCGGCGGAACTCGCCGAACCCTATGGCGGCGTGTGGCTGGGACCGCGCCGGCGCGAGGAGCTCGTGCGGCGGGCGCTGTCGGCCCTGCACCTGTTTCACCGCGACCGCCAGTACCTCGTCCGCGAGGGTCGGGTGCAGATCGTGGACGAATACACCGGCCGGGTGATGGCGGACCGTTCCTGGGAGCGCGGCCTGCACCAGATGATCGAGGCGAAGGAAGGCTGCGCGATCACGGGGCAGCAGGAGACGCTCGCCCGCATCAGCTACCAGCGGTTCTTTCGCCGCTACCTGCGGGTGGCGGGCATGACCGGAACGGCGCGGGAGGCGGCGCACGAGCTGTGGGCGGTCTATCGCCTCGCGGTGGTCACGATCCCGACGCATCGCCCGGTGCGGCGCCGCCGTCTGCCCGACGAGGTGTACGTCTCGGCCGAGGAGAAATGGGCCGCGATCGTCGCGGCCGTCCGGCGCTTGCACGCCGGCGGCCGCCCGGTGCTGGTCGGCACGCGCTCGGTCGCCGCCTCGGAACATCTGAGCCGGCTGTTGGCGGAGGCGGGCCTTGCGCATCAGGTGCTCAACGCGCGCCAAGACCAGCAAGAGGCCGAGGTGATCGCGCGCGCCGGCGAGCCGGGGCGCATCACCGTCGCGACCAACATGGCCGGACGCGGTACCGACATCCGGCTCGCGCCCGGCGTGGCCGAGCTCGGCGGGCTGCACGTGCTTGCGACCGAACGTCATGACGCGCGGCGCATTGACCGGCAGCTCTTCGGGCGCGGTGGGCGCCAGGGCGATCCCGGGAGCTTTCAGGCGATCGTGTCGCTGGAGGACGAAATCGTGCGGGACTGCTTCGGCGAGCGCATCACGCGGCTCCTCCGGGGGCTCGTGCCGCCGGGGCGGCCGCTTCCGGCCTGGCTCGGCACGCTGATCGTCGGTGTGGCCCAGCGCGACGCCGAGCGCACGCACGCGCGCACGCGCCGCGAGCTCCTCCGCCTGGACGAGCAGCTCAACGATCTGCTCGCCTTCAGCGGCAGGGGAGAGTAGCCCCCGTCAGGCGCGCCCGTAATCCCTGCGCGCGCCCTCGGGCGTGATCCGACCCTCGCGCAGGTCGCGCGCGATCGCCTCCGGGTCGCGCTCGCGCGGATCGCCGAAGCCGCCGCCGCCCGCGGCGTCCATCACCACGACGTCGCCCGCCTTCAGGCGCGTCAGGCCGTAGGGGTCGGCCGGTGCGCCGTTGACGAGAAACCGCGCGAGCGCGCCGGGTCTGCCGCCGAAGAGCCCCTCCGGCGGCAGGCGAAAACGCCCGGACTGGATCGCCAGCATCACCGGCCCGCGCGGCGCGGTTTCGTCCGCGGGCACGCGGAACACCTCGCGCCGGCCGAGCGCGCCGCGCTGGCGTCCGGCGCCGCCGGAGTCCGGGATCAGCTCGCGCCGCTCGATGAGAAGCGGCGTGTCGCTCTCGAAGATCTCGACCGGCGTGTTGGCGCCGTTCGCCGGGAAGATGTAGGAGCCCTCGCCGTCGCGCCGCGCCGAGGCGCCGAGCCCGCCGCCGCGGATGAGCACCGCGTGAAACGGCTCGCCGCCCGCGCGCGCGCCGTAGAACACCTGCATGGTCGCGGGCGTGCCGCCGCCCGCGGCGAGCACGCGCTCGGGCATCGCCTGCGCGAGCGCGCGGTAGAGGATCTCGGTGAGGAAGTGCCCGATCTGCATGCGCGCGGCGACCGCCGCCGGCGGCCGGCAGTTGACCACCGAGCCTTCCGGCGCGACGAGCCGGATCGGCGCGGCGACGCCGTGGTTGTTCGGGATCTCCGGGTCGAAAATGCTCTTCAGCGCCATGTGCACGTAGGCGTACGTGAAGTTGTAGACCACGTTTCCGCCCCAGCTCACCTGCGGCGAGGAGCCGGCGAGGTCCACGGTGATGTCGCTGCCCTCGATGGCGAGCGCGCAGCGCACGACGACGTCGGGCTCGCCCTCGCGCTGTTCGATGCGGCCCTCGGCGCGATAGACGCCCGGCGGCGCCTTGGCGATCGCCGCGCGCATGCTTGCCTCGCTTCTCGCGATGATCTCGTCGGCGAGCTCGTCCACCCCTTGCAGCCCGTACTCGTCGAGCATCCGGCCAATGCGCTCGGCGCAGACGTGGTTCGCGGCCAGTTGCGAGCGGATGTCGCCGGTCACCTGCTCGGGCGTGCGCACGTTGGCGCGAATCATGTCGAGCACCGCCTGGTTGAGCGCGCCGCCGTCGTAGAGCTTCACCAGCGGGATGAACAGCCCTTCCTCGAACACGTCGTGATTGTCCGAGGCGACCCGCCCGCCGATGTCGGCGTGATGCAGCACGCAGGCGGTGAAGGCGGCAAGCCGGCCGCGGTGGAACACCGGCGAGAGCACGCAGACGTCGTTCAGATGCCCGGCGAGCGCCCAGGGGTCGTTGGTGATGTACACATCGCCCGGGCGCAGGGAGCCGGCGGCGAGCTTTTGCACGATGCCGCGGATGCCGAGCGCCATCGCGCCGGACTGACCCGGCGTGGCGAGGGTTCCCTGCGCAAGCTCTCGCCCCTGCGAGTCGGTGAACATGCAGGTGTAGTCGTGCGCGTCGCGCAGCAGGCTCGAGAACGCGGTGCGCGCGACCGCGGCGTCGGCCTCGTCCACGATCGAGATGAGCCGCCGCCAGAGGATTTCCAGCGTCACCGGATCGAAGCGCCGGCCCACGGTCAGTTCCTCCCCGCCAGCTCGATCCACAGGAATCCGTACTCGTCCACGCGCGCGTGCGCGCCTTCGGGAACCAGCACGGTCGCCTCGCGCTCCTCGACGAGCGCCGGGCCGGCGAACTCGGCGCCCGGTCCGAGGCGGTAGCGGTCGTACACCGCGAACGGCACGAACGCGCGCGCCTGGCGCGAATACGCGCGCCGCTCGCCCTTGCGTGCGTCGGCCGCGCGCCGCGCGCCGGCCTCGAGCCGGGGCAGCTCGAGCCGCTTCACCGGCAGGCTTGCGCGCACGCGAAAGCTCACGAACTCCACCGGCGCCTCCGGATAGGTGCGGCCGTACAGGCGCGTGTATTCGGCGTCGAACCGGCGCCGGATTTCCTCGCGCGGAAGGCGCGAGAAATCCCGCTCCGGGATCGCGAGCACGGTTTCAGAGCCCTGGCCGACGAAGCGCGCCTCGACCGCACGCGCGTACTCGATCGGTCCCTCGGCGCCCGCGCGGCGCAGCGTCGCCTCGCCTTCGGCCTCCAGCTCCTGGAACAGCGCTTCGATGCGCGCGAAATCGGCGCGCCCGAGCTCCACCTTGTGGCTTCGCACCAGGTCGAACGAGCGCGGCGCGGTGAAGAAACCGAGCGCCGAGCCCACGCCGGCGTTCGGCGGCACGACGACGCGCGGCGCGCCCAGCTTGCTTGCGAGCCCGGCGGCGTGCACCGGGCCCGCGCCGCCGAACGCGGCCACGGTGAGCGTCGAGGGATTGCCGCCCCGCTCGGCGATGTGCGTCTTCGCCGCCGCCGCCATCGTCTCGTTGACGAGGTCGTGAATGCCCCAGAGCGCCTCGACCGTATCCACTCCGAGCGGCCGCGCGAGCCGCGCCTCGACGCCGCGGCGCGCGGCCACGGCGTCGAGCTTCATGGCACCGCCGAGAAAGTAGTCCGGATCGAGGTAGCCCAGGAGCAGATCGGCGTCGGTGACGGTGGGCTCGGCGCCGCCGCGTCCGTAGCAGATCGGGCCGGGTTCGGCGCCGGCGCTCTCCGGGCCGACCTGAAGCGTGCCGAACCGGCTCACGCGCGCGATCGAGCCGCCGCCGGCGCCGATCTCCATCAGATCCACCACTGGCACCTGGATGGTGAGGCCGCTTCCTTTCTGGAAGCGCTCGACGCGGCCGACTTCGAAGGTGGGCACGACGCCCGCCACGCCGTTCTGGATGAGGCAGGACTTCGCGGTCGTTCCGCCCATGTCGAAGCAGAACATCTCCGGCACGCCGAACAGGCGGCTGAAATACTGCCCGGCGATCACCGCCGCCGTCGGCCCGGACTCGATGATGCGCACCGGGAACTCGGCCGCCGTCTCCGCCGAGGTGACGCCGCCGGAGGAGAGCATGATGAACAGCCGCCCGCGGAAGCCCTCGGCCGCGAGGCGCCCGCGCAGCCGCCGCAGGTACGACTCGGTGAGCGGCTTGACGTAGGCGTTGGCGACGGTGGTGCTCGTGCGCTCGTACTCGCGGATCTGCGGCAGGACTTCCGAGGAGACGGACAGCGGCACCCCGGGCAGCTCCTCGGCGAGGATGCGCTTCAGCGCGCGCTCGTGCACCGGGTTTTCGTAGGCGTGCAGCAGGCACACGGCGACCGATTCGGCGCCCAGGCGCGCAAGCGCGCGCGCGGTCTCGCGCGCCTGCGCCTCGTCGAGCGGTTCGAGCACCGTCCCGTCGGCGCGCAGCCGCTCGGCGACCTCCAGCCTGCGCTCGCGCGGCACCAGCGGCTCGGGCATGCGGGCGAGCGCATCGTAGGCGGCGTAGCGGATCTCGCGGCCGAGCTCCAGCACGTCGCGAAAGCCGCGCGTGGTCACGAGGCCCGTGCGCGCGCCCTTTCGCTCGATGATCGCGTTGATGACGAGCGTGGTCCCGTGGATCAGCTCCTCCAGCCGCGCGATCGCGCCGGGCAGGCGTTTCTCCAGCGCGCGCAGGCCGCCGATCATCGCCTCCGACGGATCGCGCGGCGTGGTCAGGCACTTGTAGGTCTCGATGCGGCCGGTTGCGTCCTCCAGCAGCACGAAGTCGGTGAAGGTGCCGCCGACGTCAATCCCGATGCGCATGCGCTCCGCGTCCTTGACAGCCCCGGGCTCGAGGTATACGGTATACTGTACACGCACAAAGCGGGGACGCGCAATCATGGTGGCGAAGCTCGAAGCGCTCGAACGCCCGGAGCCGCTCGGCGACCGCGTCTACGCCACGCTGCGAGAGTATCTGCGCGCGGGGCGCCTCGCCACCGGCCAGCCGCTGCAGGAGGCGGCGCTCGCGGCGCAGCTCGGCGTGTCGCGCACGCCGGTGCGCGAGGCGCTCGCGCGCCTGGCGAGCGAGGGACTGGTGGTCGCCGAAGGGCGCAGCTTCACCGTCCCGGCGCTCACCCGCGCCGACATCGAGGAAATCTACGCGCTGCGGTTCCTGCTGGAGCCGGAGGCGCTGCGCCTGGTCGCCGAGCGCAAGCCCGAGCGCAGGCAGCTCGCGCCGCTTCGCCAGGCGCTCGCGGACATGGCCGAGGCGCACGAAGCGGGCGACGGCCGCGCGTTCATGGACGCGAACTACCGCTACCGCGACGCATGGACGGCGCTCGTGCCGAACCGG
>Ga0073934_10006070_pt1 | contig 17976 bp, 19 predicted proteins | sample LarsenN4metaG_FD_76834 | JGI IMG/M metagenome (GOLD analysis project Ga0073934, IMG submission 76834) | Hot spring sediment bacterial and archeal communities from British Columbia, Canada, to study Microbial Dark Matter (Phase II) - Larsen... ... | reverse complement strand
CGAACATCTTCTTCCCGCGTCGGATCGAGGCCTCCGACACGCCGAGTTCTTTGGCCAGGGCGATCGGCTCGGGCTTCGCCCCCTTGTACGCCTCCGCGAAGCCCTTGATGTAGGCCACGACGGCCCAGCGCTCCTTCTCCGGGAGCACGCGCCAGGGCGGCATGGACGTCCCCGGCATCCCGTCGGTGATCATCCGGAAGAGGTCCTGGTCCGTGGCCAGCGGGCCCGCGACGCTCCGCATCTTGTACTTCCCGGCCGTGAAGTCGCGGGGGCGCGGGAGCAGACGTTCCGCCGCCGGGCCGTCGCCCTTCCCCGAGACGCCGTGGCACAAGGCGCAGCGCTTCTCGTAGACCTGCTTGCCGAGGACGAGGTCGCCCGCGGCCTGGGCGAGGGCCGGCCGGGGCCCGACGAGGGCGCCGGCCCAGGCGGCGAAGCCACTCCCGGTGCCGATCGAAGCCGGACCCGGGGGGAGCGCGGCATGGCCGGCTTCCATGACGCGGGGTGGATAGCCGGTCGTCTCGTAGAGGTAGTAGATGACCTGCCAGATCTCGATCTCGCTGAGCCGGTCCTCCCACGCGGGCATCGCCGAGTTCCACGGCGTCGACTCCCGGGGCAGCCCCGGCCCCCCTTTGGCGATCCGCCAGAAGAGGAACCCCTCCGAGAGCTGGGCGATGGTGCCGGGATCGACGAAGTCGGCCGGGGCCGGGTTGAAGCCGTGGGCGTAGTGGCCCTTGCCGTCCAGGTTGTCGCCGTGGCAGTAGACGCAGTTCCGGATGTAGATCGCGCCGCCGGCCGCGAGGTGCTGGTCCCGGCTCGCCGGGTTCGCCTTGACCTCCTTCCGGACCGGGCTCTCCGCCGTGCTCTGGAGGTCGAGCGTCTTCCCCCGGAAGGAAATCGACGCCGGCGGGGCCGGATGGATCGCGCGAAGCTCCGGCGGCGGCCCGACCGTCGCCGTGGCCTGGACGTAGGCGTAGTACCCCACCACCAGCGGGAGCACCACGCCGAGCGCGAGGCGCACCGGACGCCGCTGGGGATCGACCAGGGTGGCCCAGATCGGACGGACGAAGGCCCGCCACGAGGCGGAATCCGACGAGACATAGACCAGGACGGACAGCACCGTGACGGCCATGTAGAGCGACAGCAAGCTGAAGGGCATCGGGGGCTGGACGGCGAACTCGAAGACCAGGAACGCGACGACGAGGACCAGGACGGCCTGGAGGAGCTTGCCGCGGGGCTCGGCCATGGGCTAGGACTTGGGCGGGGCGGGCGGCGCTTGGCCCGTTGCTGGGCCGCTCGGGGCCCCGGCACCCTTGAGGGTCAGGAGAAACGTGACGAGGTCGACGTACTCTTTCGCGGTCAGCTGCGCGCCGAACGTCGGCGGCATCACGCCCGCCGGGAACCCGGAGACCACGCCCTTCGAGGCCGGGTTCAGGATCTTCCCCATGATGTACTCCGGCGTCTGCGTCGCCCCGATGTTCGAGAGGTCGGGTCCGACCGGGGTCCCGGGGAGGGCCCCGGCCTTGTGGCAGGCGACGCAGGTGCCCTTGCCCTTGAAGACCTCCTCCCCGGCCTTCGAGTCCCCGGGAAGCTGGATGGACGCGGCGGCCGCGCCGCTCGCCGCCTGGGCCCCCACGCCGGCCGGCACGTCCTCCAGCTTCACGTCGACGGTGCCTCCGAGGCTCTGGAGGTATGCGACCGCGGCCCACACCTCGCTGCGGTTGAGCCCGATGGGCGGCCGGCTCACGTCCGGCATGATGTTGGGGAATCCTTCCACGACGAGGGCACCCGGCTGGATCAGCGCCTCGACGAGGTACGCCCTGGCCGGCGTGCCCGGCTTGCGCGTCCCGGCCCGACCCCCGACTCCGGCGAGGTCGGGACCCCGCCCCGCACGGCCGATCCCGTGGCACGTCGCGCACTGGCCCTTCTCCCGGAAGATCTTCTCCCCCGCGGCGACAAGCTGCTGGGGCGTGACGGTCCCGCCCTCGAGCGACAGCTCTTCCGGCGGCTTCGACTCGACCTGCGGGATCGAGTTCGCATACCACGTGTAGACGCCCATGACCGCGAGGGCGAACACCCCGACCTTGACGCCGACGGGGACGGCCACTACCGGACCCCCCGCGGGTCGCCGCCGCCGACCGCGACCGGCACCGGGTGTGCGGCGGGGGCGGCGCCGTGGGCGAGCGCCTCCCCCCTCTCGCCCAGACCGCCCAGCCAGAAGATGAACATGACCATGGCGAGGAAGAGGATCGTGGTCACCGTGATGACGTTGGCGGCGTGGCCGAGCGCCGGCGTCACCGCGTCGGGCGAGGTGTCCCGCATGACCCCGTAGATGTGCCAGTGCTGGCGGATCCCGGACCGGGCAAAGCCCATGAGCCCCATGAGCCACGTGAACGACACGGCCAGCAGGATCAGGACGTACTGGGAGCGCGGGGCGATGGTCCCCCAGCGGATGGCCCCGGTGGAGCGAGCGCCCCGGAACATCGGGATGTCGATCGCCATCACGATCACGATGGCCAGCAGGACGGCCGCCACCTGCAGCGGCGAGAAGCGTCGGATCCGGACGATGGGCTCGACGAAGTAGCCGCCCACGCCGAGGGCCACCACGACCGCGGTCGCGAGCCCGAACACCGCCCACTGGGCGGCCATGCCGGTGCCGACCCAGGGCCTGGTCGAGGCCTTGTTCGCGCGCCGGTAGAGCAGGTAGGAGAGGAAGGTCGTCAGGATCATCAGGTTCACGGCGGTGTTCTTGGCCGACATGACGCCGAAGACGCCGAGCATCTTGTGGTAGGTCCCCCCCATCCGCCGCACCTCCTCCAGCGAGACGATGAGGCTCCGGGGGGTCGCCCACACCATGAACCCGACCGCGATGACGAAGAGCAGGTACTTGATCCAGGGGCGGTATCGCTCCGCGCCCGGGATCCGCTCCATCCCGAGCCAGAGGTAGTAGTTCGAGCCGAGGAAGAGCACGCCGATGATGATGGCCTGGACGATCCAGAGCCAGGACATGAAGCCGCCCATCATCGTGATGCCCATGGTCTGGTTGAAGCCGTAGATCTCGAAGCCGAGCCAGTACCCGGCGAACGGCAGCACCATGAGGGCGGAGATCGCGACGAAGTTCCCCACGTAGCCCATCCAGTCGTACTGGGCGCGCTCCTCGTCCGTCCGCGCCCCCAGGAACCGGAAGGCGGCGTAGGCAGCCGCGATGGTCCCGCCGAAGACGATGTTGGCGATCAGCCGGTGAATGTTGATGGGCATCCAGGTGAAGTTGTTGACCGCCTGCCAGAGGGTCCCCGTGAACTTGCCGGTCTCGTCCACCCCGGCCGGGGACACCATGAAGGTCACCCAGGAGTTCGAGACCACGAGGATCGCCGTGCCGAGGAGGTTCGAGAGGATCCCCAGCGACAGGTGGATCCACTTCCGGGGTCCCGACAGCCAGTCCCAACCGTAGTACCAGAGGTACACGGTGAAGGTCTCGAGGAAGAAGAGCGCCGCGTACACCCACATGGTGGGCGCGAAAATCGCGCTCATGTAGGTCCAGAGCCGGGGGTACAGCGTGATGAACAGGAAGAGGAGCAGCCCGCCGAGCAGAGCCGTGGTCGAGAACGCCGCGAAGGTCAGCTTGACGAACTCGTGGGCGAGCCAGTCGTAGCGTCGCCCCTCCTCCCGGTCCATCCCGGTCTTCCATCCCATGAACTCGATGATCACCGCGAAGATCGGGACGCCGAGGATGAAGGCGGCGAAGTTCAGGTGGATCTGGGCGACCACCCAGACCACGAGGCGCGAGCCGAAATAAGGAAAGGCTCGGTAGGCGGCCTCCTTCGACTCCTGCGCCAGGGCGGGAAAGGCGGCCAGGCACACCGCCGCGACGACACAGGCCGCCGACAGGACACCGACGGACCAACGTCGGCGGTCGCGGCTCACGAGCACACCACCCGCACGCACACCGGTCGCGCTGAAGGCTCCTTGGGAGTGGGGCACGGCAGGCCGGGCCCGCATACCGGCAGCCCGGCTTGTTCCGAGCGTCACAAACACGCGACCTAGTTGTAGAGTAGGCCGCCTCCTGCTGTCAAGGGGAAAACCCCGCGCGCGCGGCCACTCGGGGCCCCTCTCGGTCGCCATGAGCGGCACGGCGGCTGGCCACGGCCGCCTTGACGACGGTCGGCGGGGTGGTCGATGGTAGGGGCCTGCGGGCACCCCCGCCCGAAGGAGAGATCATGTCGCTCGAGATCGTCGTCCAGAGCCTCGCCTCGGGCATCCTCATGGGCTTCGTCTATGCCCTCATCGCCGCCGGCCTCTCGCTCATCTTCGGGCTGATGGAGATCGTGAACTTCGCCCACGGCGAGTTCCTCATGCTCGCCATGTTCACGACCTTCTGGGTCTGGGCCCTCGGGGGCGTCGATCCCCTGCTCGCGCTGCCGCTCGTTGCCGGGCTTCTTTTCCTGGTCGGGGCCCTCGTGTACCGGGGCATCATCAGCCGGATCCTGGGCGCGCCCATGCTCGCCCAGGTCTTCGCGACGTTCGGGCTCGCCGTCTTCCTGCGGAGCGCGGCCCAGTTCCTCTGGACGCCGGACTTCCGGCTGGTCCGCGACCCCTGGGTCGGAGGACGGCTCCCGCTGTTCGGAGTCTACGTGGGAGCCCCCCAGGTCGCGGCCGCGGCCGCCGCGCTGGCCGCCTTCGGCGCACTCTATTGGTTCATCACGCGAACCGAGACCGGTCTGGCGCTCCAGGCCACCGCGCAGGACCGCCAGGCAGCGGCCCTCATGGGGATCGACCCCGAGCGGATGTTCGCCCTCGGCTGGGGCATCGGCGCCGCCTGCGTCGGGGTCGCCGGGGCGCTCCTGGCCAACTTCTTCTACGTGTTCCCGGACGTCGGCGGGCTGTTCGCCCTCATCGCGTACGTGACCGTGGCGCTGGGCGGCTTCGGCAACGTCCCCGGCACCCTGGCCGCCGGTCTCCTGGTGGGCCTGGTGGAGGTACTCGTCGGGCTTTGGGTCCCGGCGTTCAAGTACGTCGGCGTGTTCGGCCTCTACCTGGCCGTGGTGCTCTGGCGGCCCCAGGGCCTCCTGGGACGGTTTTGACCGCCCGGCCGCTCCGCCTGGCGACCGGCGCCGTCCTCGGGATCGCCCTGCTGAGCTACCCGATCGCCTTCACGGGTCCCTACGCGCGCGACCTCGTGATCAAGATCTTCCTGTACGCGCTGCTGGCCCAAGCCTGGAACCTTCTGGGCGGCTACTGCGGCCAGATCTCGCTCGGCCACGCCGTGTTCTTCGGCGTGGGGGCCTACACGTCCTCCCTCCTGGTGGCCCTGGGCGGGCTGTCGCCCTGGCTCGGGATGCTCGCCGGCATGGCGCTTGCCGTCCTCGTCTCCCAGGCCGTCGGCTTTCCGTGCTTCCGGCTGCGGGGTCACTACTTCGCCATCGCGACCATCGCGATCGGCGAGATCGTCCAGACCCTCGTGATCAACTGGGAGGCCCTGGGCGGCGCCCGGGGCATCTCGCTCCCCCTCCAGCCGGAGACCGTCTGGAATCTCCAGTTCCACCGCGCCAAGTGGCCATACTACTACGTCGCGCTCGGCCTCTTCGCCTTCGTCTTCGGCGTGACGGCGGTCGTGGAGCGTTCCCGCCTCGGCTACTACCTGCGCGCGATCCGCGAGGATCCCGCGGCGGCCGAGAGCCTCGGGATCCCGCTCGCGCGCTACAAGCTCGTGGCCATGGCGCTGTCGGCCGGGGCGACCGCGCTCGGCGGGTCGTTCTACGCCCAGTACGTCCTGTTCATCGACCCGGAGTCCGTGTTCCCGCTTTCGCTGTCCATCCTGATCTGCCTCGTTGCGGTCTTGGGTGGCGTCGGAACCCTGTGGGGCCCGTTCCTGGGTGCCCTCGTCCTGATCCCGCTCTCGGAGGCGACGCGGGTCCTGTTGGCGGACGTCGCCTCGCTCGGCGGGGCCGGGAAGGCGCTCGACCTCATGATCTACGGGATGCTGATCGTCATCGTGGCCGTCTTCCAGCCGACCGGGCTCGCCGGGCTCCGGGGTCGGTGCGGCCGCTGGACGGGGCTGCTGGCCTCGCGCCCGCCTCCGACGACGGAGGGGCCAGGATGAGCCCGGCTCCGCTGCTCGAACTCGCCGGCGTCACGAAGCGCTTCGGCGGCGTGACGGCGAACGCCGCCGTCTCCCTCGCGGTGGCGCCCGGCGAGATCGTGGGCGTCATCGGCCCGAACGGCGCGGGCAAGTCCACGCTCTTCGACGTGATCACGGGGTTCCATCGACCGGACGCCGGCGAGATCCGCTTCTGCGGTGCGCCGATCGCCGGGCTGCGGCCGGACGAGATCAGCCGGCGCGGCGTTGCGCGCACCTTTCAGAAGCTCCGGCCATTTCCCGGCATGACCGTGCTCGAGAACGTGATGGTTGGCGCGCTCCTGCGCGAGCCGCGACCGGCACCGGCCCGCGACGCGGCGCGCCGGTACCTGCAGCTCGTGGGGCTCGCCGACCGCGAGGGAGCATTCGCCGGACAGCTCTCGACGGGACAGCGCAAGCGCCTCGAAATGGCCCGAGCCCTGGCGACCCGCCCCACCCTGCTGCTCCTCGACGAGGTCACCGGCGGCGTGGACCAGCGCTCGATTCCGGCCCTGGTCGACCTGATCGGGCGGCTCCGCGACGAAGGCGTCACCCTGGTCGTGATCGAGCACAACATGCGGGTGATCATGAGCCTGGCGACCCGCGTCGTCGCGCTCCACCTCGGCCAGAAGATCGCCGACGGGGTGCCCGCCGAGGTGGTCCGAGACCGGCACGTTGTCGAGGCGTACCTCGGCACGGCGTACGCCTGAGGGGGCCAGGGATGCTCCGCGTCGAAGCCCTCGACGTCGCCTACGGGGACTACCAGGTGCTCTGGGAGGTCTCGCTCCGCGTCGACGAGGGCGAGATCGTGGCGCTCCTCGGCCCGAACGGCGCGGGTAAGTCCACGCTGCTCGGCGCCGTGTCCGGGCTCGTCCCGCCGCGGGCGGGAACGATCGAGCTCGGTGGGCGGCGGCTGAACAGCGTGCCGGCGCATCGCCGGGTGGAGGAGGGCCTCGCCCACGTCCTGGAGCGACGCCGTCTCTTTCCGCACCTCACCGTCCGCCAAAACCTCTGGCTCGGCGCGTACCACGCGAGGGCCCGACGACGGCGGGGGGAGACGTTGGCGTGGGTCGAGTCCCTGTTCCCAATCCTGCGCGAGCGGGCGTCGCAGCTCGCGCACACGCTTTCGGGTGGCGAGCAGCAGATGGTCGCGATCGCGAGGGGTCTGATGGCCCGCCCCCGCTTCCTCATGGTGGACGAGCCGACGCTCGGGCTCGCGCCCCACGTCGTGGGCGAGATCCTGGACGTCCTCGGGCGGCTCAATCGCGAGGCGGGCCTCACGATTCTCTTCATCGAGCAGAACGTCGAGTTGGCGCTGTCCTTGGCCCACCGCGGCTACGTCCTGGAGTCCGGCCGCGTCCTGATCGAGGGGACGGCGGCACGGCTGCTCGCCTCGTCCGAGGTGAAGCGAGTCTTCCTCGGGCTGTGATACCGCCGTCCGCGCGTCCTCCGTGTCCGTCCGGTCCGTCCGGCAGGCCGATTGCGTCGACCCAGCCGCTGTGCTAGCGTTGGGTCGGCGACTCACCTCGCGATGGACAGCACCGACCACCCTCCCCGAACGGAATGGGCGTCCCCGCCGCGTCGCGGACGTCGGCCCGGCTCCGGCCGCGGTCGCCCAGACATCCAGCCAGCACCCGGCTCGGGCCCCCGGCTCAGTCGAGCGTCTCGCTGACTCCACACTGGAGGATCTCATGGCGAGTCAAGCTATCGTGCGCCTCACCGACGACTCCTTCGACCAGACCCTCGCCGCACACGCCGAGCCGATCATCGTGGACTTCTGGGCCGACTGGTGTGGCCCGTGCAAGGCGATCGCCCCCGTCCTCGAGGAACTGGCCCAGGAGTACGCCGGCCGTGTGACGATCGGCAAGGTGAACGTGGACGAGCACCCGGGCCTCGCGGCACGGTTCCAAGTGCGCTCGATCCCCACGCTCCTTCTGTTCAAGGGCGGCCAGGTCGTCGACCAGATTGTCGGTGCCGTGCCCAAGGCCCAGATCAAGAAGCGGTTGGACGCCGTGGCCTGAGATCGACGCCGGTGGCGGGGGCGCCGACCCTGCCCGGTCCGGTGGGCGCAGACGTGACCCTCGGCGAGCTGGGCGAGCGGGGGCTCATCGAACGGGTGCGACGAGGCCTGGGCGTCCCGCGGGACGACGTCCTCGTCGGCATCGGCGACGACGCCGCGCTCCTGGCGTGGCCACGGGGCGACCTTCTCCTCACGACCGACGCCCTGGTCGAAGACGTCCACTTCCGCCGGGCGACCGCGACCCTTCGCGAGATCGGCGCCAAGGCGCTCGCCGTCAACATCTCCGACGTCGCGGCCATGGGCGGCGAGCCGCGCTTCGCCGTGCTGGCCCTGGCGATTCCGGCGACCCGTCCCGTGTCGGAGGTCGACGAGCTCTACGCCGGACTCGGCGAGGTCGCAGCCCGGTACGGCGTCGCGCTCGTCGGCGGCGACACGTGCGCTTCGCCCGATCGGTTGGTCCTCACCATCACGCTGGTGGGCCGCATCGAGGGCCCGGCTCTGTGCCGCAGTGGCGCCCGGCCCGGTGACGCGATCCTCGTCACGGGCTCGCTGGGCGCCTCGGCGGCAGGGCTGGCGATCCTCGAGCGCGGGTCGGTCCCCGCTCCCGCCGAGGCGCTGGCGACAGTGCTCCGAGCACATCGCTGGCCGACGCCTCGCGTCGCGGAAGGGCGAGTGATCCGCGCCTCGGGTCTGGCGACCGCGATGATCGACCTGTCAGACGGGCTCGCGACCGACCTCGACCACATCGCCGTCGAGAGCCGAGTCGGCGCGGTGGTGCGGCTCCAGGCGCTCCCCATCGACGAGGCCACCCGCGTGGTCGCCCGCGCTCTCGGCGCGGATCCGCACGCGTGGGCCGTGAGCGGCGGTGAAGACTACGAGCTGCTCTTCACCGCGAGCCCGGACACGGCGGGCACTCTGGCGGCGCGGGTGACCGCCGAGACGGGCACACCGGTCAGCCTGATCGGCGAGATCTGCCCCGCTGGCCAAGGTCTCGCATTCGTCGACGAGACGGGGCGGCCGGCGGTCGTCCAGCCCGGCTTCGAGCACTTCCGGTGATGTCCGGACGCTAGCCGTGGCGTGAGCCCGATGCTGCTGGACACCCTGCTCCTGTTGGCCCTGGTCGCCGCGTCCGGCCTGCTGGCCGGGGCGGAAGCCGCCTACTTCTCCCTCGGCCGCCACGGCGCCGCGCGGCCGGAGGACGAGGCGTCGCCCACCCATCGCCAGATCACGCGGCTGCTGGCCGACCCTCACGACCTTCTCATCACCCTCGTCGTCGCCATCACGCTGCTCAACATCGCCGCCGCGGCGCTCGCCACCGCCCTGGCAACGGACCTGTTCGGGCACCGGGGCCTCGGGGTCGCCATCCCGGTCATGATCTTCCTCATCGTGGTGTTCGGCGAGGTCCTGCCGATGACCCTCGCCATCGGCGCGCCCAGGCGCTTCGGGCTCGTGGCCGCGTGGCCTGTCCGGGCGCTCGCCTGGGCGCTCACGCCGATTCGGGCGTTCCTCGGCGCGTTCACGCGCTCCGTCAGCCGCGCGATCGGCCCGGGGGGTACCACCCAGCCCGCCATTACGGAGGCCGAGCTGCGCACCCTGGTCGAGGTCGGCCATCGCGAAGGGGTGGTCGAGCGCACCGAGCGCGAGATGATCCACGGGGTCTTCGCACTGGGCGACACGACCGTGGCTGACATCCTCACGCCCCGGACGTACGTGTTCGGCATCGACGTCGCCACGCCGCCCAATCGAATCCTCGCGGAGCTCCGCGCCAACCTGCACCACCGGGTGCCGGTCTACGAGGGCAGCCTGGACAACGTCGTAGGCATCCTGTCGGCGAAGGAGCTCCTCCCTTACTACGAGGCGCTGCCCCCGGGGTTCGATCTCCGCCGCCACCTGTCGCCGCCGTACTTCGTCCCGGAGACCAAGCGTGCCGACGCTCTCCTGCGGGAGTTCCAGGCGAAAAAGCTCCAGATGGCCATCGTGGTGGACGAGTACGGCGGCACCACCGGCCTGGTGACCCTGGAGGACGTCCTCGAGGAGGTCGTGGGCGAGATCCGGGACGAATTCGAGGCGGAGGAGCGGCTCGCCCAGCCTGTCGACGACCGTACCTACCGGGTCGCGACGAAGATGCCGATCGCCGACTTCAACGCCGTGACAGGGCTCCGGGTCCCGGACGAGCACTTCGACACCGTCGGGGGCTGGGTGCTCGACCTCTTCGGGCGCGTCCCGCATCGCGGGGAGACGATCGAGGCCAGCGGGACCCACGTGACCGTCGAGAAGGTCCACCGCACGCGACTCCTCGAGGTGCTGGTCCGCCTGCCGGCACCGCCGCCGTCGGAACCGTCGCCGTGATCGGCCTCGTCGTCGCCTGCATCCTCGCCTCGGCGTTCTTCTCCGCCGCCGAGATGGCGTTCATCGCGGCCAACCGCATCCGGCTCCGTCACTTGGCCGAGCAGGGCTCTCGCGTGGCCCGGGGATACCTCGAGGCCTTCGCGCGCCCGGAGCGGCTCCTGTCCACCGCGATGATGGGCGTCACCATCGCCCACGTGTCCGCCTCCGCCCTGACGACGGCGGTCCTGCTCCCGCTGGTCGGCGAGGCAGGGCCGCTCTGGGCAACGGCGCTCCTCACGCCGCTCATGCTCGTCTTCGGCGAGATCGTCCCCAAGGCGCTCACCCAACCCCGCGCCACCGCGGTGGCGCTCTGGACCTACGACCCCCTCCGGATCGCGTCGCGGCTCCTCACCCCGGTCGTGTGGACTGCCAACCGCCTGGTGGGCGGCCTCCTCCGCGGCCTCGGGCGCCAGGAGCGCCGCGACCCGTTCGTGTCGCGGGACGACCTTCGGCTCCTGTTCGAGACCGAGCCCGCCGGGACCACCGACGTCCGCGAGGAGGAGCGGGAGATGATCGAGGGGATCTTCGATCTGGGCGAGACCACGGTCCGCGAGACCATGGTCCCCCTCGTCGACGTGGTCGCGGTGCCCGAGGAGGCCACCGTGGCCGAGGCGGTGGCGCGGATCCGGGAGAGTGGGCACTCGCGGCTACCGGTGTACCACGAGCGCATCGACCACGTGGTCGGCGTGGTGATGGCGCTCGACATCCTGCACCGGGGCGCCGGCGAGAGCACGATCAAGGATCTCATCCGCCCCGCGTACTACGTGCCGGAGACGAAGCGCATCGACGACCTGCTCCGGGACCTCCAGCGTCAGCGCATCCAGCTCGCCGTCGTCGTGGACGAGTACGGCGGCAGCCAAGGGATCGTGACCGTCGAAGACATCCTGGAAGAGATCGTCGGCGAAATCCAGGACGAGCACGACACCGCCCCGTCCGCGGTCACGCCCCTGCCCGACGGGAGCTACCTCGTCGCGGCCCGGATCGGCATCGACGAGCTGAACGAGGCGCTCGCCTGGCGCCTCCCGAAGCGGGACTACGAGACGGTGGGCGGTCTCATCCTCTCGATCCTCGGCCGCATCCCGCGCCCGGGGGAGCAGGTCGTCGTGGACCGATACGAGCTGTCGGTGGTGGACGCGGACGAACGCCAGATCCTGCGGGTCAAGGTGAAGGCGCCCGCCCGGGCCCAGGCGCCCGGGGGCTCAACTCGCCCGCCGCGCGACGACGCCGCGGGCGGCGCATAGGAGGACCGACGCATGGCCGGACGAATGGTGGAGTTTGCCGCAAACGGCGCGATGACAAACGGGTATCTCGCGACGCCGGCCGCCGGCAAGGGCCCCGGTGTGCTGGTCGTTCAGGAGTGGTGGGGGCTGGTGCAGCACATCAAGAACGTGTGCGACCGCTTCGCGGCCGAAGGGTTTACCGCCCTGGCGCCGGACCTGTACCACGGCAAGACCGCCACCGAGCCCGACGGGGCCGGGAAGCTCTTCATGGCCCTGAACATCGGCCAAGCGGAGAAAGACCTCCGGGGCGCCGCCCTCTACCTGGCAGGGCACTCGGCCACCGCCAAGCTGGGTGTCGTGGGCTTCTGCATGGGCGGGCAGCTCGCCCTCTTCGCCGCGACCCTGAACCCGTCCATCGGGGCGTGCGTGAACTTCTACGGGATCCACCCCAACGTCAAGCCGGACTACGCGAAGCTCGCCGGGCCGGTGCTCGGGCTCTTCGCCGAGAACGACAGCTTCGTGACGCCCCAGGTGGCGCGGGAGGTCGATGCGGCGATCCGCAAGGCGGGAAGGCAGTCGGAGATCCACATCTATCCCGGTGTGGATCACGCCTTCTTCAACGACGAGCGCACGGACGTGTACAGCAAGGGGGCCGCCGACGACGCCTGGCGCCGGACCCTGGCCTTCTTCCGCCAGCACTTGACATAGCCCGGCGGCGGGGGCCTGGGAAGCCCCTCCGGTGCCTGGGAGGCGTGCGTGGTCAGGATCCCGCGCCGGGAGTGGAGGGGAAGGGGGCGCGACGGGCGACGGACCGGCGCCGCGAGCCGGGATGCGCTCGGTCCGCCTATCGGGCGGCCGCGACCGAGGCCTTGCGGGCCTTTTTCGCCTCTTTGCCCGTCGGGGCCTCGGCCTTCTTGCCCTTCTCCTTGCCCTTCTCCTTGCCCTTCTTGGCCTTGGCCAGCTCGGGGCGATCCACCAGCTCCACGATGGCCACCGGCGCGCCGTCGCCCCGGCGGACCCCGGTCGGCACGATGCGCGTGTACCCGCCCCGCCGGTCCGCGTAGCGCGCCGCCACGGTGTCGAACAGCCTGCGCACGACCGCGGTGTCAGACACGAGACGGAGCACTTGACGCCGGGCGTGCAGGTCCTCACGCTTCGCCAGCGTGATCATCCGCTCGGCGAGTGGTCGCACGGCTTTGGCTTTCGCCATCGTCGTCGTGATCCGCTCGTGACGAAGCAGGGCGGCGAGGAGATTCCGGAACAGCGCCCAGCGGTGAGCGGTCACCCGTCCCAGCTTCGAACCGGCACGCCTGTGCCTCATGACGGCCTCGTGGCTTCCGCGTGCTGGGCCGGCGGCTCCTCGTCCTCCTCCTCCGCCCCAGTCGGCGTGAACAGATCGAAGTGCTCGCGCAGCAGGCGCGACGCGCGGAGCACGGCCTGGTCGGGCGTGATGGTCCCGTCCGTCCAGACCTCCAGCACCAGTTTCTCGTAGTCGGTGATCTTGCCGAGCCGCGACATCTCGACCGTGTAGTTCACCCTGCGGATCGGCGCGAAGGTCGCGTCCAGCTGGAATGCCCCCGCGGGTGGGCGCTCGACGTGCCGCTCGGCGGACACGTAGCCCCGCCCCATCCGCACCCCTAGCTCCAGCCCCAGCCGACCGCCCGGTTCCAGCGTGGCCACGGGCAGCTCCGGTGAGACCACCTCGAGACCGCCGAGGGCCAGGTCGGCTGCCGTGACGACCCGTGGCCCCCGAAGCTCCACCCGCACGGTCAACGGCTTCTCCTCGGGCAGGTGGACGACGACCTTCTTGAGGTTCAGGAGGATCGTGGTGACGTCTTCCTGCACCCCCGGCAGGGCTCCTTCTTCCCTGGCCCCGTCGATCTTCACCCACTCGATCGCGGCCCCCGGGATCACCGACAGCAGGACCCGTCGCAAGGAGTTGCCGACGGTCAAGGCGTATCCCTTCTCGAACGGCTCGGCCACCATGCGGCCGAAGCATGGCGTCAGCTCTTCCCACTCGATCCGGCGTGGCCGCTGGAACATCAGTCGTGGCATCGGAACCTCTGCGTGCCCCTCGTGCTACGTGCTACTTGGAGTACAGCTCGACAATGAGCTGTTCCTGGACGGGGATCTGGATGTCGTCCCGCAGCGGCAGGCTCCGCACCGTCCCCCGTTTCTCGGCCGCCGCGAGCTCGAGCCACTGCGGCACCTGCCCCCGTCCCGCCGAGAGGTTTTCGGCGACGCGCTCCTGGAGGGTCGAGGTCGGCCGGAGCTGCACCTGATCGCCCCCCTTCACCGAGAAGGACGGCAACGACACCTTCCGGCTGTTCACCTGGATGTGCCCGTGGGCCACCATTTGCCGGGCTTCGGCGCGCGACGCCGCGAACCCCAGCCGGAAGACGACGTTGTCGAGGCGCCGCTCGAGGAGGCGGAGGAGGTTCTCGCCCGTCACCCCTCGCTCCCGCTCCGCGCGCTCGAAGTACCGCCGGAACTGCCCCTCCAGCAGGCCGTAGATCCGTTTGGCTCTCTGCTTCTCGCGGAGCTGCTGGGCGTACGGCGACTGCTTCGATCGCCCGAGGCCGTGCTGCCCTGGCGGGTAGTTGCGCCGCTCGATCGCGCACTTCTCCGTGAAGCACCGCGAGCCTTTGAGAAAGAGCTTGAGCCCCTCCCGGCGGCAGAGCCGACAGACTGCACCCGTGTACCTAGCCAACCCTTTCCCTCCTACGCTTCAGATCTCGGCGTCAGACCCGACGGCGCTTGGGCGGCCTGCACCCGTCGTGCGGGATCGGGGTCACGTCCCGGATGGCCGTGATTTCGAGCCCCACCGCTTGAAGCGACCGGATGGCCGCCTCCCGGCCGGCGCCCGGCCCCTTGACGTTGACCTCCACCTGCTTGAGTCCCAGCTCCATCGCCTTGCGCGCCGCACCCTCGGCGGCCATCTGCGCCGCGAACGGGGTGCTCTTCCGCGAGCCCTTGAAGCCCACGCTGCCCGCGCTCGCCCAGGCGACCACGCCCCCCATCTTGTCCGTGATGGTCACGATCGTGTTGTTGAAGGTCGCCTGGACGTGGGCGATGCCCGTCCGGACCTCCCGGCGCTCCTTGCGCTTCCCGCTCTTTCGCCGGGGCTTGCCTGCCGGTGCCTCTGCCATGCCCTCCCTGCCTTCCTCCCGCGGCTACGCCTTGCCGGTCGTCGGGTTCTTGCCGGTCTTGCGCCGGATCCCCACGCCGCGTCGCGGTCCCTTCCGGGTGCGGGCGTTGGTGTGGGTGCGCTGGCCACGGACCGGGAGCCCCTTGCGATGGCGGATACCGCGATAGCAGCTGATGTCCATCAGCCGCTTGATGTTCATCGACACTTCGCGCCGGAGATCGCCTTCGACCTTGTAATCGCGCTCGAAGCTCTCGCGGATGCGGGTGACCTCCTCGTCGGTCCAGTCCTTGACGCGGCGGTTCAGGTCCACGCCGGCCTGGGCCAGGACGCGCCGGGCCGAGGAACGCCCGATCCCGTAGACGTAGGTCAGCGCGACTTCGCCCCGCTTGTCCCGTGGCAGATCCACCCCTGCGACACGTGCCATGGTCTTCCCGCCTCTGGTGGTGAGGGCCTCTCAGCCCTGGCGCTGCTTGTGGCGCGGGTTCGCGCAGATGATCCGCACCACCCCTTTGCGGCGGATCACCTTACACTTCTCGCACCGTGCCCGAATCGACGGCCGTACCTTCATCCCGGACTCCGGTTACTTGAACCGATACGTGATGCGGCCCCGCGTGAGGTCATAGGCGGACAGCTCGACCTTGACCCGGTCCCCCGGTAGGATCCGGATGAAGTTCATCCGCATCTTCCCTGACACGTGGGCCAGGACCCGGTGGCCGTTGTCCAGCTCCACCCGGAACATCGCGTTCGGCAAGGGCTCGACGACCGTGCCCTCGACCTCGATGGCATCGTCCTTCGGCTTCTTCTGCTTCTGCTCATCCGGCGGCATCTGGCCTCGACGACGCGCCATCAGGCAGGCTCCCGCGTCAGCACATCCGGCCCGTTCTCGGTGATCGCCACGGTGTGCTCGAAGTGCGCCGCCCAGCTCCCGTCCTCGGTCACCGCCGTCCAGCGGTCGGACCGCACTCGCACCGCCCAGTGCCCCATCGTGACCATCGGCTCGATGGCGAGCACCATTCCGGGGCGGAGGACCGGTCCCTTCCCGGGCTCCCCGAAGTTCGGCACCTGTGGATCCTCGTGGAGCTCCCGGCCGATGCCGTGGCCGACGAACGCCCGGACCACGCCGAACCCGGCGGCCTCCACGTGACGCTGCACGGCTGCCGAGATGTCGCCGAGCCGCTTCCGGGGACGGGCCTGGTCGATGGCGAACTCGAGGGCCTCCCGGGTCACGTCCAGGAGCCGCTGCACGCCCGGCGCGATCTCGCCGACCGGCAGGGTGAGCGCCGTGTCCGCGTAGTAGCCCTCGACGATGGCGCCCAGATCGATCCCGACGATGTTGCCCTCCTTCAGCCGCCGGTGGGCGGCCGGGATGCCGTGGACGACCTCCTCGTTGATCGACACGCACACGGTGGCCGGAAACCCCCGGTACCCCTTGAACGCCGACTTGCCCCCCATCCGCCGGATGAGGTCCTCGACCTCGGCGTCGATCTCCAGGGTCGAGACGCCCGGTCGCACGAGCTCCCGGCAGAGTCGCGTAGCCGCCACCAGGATCCGACCGGCCTGGCGCATGAGCGTGATCTCGCGGGACGACTTCAACTCGATCACCGCCCCCGCTCCACGGTGCCCACGACGGCCTCGAACACCTCTCCCACCGTGCCCACCGCCTGGACCTCGTCAACGAGGTCACGTCGCCGGTAGTACCCGATGAGAGGTCGCGTGTTCTCTTCGTAGACCCGGAGGCGGTGCCGGACCGTGGCCTCCTCGTCGTCGCTCCGCTGGTAGAGCTCGCCCCCGCAGACGTCGCACCGCTCCGCCTGGCGGGGGGGCGAGAACGTCACGTGGTAGGTCCGTCCGCACGCCCGGCACACCCGCCTGCCGGTGAGGCGCGCCACCAGATCGGCCTCGGCGATGCGGAAGAGCACGACCCGATCCAGCGCCAGGCCGCGCTCGTCGAGCAGCCGATCGAGGGCCTCAGCCTGGGCGACCGTCCGCGGAAAGCCGTCGAGCACGAAGCCCTTGCGGCCATCCGGCTGCGCCAGTCGCTCGCCGACGAGCCCGATGATCACCTTGTCGGGCACGAGCTCGCCCGCGTCGTAGAACCGCTTGGCTCGTCGACCCAGCTCGGTGTCTGCGGCGAAAGCCTCCCGAAGCATGTCGCCGGTAGCGATCTGCGGCACGCCCCACCGCGCCGCAGTCCGCCGCGCCTGAGTCCCCTTGCCGGCCCCCGGGGGCCCGAGAAAGATCACCCGCATCCTCAGGCCCTCACCCGCTGACGCTTGCGGAGGAAGCCCTCGTAGTGTCGCATCAGGAGGTGCGACTCGATCTGCCGCACGGTGTCGAGCGCGACGCCCACCACGATCAGGAGGCTCGTGCCGCCGAAAAAGAACGGGACGTTGAAATACTGGATCAGGAAGTCCGGCAGGACGGAGATCAACGCGAGGAAGATCGCCCCTGGCAGCGTGATCCGCGTCAGCGTCCGGTCGATGAACTCGGCGGTCTTCTTGCCCGGGCGCACTCCCGGGATGAAGCCGCCGTACTTCTTCATGTTGTCGGCCAGATCGTTGGGGTTGAAGACGATCGCCGTGTAGAAGTACGCGAAGAAGACGATAAAGCCCATGTAGAGCACGTAGTACATCGCGTGCCTGGCTCCACGGCCCGGGGAGAGCGCGTCCGAGATGGCCTGCATCCACCAGGTGTTGATGAACCGCGCCAGGGTCGCCGGGAACAAGATGATGGACGAGGCGAAGATCACCGGGATGACGCCCGCCGTGTTGATCCGGAGCGGGATGTGGGTGGACTGCCCCCCGTAGACGCGCCGGCCCACGACGCGCTTGGCGTACTGGACCGGGATCTTCCGCTGTCCTTCCTGCATGATCACGACTGCCGCGGTCACGACGACCATCAGCACGGCGATCGCCATCAGCGTGAAGGGGCCGATCTCGCGCGTCTGCACCACCTGGGTATAGGTCGCGACCAGGGCCGACGGGATCCGGACCACGATGCCGGCGAAGATGATCAGCGAGATCCCGTTGCCGATCCCGCGCTCGGAGATCTGCTCGCCCAGCCACATGATCAGCGCAGTCCCCGCTGT
>Ga0073934_10006069_pt1 | contig 17983 bp, 17 predicted proteins | sample LarsenN4metaG_FD_76834 | JGI IMG/M metagenome (GOLD analysis project Ga0073934, IMG submission 76834) | Hot spring sediment bacterial and archeal communities from British Columbia, Canada, to study Microbial Dark Matter (Phase II) - Larsen... ... | reverse complement strand
GAGCTGAGTGCCGCCGCCCGCGCCGCATTGCGGCGCATGCGCCGTCGCCCCACGCTGGTGATGGCCTTTTGGAAACAGGCCGAATTGTTCTAACTGTCACTATATTATGTAATTCTCTTTAAGTGACAATTAGTCAGCGATTCGGTGTATACTCCCCCGATCCAGGGCACATCAAAACTGGACTTCGGACCAAAGGTCCGAAGAATGAGGAGGAGTATGCTCGGAGAACAGATCGGTGAGTCGCGGGGCAAGCGAACCGGAAGAAGGGTGCTTTCCGTAGAAGGCGGATTCAAGGTGGAAGTGGCTTTTGAAAGCGTTGGCAAACTGCTCGGAATCGACGTGAATGAAATTGGAACGTATTGGTCGGCGTCGCGGCCGGATGGCACCTTGTACGGAGAAGGGCAGGGGGTCGTCATTGGGTCCGAGGGCAGCAACGCGACCTGGAAAGGTCAGGGTGTCGGGAAGTTCGTCGGGGGCGGCGCGGTCAGTTACCGGGGCGCGGTTTACTACAGCACGGCTTCCCCAAAGCTAGCCCAGCTGAACAGCGTCGCGGCGGTATTCGAGTTCGAGGTCGACGCCGACGGAAACACCAAATCCAAACTGTGGGAGTGGAAGTGAAAACAGGGAACCACGGCCCCGATGGAGTTCGTCGGGGTTGTGGCGACCGCCACGGGCTTTGATTCCCCGCGCGGATCGGCATACTATCCGCACTACATTTCCGGTCAATCCAAATTCACAAAGAGGAGAATCTCATGCGTCGAAGCCTTTTCCTAGCGGCCCTGCTGGCCATGTTTGCTATCGCTGCGATGGCGCAGGACCCGGTCAAAGTAGACCCGAAACACTACAAAGTGGACCAGGAGAACAGTCAAGTTCGCGTGCTGCGGATCCATTACGGACCGCACGAGAAATCCGTGATGCACGAGCACCCCGCGAGCGTCGCCGTCTTCCTGACCGACGGCGACTCAAAATTCACCCTGCCCGACGGCAAGACGACCGAATCCCACTTCAAGGCGGGGCAGGTGATGTGGGAAGACGCCGGCAAACACTTGCCGGAGAATACCGGCGATAAGCCGTTTGGGCTGATCCTGGTGGAGCTGAAGCCCCACCGAGCCCCGACCAAGGCCGCAACAACCCAATAAGCCGCGCGCCAAGCCACGGCACGGGTTTTGTGCCGTGGGCCTTCGTGTTTTGAGGCGCTCACATACCCACGGCGCAAGAACCGCGCCGTGGTCACCACTTCACGGGCGGCGGTCATTCCCGCTCCCCGTTTTCGCGGGGACATCCCCCCGGTTAAACCGGGGATCGCGGGAATGACAATGCCAGCGGGTAACGCGGAGTTGGTGGGCGAGTCCGCGGCTTTTGTCATGGCAGGAAAGGAAACGGCCGTCGGTCGGCTGACGGATCAAAACGACTGCGCGTTGCCCGCTGCAAGTTCCTGCGGGCTTGGGTCAAAGGTTGAATTTGGGGATTGCCTCAGCGGGCCACACGGGCGGCAGCCAGCCGGATAGCTTCGATCAGATTGTGGTCGCCCCCCGCATCGGCAATTTCGTTCAGGTCTGCCTGTGTCGGTGTGAATTTGACCCCGTGCTCCTTGACGAGCGCAGCGATCCGCGCGTTGGGGACGTAGTCGGTGAGAAGGCCCAAGATTTCTTGTTTGCTCAGCGCCTTAGGGTGGGGCGCCGGCGCCGGAGGTTCAGGCGGAGGGGCTTTGGGCGTGTACACGACGGCGACCTTCAACTCCGATCCAGGCAACACGGTAAGCTGACGCACCCAGTCTTCCTGCCCCGCCATCACCACGCGCACCGTGTGTTTGCCGGGACTGAGCTTGATCCGGGCCGGGGTATTGCCGACAAAACCGTCATCGACAAAGACCTCTCCTCCTTCGGGGGTGGAGCTGACCAAGACAACCCCCGGCTCCTGGGGCGGCGGTTTGGCGTCGCCCGGGCTTTCCCTCGCCGCGGCTTCCTTGGCCCGCGAAGCAGCCTCGGCGGCCTCCTTTTCGGCTGCCTCGGCGGCTTCACGCGCCAGAGCCAACTGCTGAAGCCGCATGACTGCCTCACCGAATGGGGCGCCGCGCAGAAAGCTGCGGAGGGCCTTCACCAAGGCATTTTCCATGTTGACCTGAATATTCTTCTTGCCCCACGTCAGGGAAGTGCCCAGGGCAGAGATTTTTTCTGATTCTGGTGTGTGAGCACTTCCTACGGAAATGTTGAGGCCCACTTTGAAGAAGAACTCTTTGCCAATGCCGCGCTCATGGCCGAAATGGACAAGATATACGGTGAGCAAATAGTCGGCGGAAGCCGCGTCCGGAGCCAGGAGTCCAGCGGCTCGCAACGCATCTGCCACACGTTGCCGAATGATTTCTCGAGGTTCCGGACTCAGGTAAATACCGCCCTCCTTCTCAAGAACCAAGTTCGGGGGCGAGTTGCCCGTCCGGTCGACCACATCTTGGAGATGGAACTTGATGGGTTGAGAGAAACTCAGCGGTTCAATGGGTTCCGATACCCTGAGCGTAATTGTGTTGTCCGCCTTTTGTACAGGATTTTTGGCAGTCAGGACGGAAGCGTGAGAAAAAAACCAAGCAACGGCAATGACTAAGGCCAACAGGCGCTCTCGAGGCATGGCAAATCGGCCGCGGATGTGCAACTAGGGGGGATTCTACCGGCCGCCCAAATCCATGTCAATCGGGAGACCCTGTCTAGGTTTGTGCGGGAAACTCGTGACGCTGCAGGAACGCGATAAGCATGAGAGTCGCCGCCGGAGAAGGGATCCCTTACCCGCCCTCCTGCGACGGACACCCTCTCCTCAAGGGCGAGGGGCGGGAAGAAGTCAAGGAACGCTATTGCGGAATCTCGACTTCGGCGCCGAGGCGCTCGGCGGAGACGTAGGCGCTGTAGAGGACGGCAATCGTGTCGCAGCCGAGGTTGGCGCCGCAGAGCGGCTCTCGATCGTGCGCGATGCTTTCCATGAAATCCTGGAATTCTTGCGGGTAGCCGTGCTGCCAATCTTCGTCGGGCGCGGGATGGCTCCAGCCCTGCTTGGTGCCGATCTTTTCGGTCACGTACACGTCCTTCAGAAACTCCTCGCGGGGGTTGTAGGTTTCAAGCGCATCGATGGGATTCAGGTTGCAGCGCGTGCGGTGATTGTTGGCAAAGATTTCCAGCCAGTTGTGGACGCCGCCGAGCACGAGTTCGGATGAGAAGATGTCGGCAACGGTGCCGTCGTCGAAGGTGATGTGCATCTGGCCGTAATCTTCGACGTCGTCGTAGGTCGTGCGAAGGAAGCCGAGATCGCGGAAGTTCTTGAGCCGGGTGATTTCGTGGGTGCGGGCGGAGACGGCGGCGGGCCGGATGGGCTTGCCGTTGCGCGACTCACCCTCGACGCGTTTCAAGTAGAGCGCCGCCGTGAGCGGGTGGCAGCCTTTCCCCACGAGCGAGCCGCCGCCGGAGAATTTCCAGGTGCCGTAATAAGGGGAATGCGATCCGCTGTGCGACTCGTCGCCGATAATCCAAAGAATCTGGCCGCCGCTTTTTACGAGAATCTCGCGTTCCTTCTGGACGGACGGCGCGTAGACCCAGTTTTCGGCGTAACAGACCTTCTTACCGGACGCGCGCGCGGCGAGGATGCGGTCGCAACTTGCCATCGCCTCGCGCAGCATTATCTCCTTGGAGAAGGTGCGACCGCGAAAGTCTTCGGTGCCCGGACCGAAGTATCCCGTGAAGGGTTTTTCGATGATCACGTGCTTGCCGCGCTCGAGCGCCCGAACGGCCAGCGGCTCGTGCGTCGACCCGGGCGAACAGAGATCGACGACGTCGCAGGCGTCACACAGCTCCTCGAAGGAGGCCAAGGCTCGCACGCCGCGTTCGTGCGCAAAAGCCTCAGCAGACTCGGCAGACTTCGCCGTCACTCCAACCACTTCCACCGGCACGCCGTAAACGCGCCGCAGGCTTTCGAAATGAAAGCGCGCGGCGAAGCGCGCCCCGACAATCCCCACCTGAATCTTGGTCGGCACGACAGCCTCCCCGGTTACCGCCAGCCCAATTCGCTTGACGCTCGAACGAGCGGGGTGGATTCTATCATTGCTGGCAGCGAGTGGGCGGACGGCTGATGATGGGACGAAGAACATTACTCCTCACCTTGGTGCTTTGCGCCACCCCCGCGTTCTCGACCACTCTCCGCGAGGCGCTGGTCGAGAACGGGATCGAGCCTCAGGGGCTCGATGGGTCGCGCCTGGACCGGAAGGTCGCGAGTTACTCCTCACTCCATGATGCCGGAGTGTTCGTCATCGCGTATTTCCCCGACGACGGCAGTGGCCGAGTGGGCGAACTGCTCAGCGTCGATCTACGCGACAAGACCCAGAATGCGTGGCGCTCACGGGAGTTTCGTCGCGAGGGGGGAGAGGAAGTGAGCGGCCCGAATTTTGGCAATTCGGTGACGGGCGTGTGGCGTCGGCAGGAGTTCCTTTACCTCGACACGCACGTCAACCCGTCGGCGAGCTACACACTGGTGCTGACGACGAAATTGGATTACCTCACCACGGTCCACGGGTGGCCTCTGGCCATCTGGCCGGATGGGTTGCTGATCTACCAGAACAGCGAAGTGCATTTTGCGCCGACGCATTACACCGAGATTTCCGTCTTCGACCCGCGCCAGAAGCGCACCTGGTTCATCTACCCGCGCAAGCCATATCAGCCGGTGCGAGCGCAGCACGTTGAAAAGATTCGCGCCGCTTACCAAAAGCGCGGAGAGGAATGGTTCCGGCAAAACAACCACCACGGAAATCCGGAGTTGTTTGACAACTACCTGAGCGGCCAAGTGGCCGCTAACCCGTCGTCGCGCGCGGTGGCGTTTCGAATCGCTTACGACAACACCGACACGTGGGAGTTGGCTGAGAAACTGAAGCTCCAGCGCTTCGGCCTGCTGGCGCGCGGGCTCGAGGGCGTGCCGATCGCGCCCCGCCCCGCTGCAAGCGCCTTTGATGCGCTGGCCGAGTGGTTGAATTACGTTCGACGCGGCAACCTGCAGAAGGAATTCCTGGATCTGTTCAGAAGCCAGCCGGCGCTTCAAGAGATGCTGCGCAAAGGGCTGGAAATACCGGAACAGTCCGAAGAGTCCTGGCTGCGCCGCTTCTCTTCCCTCGACTCGCGCTGGGAATCGCACGAAGTCTGGGCGAAGATGCGAGAGGTACTTGGCACTCCGCCCGAGACCACTGAGGTGATCGGCATTCTCCGGAATGTCGACCGCGAGCCTGACATCGAGTGCCGCGAAATCCTGGCGAGCGATTACGAGCAACGCTTCGGCGACCTGCCCCTGGAGGAGCTGCTCACGCCCGCGCGACTCAAGGAGGTCTTTGGGAATTAGCCAAAGGCAGACATCCAGGCGCAATTGGCAGTATCATTAACTTAGAGGGTTCGTGCCCTCTGGAGAAAAGTGGATGCCAGTCCCGTGCCGCGGTGGCCCGGGAGGAAGAAGGAACCATGACCGAAGAACGGCTGAAGCTGGCTGTGTTTGTGGATTTCGACAACATTCAGATCGGCGTGAAGGAAACGCTGGGGAAAGAATTCGACGTCTCGCTGGTGCTCGAAGCGCTGAAGGAGCGCGGCGAAGTGATGACCAAGATCGCGTACGGCGACTGGCCGAAAGCGGGCGAGTACAGCCGGGCGATGAGCCAACACGCCGTACAGATGGTGCAGCGCACCGTCACCCCCCGCGGCGACAAGAACGGCGCGGATATCAACCTGGCGCTCGACGCGCTGGAGATGGCGTTCAATCGCCCTTACATCAACGCCTTCGTGATCGTAGGCGGCGACAGCGACTTCATCGCGCTCGTCGAGAAACTGAAGCAATATGACAAGCGCGTCTTCGTGGTGGGCGGGCGCGCGTTTACGAGCAACATCCTGCAGCGCAACTGCCACGAGTTCATCAGTTACGAGAACCTGCTTCGGGCCCAGGAGGGCTCACGCGCGCCACGTGCCGCGCGGGCGCAGGCGCGCGCCATCGCCGACACTCGTCCGCTCTCGACGGCCCTGCCGAACGTTCTGCGCGCCTTGAAGATTCTGGAAGAGCGCGAGGTCTCGCCGCAAGTCGGGTTGCTCAAGAGCACGCTCCTGCAACTCGACCCGACGTTCAGCGAACGCGATTACGGTGCGGGATCGTTCCTCGAATTTATGCAGAAGATGGAGCGCGCAGGGTTGGTCCAACTGCGACGCACGGAGCGAGGGTACCTGGTGGAATCCACCAATGGTGAGACGGAAACGGCGACGCCTGTGGTAACCCCCGAGCCCACCTTGGCAAGACCGCCAGAAAAGGCCGAGGAAGCCGGAACCGTCAGCGCTGCCGAATCCACGGCCGGTGCGCAGCAGGCCATGGATTTGTTGCGGCAGGCGATGGCCGATGCAGGGCAGAAAGCGCCCGGACGTCCTATCTATCTGCGGCAGATCAGTCAGGCACTGCGCCCAGCGGGCGAGGAGTACGACTCGCGGCGGCACGGGTTCCGCGCCATCCTCGATTTGCTTCACCAAGCGCAACGCGAGGGTGGGCTGCGCCTGCATCGCGACCGCAAAGGCACGTGGCGCGTCTTTCCGGTAGCGCTAACAGCGCCCGCCCGGCCGGCATTGTCCGCCGTGCCCGTCGCCGAAGCGACCGAAAGCGAACCGGCTCCGGTTGAAGTGGACGTGGCTTGGGATGACCGCGCACCGGATATCGAAGAGGTCACGGAAGAAGCCACGAAGCTCGAGGCGGCCCCACTGGCAGAACTCGCGGCCCCCGTCGTTAGTGCGGAACCCGCGCCCGAGCCCGCACCGCCGGCACGCAAGGTGCGCAAGTCGCGCGCCAGAAGAGTCGCCAAGACCGGCCCCCGCAAAGTCTCGTCACGTCGCAAGCCGAAAGAACCCGCGGCGAGTGACCAGTGATAGAATCGCCCACCGCCCCTTCTTCCCTTCTTTGTGTGAGGAGGGGATTATGTCAGGCTCCCCGCCTAACTTAGCCGAGCACCGGCGCATTTACAGTGAGGCAGCAAGGACATGTGTGCCAGCCCAAAGGCCAGCGCTACGTTATGTGGCGGGCACGGAGATCCAAGACGTTACAATCTGCGCGGCGCGGGCGGCGGCTTCGTCGACCAAGGCGGCGACGGCGGGGGTCATCTGGTAGGAGAAAGTCGTCGGGTCGGAGACTGGGATGGCCAGGATGTGCACCTCGCGGGGGAAACCGAGGCCAAGCTTGCGCATGACCTCGCGGATTGCCCCCAGGCCGACGAAGTGGGGAGAGGTGCTCGTAGCTTCGCCGACCTCGTCCAGGTTGCACTCCTGAATCTCCGACCCGACAAACTCTTCCGGAACGTAGCTGTCAATCACCAGAACTTTTTCCCGGCCGATCAGCTCATCAAGGAGCGCCAGCCCGAAGCTCGAAGTGGAGCGAACTTCGACTTCGTTCGGAAGCTGACCCTGCAATTTCTCCGCGACGCGGATCCCAACTGCGTCGTCCTTAAGCATTTCGTTTCCCAGTCCCAGGACCAGAATCGGCTTCATCGCGAGATCTCGCGGATCAGATTGCCGGCGGCGTCGCGGATGTAAATCCTAAGCGGCATCGAGCCGGGCAGGCTGTGCGTGCCACAAGCGTGGCAAGGGTCGTAGGCGCGGAAGGCCATCTCGACCATGTTAAGCAGGCCCTGGTCGTTGGCTTTCGTGGCGTCGAGCAGGGCCCGCGCCGCCTTGTCCACTGACAGGGCGATGCGTGCGGCATTGTTTTGTGTAGCGACAATCAGGTTTGCGCGGGTAATAATCCCGGCCTCATCCGTCTCGTAGTGGTGGAAGAGGGTGCCGCGCGGCGCCTCGACCACACCCATGCCGACCTTGGGAACCGCGGTCGGGAGGGTGCGAACGTTCGGGTCTGTGATCTCCGGATCGGAAGCGAGTTCGAGAAAACGCTCGGCGGCAAAGATCATCTCGACGACGCGCGCCCAGTGGAAAGCCAGCGTGTGGTGGACAGGCTTGCCGCCCAGCGTCGCGTAGAGTTGCTCGTAGGCCTCCTGCGCGCGAGGCGTCGCCATGCCGGCGGCAGCGTTCAGGCGCGCCAGCGGCGCCACGCTGAAGACCCCCGATTCCGGCCCATCTATAAAGCCTTTCCAGCCGATCTTCTTCAGGTATGGGAACTTGATGTAGCTCCACGGCTCCACGTGCTCGGCAATCGAGTCCAGGTATTCGCGCGCCGTGAAGACGCCGAACTCCTTGCCCTGCGGATCGACGACGCGAATTCGCCCGTCGTAAAAGTTGACGCAATTCTTCTCGTCCACCAAACCCATGTAGTAGGTGCGGTGGGTGTACATCTCCGAGGTAATGACGTCCACGTATTCCTTGTTTTTCAAGACGACCTGATCAAATACGGACAGAGTGAAAAGCGCAAAGTCCACGCCGCGTTTCGCCGCCTCGATAAACTTCGGCTGATCGGCGGGCGCCATCGGTTTGGCGACGCCGCCCGGCAGGCCGAACACCGGATGTATCACCTTGCCCCCCAGCAGGCTGATCAGGTCGCGCAGTTCTTTGCGCATGCCAATCACGCGCTTGCCCACTTCCACGCCCACTTTGCCGATTACGCCCAGGACGTTCCGCTCGGCCTTAGGAGCCTTCGGGCCCACGACGAAGTCCGGTCCGCCTAGGAAATAGAAGTGGAGCGCATGATCCTCAAGCATGAAGAGGCTGTACAGGAGCTCGCGCAGCTTCTTGGCGACGGGCGGAGGTTCGACCTGGTAGAGGTCGTCAAGAGCTTTCGTGCTCGCCGTGTGATGCGCCGTAGGACAAACGCCGCAGATGCGCGAGGTAATCTGGGGCATGTCCTCGGCGGGCCTTCCCACGGCGAACTGCTCAAAGCCTCGCAACTCGGGGACCTGGAAGTACGCGCGGCTCACCTGACCGTCGTCACCGAGAAAGATCTGGATCTTGCCGTGACCCTCCAGCCGGGTGATTGGGTCAATCGTAATTCTCTGCACCATAACACACCTCTAGGCAACTTTGCGTTTTCGTGTCAGCAAGGATGCCGGGACACCGTACCTGTAGAACGTCCCCGCCGGATCGGGGATGCCTTCGAAGACCTTGGCCATAACCTGCTCGTCGGTCAAATCCACGATGGAGGCCATCGCCGAAAGCGCCTTGCCGCCATAGTCGCGCACGCGCTCGAGCGGGCCAAAGCACCCCGTGCAAGGCATCCCGCCTTTGATGCACGGCGCCTCGCAGCCGCCCCGCGTGACTGGCCCGAGACACAGGATGCCTTGAGCGAGCAGGCATTTCTCGCGGTCGATCAGGACCTGGTGCGGCCGCTTGAATTCTGTGACCAGGAGCTTCTCGGGCTTGGTGGTATTCAGATCGCACTCGTAGCAAAGCGCACGGTCGCCGGCGAGCACCGCGCCTTTTTCAGGCAGTTTCCCGCTGAGAATCGCCTCGACGGCCTGGAGCGTGAGCTTCGGCGTAGGCGGGCAGCCGGGAAGGTAGTAATCCACGTCAATGACCTGATCGAGCGTCTTGACGGTCTCGTAGAACTCCGGCAGCTCAAGTTCTCCCTCAGGAGCCTCGAAATGGGTTTGGGGCCGCACCCCGGTATCGTTGGTCGTCGAGGGTGACAGGTGGTAGGCGAATTCCAGAATCGCCTCGCGGTCCGTGAGGTTGGCGAGGCCGGGAATTCCCCCCATGTGAGAGCAGGCGCCGTACGCGACGACCAGGTTGGCCTTCTGGCGCAGCAGCTTCACCATCTCCTCCTGCTCGTCGAGGCGAATGGCGCCGTTGATGAAGGCGACGGCGATTTCGCCGTCCGCCATCGCCTCGACGTCCGCGCGCTTAAAGTCCAGCGCCACGGGCCAGAAGACGATATCGACGGCCTCAACGACTTTCAGGACGCCTTCGGCGAGATCCACGACGGCCTCTTCGCAGCCCCCGCAGCTTGCGCACCAGTAAAAAGCTACTTTGGGTTTCGCCATGGTTGTTGGCTCCTTCCATCTCACTCGTCCCTCACCTCCAGCCCCTCTCCCCCCGGGGAGAGGGAAGACCGAAGGTCGGGTGAGGGGTCATGTCGGCGGGCTGAAGCCCCGCTTTTCTGTCCCGGTTACGCGGCCATCGCCGCCGGTTTCACCGCCTCCTTGCGCAGCGGCCCGAGCTGGCGAATCTGCGTCGTGAATTCATTCATCACGTCGCGCAGGCGCTCGGCTTCCGCGGCGGAAATCCATTCCAGGCGCAAGCGCTCCGGCTCGATGCCGAATTGCGCGAGCATCTTGCGCAGCAGGCGCGTGCGGCGCAGCGCCTTGTAGTTGCCCTCCTGATAGTGACAATCGCCGGGATGGCAGCCGCCGATCAGCACGCCGTCGGCGCCGTGGTGGAAGGCCCACAACACCATTTGCGGGTCCACGCGCCCCGAGCACATCGTACGCACCACGCGGACGTTCGGCGCATATTTCATGCGTGAGGTTCCCGCCAGGTCCGCGGCGAGATAGGTGCACCAGTTGCAGAAGAAACCGACGATGGTCGGATTGAATTTCTTGGTCAAACCAGCACTCCTTCCACTTCGGCGAAGAGCTGCTCATCCCGGAACAAATTCTGTTGCGCGGCGCCCGACGGGCAAGCAGCGACGCAGGTTCCACAGCCCTTGCACAGGGCTTCGTTCAGAACAGCAACTTTCTTCTCCGCATCAAAATGAATGGCGGTGTATGGGCACATGGCGACGCACACGTGGCAGCCCGAGCACAATTCCTCATCGATCCAGGCGGTGTTCGGGTCCATCTCGACGTAGCGCTTGTCGATGAGCGCCATCGACTGCGCGGCAGCGGCGCCCGCCTGCGCAACGGTATCCGGGATATCCTTCGGCCCCTGGTTGCACCCGGCCAGGAAGATGCCATCGGTGAAGGTATCGACGGGCGCGAGCTTGGGATGGCGCTCGAGGAACCAGCCCTCCACCGAGCAGCCGAGGTTGAAGAGCCGCCGAACTTCTGCCACATCCGCATGCGGCTCCATTCCGACCGAAAGCACCACCATGTCCACCGGGATGCGCCGCACGACACCCAGCAACGTGTCTTCCACGCGCAGGATCAGCTTGCCTTCCTCGGCCGGCGACTGCGGCCAGGCACTCACTTCCGCCACCTTGCCGCGGATCATCGAAACACCTTCCTCGAGCACGCGCTTGTAGAATTCCTCGAAGCCTTTGCCGGGCGTGCGCATGTCGATATAGAAGTTGTAGATGTGCGCCCCGGTCTTTTCTTTGAGCAGGTGAGCGAGTTTGAGCGAGTACATGCAGCAGACGCGCGAGCAATACTTGTTGGTGTTCTCGTCGCGCGAGCCGATGCAGTGCAGGACCCCGATGGACTCGGGCCTCCGCCCGTCGCGCATGACCACTTGCCCGAGCGTCGGCCCGGAGGCGTTCACCAGCCGCTCGACCTCCAGGCTGGTATAGACGTTGGAGAATTTCCCGTACCCGTATTGCGGCACGCGGTTGGGATCGAACGTCTTGAAGCCGGTCGCCATGATCACGGTGCCGACTTCGAGTTCCACTTCCTGGACTTTCTGCGCAAAGTCGATGGCGTCGCGGTCGCCGCAGACCTCCATGCATCCCTTCGGGCACTTGTGCGATTTGAATTCGATGCACGTCGCGGGATCAATCACCGGCACGGGCGGCACGGCCTGCGGGAAGGGCATGTAGATGGGTTTGCGCTTGCCGAGACCCAGATCGAACTCGTTGACGTACTTGCCTTCCTTGTAGACGCAGGCTTCGATGCACTCCAGGCAGCCGATGCATTTTTCCTCGTCGATGTAGCGCGGATACCTCTTCACCTTGACCTTGAAATTTCCGACGAAGCCGCTCACCTCGCTGACCTCGGAATACGTCATGAGGTGGATGTTGGGGTGCTGTCTGACCGCCGTCATCTTGGGGGTAAGGATGCACGCCGCGCAGTCGAGCGTGGGGAAGGTCTTGTCGAATTGCGCCATGTGCCCGCCGATGGTGGGCTTGCGCTCGACGAGATAGACCTGCTTGCCAGCGCTGGCTAGCGTCAGCGCGGCATGAATGCCGGCGATGCCGCCGCCCACGATGAGCACGTTGGGATTCACCGGAAAGCGGCGCGGCTCCAGTTTCTCGTGCCAGAAGATTCGCTGGACCGCCGCCTTGACCAACTTCTTCGATTTCTCGGTGGCGCTGGCCGGGTCGTCCGTCACCCACGACACATGCTCGCGGATGTTGACCATGTGCATGAGATAAGGATTCTTGCCGGCGTTGGCGGTCGCCCGGCGGAACGTCAGCTCGTGGAGATGCGGCGAGCAGGACGCCACGACGACACGGTTCAAGTCGAATTCCTTGGCGTCTTGGACGATCAATTCCTGGCCCGGGTCCGAGCACATGTACTTGTACTCACGGGCGATGACCACCCCGGGCAGGTTCGCAACGCTCTCGACCACGGCGTTCACATCGACCTTGCCGGCGATGTTGGTGCCGCAATGGCAAATGTAGACGCCGATCCGTGCTCCGTTGTTCCCGTTACCGTTTATGGCCGTATCCTCCCATTTAAGCTGCATCCCTCCGGGCAACCCTTCCGCGCTGGTACGGAAGCTAGGCGGCGATGGGCTCCCTGCGCAGGACTTCCGCGTGAAGAGGGCCCAGGCGGCGAACCTGTTCCGTGAATTCGTTGACCACGTCGCGCAGGCGCTCGCCTTCCGAGGCGGAAATCCACTCCAGGCGCAGGCGCTGCGGTTCAATACCGAACTGGGCAAGCATTTTGCGGAGCAGCGTGGCGCGCCGCAGCGCCTTGTAGTTGCCCTCCTGGTAGTGGCAGTCGCCGGGATGACATCCGGCGATCAGGACGCCTTCTGCGCCTAGTTGAAAGGCGCGGAGGATAAAGGAGGGATCCACCCTCCCCGTACACATGACGCGGAGAATCCGGATGTTGGGTGCGTACTTCATGCGGCTGACGCCCGCCAAGTCCGCCCCCGTATACGCGCACCAGTTGCACAAGAAACCGATGATGCGGGGTTCGAAGCCACTAGGGTGTGTTTTCACCGCCGCTGCCTCCTCCCTCTACAAGGCGAGGGTGCCTTCCAGTTCCGCATGGATTTGCTCGTCGGTGAAGCCGTAGCCGGTCATGGCTCCCGACGGGCAGGCTGCCACACAGGTCCCGCAGCCCTTGCACAGTGTCGAATTCACATGTGAAACCTTCTTCTCCTCCAGATAGTCAATGGCGTTATACGGGCAGAGCGCACCGCAGACTCGGCACCCGCTGCATAGCTCCTCGTTGACCTCGGCCCGCACCGGATCGATTTCGACCACCCCTTTCGAGATGGTGGCCAGCATGCGGGCTGCGGCCGCACTGGATTGCGCCACGGCGTCCGGAATGTCTTTGGGCCCCTGGGCACAGCCCGCCACAAAGAGGCCGTCCGTGGACGTGGCCACGGGATCGAGCTTGGGGTGACGCTCGAGGAAGAAGCCGTCCGGGCTCCGGCTGAGGCCGAAAAGGCGGCCAATGCGTTCGGCATCCCGGCGGGGCTCGATGGCATTGCAGAGCACCACCATGTCGACCGGAATCTCGCGGAAGCGCCCGATCAAGGTGTCTTCGCAGCGGACCAACAGCGTGCCCTCATCCTGCTTCGACCATCCCGCCTGGACCACTTCCGCGACCTTGCCTCGAATGACGTTGGCGCCTTCGTGCAGAACCCGTGAATAGAATTCTTCATAACCCTTTCCGAACGCCCGGATGTCGATGTAGAAGTTGTAAACCTCGGCCTGGGTGCGCTCCTTGATCAGATGGGAGAACTTGAGCGCATACATGCAACAGACCCGCGAACAATACCGGTGGTGATTCTCATCGCGGGAGCCGACGCAATGAATGATGGCCACCGCGCGCGGAGGTTGGCCGTTCTTGAGCAGCACCCGGCCTCCCGTCGGTCCGGTCGAGTTCAGCATTCGTTCGATGTCGAGGCCGGTATAAATATTGTCCAGCCTCCCGTAGCCGTATTGAGCCATCGGGGTGGGATCGAACAAGTCATAACCGGTTGCCACGAGTACCTGCCCGACCTCGATCTCGACTTCTTCGTCCACCATCTGGTGGTTGACGGCCCCCGGCTCGCAGACCGCCACGCAGCTTTGGCAGGCCCCCGTCTTGAAGTGAATACAAGCCTCGCGATCAATACTCGGCACCTTGGGAACCGCCTGGGCCGTCGGCATGTAGATGGCGGTGTTCGGACCCAGAAGAAATTCTGGGGTTCTGCCGCGATAGTCCTCGCCAACGAATTTCATATGGTGGGTCGGACAGACGTGCGCGCAGGCCCCGCAGGCAATGCACGCCTCCGATTCCTCGTTGAAAGGAGTCACCACGCGACGCTGGATGCCCCGGTCTTCGTAGCCGATCGCGCACGCACCCACGACCTCCTCACAGATCCGCACGCACCGCAGGCAGAGGATGCAGGCGTCTTCCGCCTCATCCCTCTGCGCGCTGGTGAATCTCACCTTGGTGAGCCCCACCTCCTCGGCCAACTGGCGCAACACCGGCACATTCGGCCACCGGGCCAACATCATCTCGAGCACCAGCCGCCGGGCCTCCAGGACATGCTGGGAGTTGCTGCTCACCTCCATGCCGTCCTGGCAGGGTGTGTTGCAGGAGGTGACCAGCTCGTATCCCGCTTTGCGCTGCAATTCCACGACGCACATGCGGCAGGCCCCGAAGGGCTTGAGCAGCGGGTGGTAACAGAGGGTGGGAATCTTGACGTCCAAGAACTTGGCCGCTTGGAGGAGACTCGTTCCCTCCTGAACTTCCGTGGTCATCCCATCTATAGTCAGGCTGATCATGCCGCGCTCCCTATTCGACGATCACCGCATTAAAGTGACAGACGTCCACGCAGACGCCGCACTTGCCACACAAGGTCGCATCGATCCGATGGGGTTGATTCTTCTCGCCAAAAATGGCCTTTTCCGGGCACTCCCGCTTGCAGACGCCGCAGCCGTGCCCCCGCTCGACGCAGGTTGCGGGATCGATGCGGTAGGTGTTCAGCTCCCGGCAGACGTGGGCAGGGCACTTGTGCGCTTCGATATGGGCAAGATACTCGTCGCGGAAGTAACGCAGAGTGGTCAGGACGGGATTGGGCGCCGTTTTCCCGAGCCCGCACAAGGAGGTTTGCTTGACGATCCAAGCGATCTCCTCCAGGGCCGTCAGGTCCTCCATGGTTCCGTGCCCATCGGTGATTTTGGTCAGGATGTCCAGCATAAGCTTGGTGCCTTCGCGGCAGGGCGTGCAGGCGCCGCAGGACTCATCCTGGGTGAAGCTGAGGAAGTACCGGGCCACGTCCACCATGCACGTGTCTTCGTCCATGACCACCATGCCGCCCGATCCCATCATCGAGCCGACATGGGTGAGGCTTTCATAGTCGATGGGCAGGTCGAGGTGCTCGGCCACGGCGCGCTTCTGCTCGCGCGTTTCGTAGACCAGGGGCTCGTCCATGAAGCCGGCGGGGATGCAGCCCCCCGAGGGCCCGCCGGTTTGCACGGCCTTGAATTTCTTCCCGCCCGGAATCCCCCCGCCGATGTCGTAAATGAGTTCGCGGAGACTGATACCCATGGGGACTTCGACAAGCCCGGTGTTGTTGATCTTGCCCACCAGCGAGAAGACTTTGGTGCCCTTGCTGGTTTCCGTCCCAATCTCTCGGTACCAGTTCGCGCCGTGGTTGATGATGGGGGAAACGTTTGCCCAGGTCTCCACGTTGTTAATGCAAGTGGGCTTTCCCCACAAGCCGTGCTCGGCCGGGTAGGGTGGCCGGGCCCGCGGATCCCCCGGCCGGCCTTCCACGGAAGAAATCAGCGCGGTCTCCTCTCCGCACACGAACGCGCCTGCCCCCCGGCAGACGGAGACATCAAAGTCGAGGCCCGTACCCAGGATGTTCTCGCCGAGCAGGCCATACTCACGGGCCTGATCGATGGCGATCAAGATCCGTTGCACGGCCAACGGGTACTCATTCCGGATATAAACCACTCCATGCCGGACTCCCATCGCTTTCGCGCCGATCACCATGCCTTCGATCACCGCGTGCGGGTCCGACTCGAAGATGCTGCGATCCATGAACGCGCCGGGATCACCCTCATCGCCATTGCAGATGAGATACTTGGGTTCGCCCTGGGCGTTCCGGACTTTCTCCCACTTGACGCCGGTCGTGAAGCCGGCGCCACCCCGGCCTCGCAGCCCTGCGGTCTTGATCTCGGCGATGATCTGCTCGGGAGTCATCTCGGTAAGGGCTTTGACCAAGGCCGTGTATCCATCCCGGGCGATGTATTCCTCGATTTTTTCCGGATCGATCAAGCCGCGGTTCCGCAGCACCACCAGTCGCTGACGGCTGAAGAAGGGAATGTCCGACATCTTGGGAACGGGCGCGGGCGCCTCCGGCGGCACGTACATGAGTTTCTGAACGGGGCGGCCTTTCAGGAAGTGCTCCTCCACCAGGTGAGGAATCTCCTTCGCGGTGAGTTGCTGGTAGAAGACCCCATCCGGATGCACCACCATGAGCGGCCCCACGCCGCAGAAGCCGTTGCACCCCGTGGTCACCAACTGGATTTCGTTTTCCAGCCCGCGCTTGATGAGCTCCCTCTTTAAGGCATCCCGGACCTCCAGCGACCGATTGGAGACGCAGCCGGTCCCCGCACAAACCATGACGTGCATTCGATACGCCATCTGGGGCTCCTTTCACCCTCCGGGCCGTCAATGAGTTCGTTCACTCCCCACGGCAAGGGCATAGGGTTCAGCGATCTTGCCTCCGACAATGTGCTCCGCGAAGATGGCCTTGACTTTGGTCTCGGTAAGGTCCACGTACTTCACGGGAGCGGCGCCGACCACCTCGACTGTGGCCATCGGCTCGCGACTGCACAGCCCGGCGCAGCCGGAGGTGGTCACGAGAACGTCCTGGAGGCTTCGCTCTTCCACTTCCCGCAACACCGCCTCCATGATCTTCCGGCCACCCGCGGCAATGCCGCAGGTCCCCATATGCACGATGACCTTCACGCGGCCAGCGCCCTCGCGCAAGACGGTGGCGCGGCGAGCTTCCTCGCGCATGCGCGCCAGGTCCTCCAATTTAAGCTTTGGCATGGGCGGCTCCTTCCTTCCGATATTGCTTGACGATCTGGTCGACCCTGGTCAGAGTGACCTTGGCGTACAGGTCTTCCCCCACCGTGACCACGGGGGCCAGCCCACAGCAGCCCAAGCACCGAACTTGCGAAAGACCAAAATGCAGATCCGGTGTGGTCTGGCCGGTCTTGATTTTCAGGAGTCGTTCGAACTTCTCGAGGATTTTCACCGCGGCCTTGACGTGGCACGCCGTGCCCAGACAGACCGCGATGGGATGTCGCCCCCGCGGCTTCAGGCTGAAGGCGCGATAGAAGGTGGCAAGGCTGTAGGCACGGCTTAAAGGGACATCCAGCGTGCGGGAAACGTGAGTGAGGACATCCCGCGGCAGATAGGTGTATTCATGCTGGATGTCTTGCAGCATGGCGATGAGCGCCGTCTTTTGCCCGCCGTGTTCGCGAATGATTTTTTCCACCGTGGCCAATTCCATGGGCGTCTCCTTAGTGGCTCAACCTCGGGCCGACTGTCTAACCGTTTTCAGACTCCTCCGGACAGCCGCAATCCCTTCGCTGGAATTGATGGGAATCGCGCCGAGTTGAGCCCTGACTTCCTTCGAGTAGAATGCAACCTCCGAATCCTCAGTCTGATAAAGGTAAGTCAAGTCGATTTCCGGGTTTCCAATGACCAGACTGAGCAGAGTACCCGCGATATCCCCCAGGGGCTGGCGATCCAGATGGCTATGTCGGAACGTGCCGGTGACCTTGGTCCCCGCTCCGGGCCGGGATTCCACCTTGACCTCGCCCCCGGCGGCTTTGGCGGCCTGCGCGAAAAGCGGCAGGCCCAACCCCACGCGCCGCGTCGTTTTGGTGGTGAAGAACGGGTCCGTGGCGGTCGCGAGGACGCGCCCGTTCATTCCCCTTC
>Ga0073934_10006067_pt1 | contig 17986 bp, 13 predicted proteins | sample LarsenN4metaG_FD_76834 | JGI IMG/M metagenome (GOLD analysis project Ga0073934, IMG submission 76834) | Hot spring sediment bacterial and archeal communities from British Columbia, Canada, to study Microbial Dark Matter (Phase II) - Larsen... ... | reverse complement strand
CCCTTGGGCTACGCACTCTTGGAGAGGATCGAGGCACTAGAGCCACAGGGGGGAAATCTGTTCATGCGTTCCTCTCGCTCCCAGGTTCCGCCTTTAACTTCCTATCCTTATTTTTTGCATGTCTTAATGCTTTATCTTCATAAAGAATTGGTATAAGAATAATTGACTTGACCGCTTCATAAAGCAACTCCAATTTTATCAGTTACGTATGTAGAGACCCATAGATGCGTGGACAAACACTTCGGAAGGGCCGTTGGTCCGGCTATGGAGCGCAGCGAAGTAGCCGTCTGGTACAGTACTTTGCTGGGCGGCGTCGCTCTGTTGTAAAGCCGGACCCGTTGCCTGATTTTTTACTTCCTCACCACGTACCAATTGTTCTGAATATCATGCGCCAGCCGGTGCGTGGTAATCGACCGAAAGCCGGCACGCTGCAGATACTCGCGCGTCTTCTCCTCGCCCCACATGGCTCCCAAACCTTCCCCGCCTTGGGCCAGGGACACGGTCATGCAGTGTGTGCAGGAGATGGTGTAAAGAAACGTCCCGATCGGATGTTCCTTATCCTTATGCAGGTGGCTCGTCCCGCTGATGTCTTGCATCAGATACACCCCGTCGGGCTTCAACGCCCGATGAATCCCCTTGAGCACATGGAGCGGCCTCGCCTGGTCATGGATGGCATCGAAGGTTGTGATGAAGTCGAAGGATTCGGGTTCGGCGGCCTCGTCGAAGTGGCTCAGATCGACGATCATAAACGTGATGTTGGGGAGCCCCTTCTTCGATGCCTCGTCCCGCGCGAACCCGATGGCCTCCGGTGAGAGATCCATCCCCACGAACCGACTGTGGGGGTACAGCTCGGCCAACCGGTTCATAATACGACCCCGGCCACACCCCGCATCGAGCACCCGGATGCCTTTCGCAAGCCGCTCCGTCAATCCCGGCACCAGCGGAAGGATATGCGACTCCAGCGATGAAAGCACGGATTGACCGCTGTCCTCCGCCATCACCTCGTGGAACCGCGGGAACTTTTCATAAGGCACCCCTCCCCCCTTTCGGAAGCACTGGACGATGTCGTCCTCCACACCGCCCATCACGGCGATGTATTGGGCAAACACCGCCATGTTATCGGCAGCAGCCGCTCGGGTCAGGAACGCGGCGTGTTCGGCCGGCAATGAGAACCGGGGGGTGACCGGATCGATTTCAACTACTCCGGCGGTGACCATCGCGCCAAGCCACTCGCGGACGTAACGCTCGTTCAGCCCCGCCCGGGCCGCGATCTCTTCTGAGGTCGCCGGTGGCAATTGGCTCATGACGTCGAAAAGGCCGGTGCGGTGGCCGATCGAGGCCATCAGACAAAGGGCTCCGTGGTTCAGAGCGGTTAAGAATCGGCCAGCAAAGGCTTCGGCCTTCGCTGGGTTGAAATCAGCCTGTACGCTTGTTGTTGACATGATGTTTACCTCCCTGCTTAGGTATTGAAAAGATGATTGGCTAAGCCCTGTATGAGTTACTTACTCCTAATAACCGACTTGGTTGCTTCGTCCTGGACGATAGGTTTACTTCTGCGCCAGAAATGCCTTTGCTTCCTTAAGCTCGGGACGCTCGCCATCCGACTTTTCACTCAGAGCAATAAGCTGCTCATAATACGTGCGTGCTTTTTCCCGCTGACCGGCTAGCTCAGCGGCCCGTGCCGCATCATACAAACCCCTAAAGCGGTTGGGCTCGACACGGTGCGAAGCCTCAAAGGCCGTCAGAGCCTGCGCTGGATCGTTGAGCTCGAGTAGCATCTCGCCCAAAAGCTCACGGGCTGGTGCCAGCGGACCTGGGGTTACGGGGTGTTTTTCGGTCGAGTCTTCGAGGTCGGCAGCAGCTCGCATGAGTTCCAGGGCTTCCTGGCTCCTCCCCTCGGCCAGCGCTATCCAGGCGGCCACTACACGATGTTGGATCTCGGCCTGCCCTGCCCAATAGTTCTGCTTGGTCGCAAGCATAGCTTCGCGCAAAGCCTGGAGACGGTCGAGATCCTTACGGGCGCCAGCGACATCCCCGCTGCGGGCCGCTCCCAAACCCCGTGCAAACGTTAACACCGCCTCCGCCTGTGGGAAGCGGTCCCAGGCCAGATCACGGGGATGTAAGGTCAGTACTGCGGCTTCAGCCCAACGACCTCGTTCAAGGGCATAGCGTGCGGGGATGGCTGCAAAGGCATAGGCCGCAGGAAAGTTCTCGACATCGAGTTTCTTAATGGCTTTGATCTCGTCAAGAATCCGTTTGGCCTCTTGATCCTGGCCTGTCTGTAAGTAGCCGTACATCATATAATCCACAGCGTGCAGCGCGTTGTACGAGCCAATACCTTGTTGATGCGTCTCAAGGAGTTCGTCCTTGGCAGCTTCAGTGGAAGCGCGATTCGTGTCGATCGATTCCTGCCATAGTCCCAGCCGGGTAAAGATGTGGGAGGGCATGTGGAGCGCATGGGGGGCCGAGGGCGCGATGCTCCCATAGCGACGGGCCGCATCCAGACCCCGTTGTGCGAGAGGGGGATAGTCATAGCTGTGAATGAGGTAATGGGCCACACCGGGATGCCGAGGCTGTTCCACGAATATTTTCTCCAGCATGGCAGCGGCTTTAAGCTGATTGGTGTAGGTCTTGTCGGTAGGCAATGCTGTGGCATTCAGAGCCAGAGCATAAAAAATGGTCGCCTCTCGATCCTCCGGATACTGGCGGGCAAGCTGCTCCATAGCCTTCTCGTAGGCCAGGGCGCGCGTACGGTGATCCACCGTCTCGGCGTCCTTGTAGAAAGCCGCGATGGCTGCAAGGTAGGCCTGTTCCCGCGGGGTTTTCGCTCCCGTAGCTTTGGCCTTCTCAACTGCAGCTGCACCGTCCTTGAGCGCTTTGGAGGACGGCGGCCAGGCAAAGGGATTCCCCAGCACGCTCATGGCAACGCCCCAATGTCCCATGGCACAGGTGGGGTCGAGCTCGGTGACAGCAGTAAAGCTTTTAATGGCCGGGGCAAACCAGAAGGAATGCAACAGCGCCACAGCGCGATCGAACTCAGCCTGGGCTTCGGGAGTACAGGAGACAGGAAAGTGTACGGTACCGAGTTTTTGCGGCGTGCCATTCGCCTGCTCATTGTCTGCCGGCGCTGTAGTTATCCAGGCGCTCCACAAAGCCATGATGATCCCTATAAAAAACACGTTCTGTAATCTCATAACACACCTCCTCTTATAACTTCCTCAGAATCCGGCAAGAAAGTCTTTGAAAACTTTCTCCCTCCTGACTCGACCCTGTTAAATGAGGTTTTAACCTCCAAAGCTCCGTAGGAGCGATTTGTTTATAGCGACGCTCCTCCCTGACTCCCTAAGTCCCGTAGGGGCGGCCTGTGAAACTCTGACATCGTCTTTATCAACAGGTCGTTCCCACGGAGCAAAAGATCCAGGGGGAGGACCATATTTGCTACGAGCAGGTCGCCCCGCTGGGGCCTTTTCGGTCATTTAACAGGGTCGAGTTAAGGCTTCTGATTGGTCACAAGGAGTTCTGATTTTATTAGCTACCTGTACAGATCCGTAGAAGGTAGAGACGGTTTTTTCGTTCACGTTATACGTTAATTTAAGAATAATATAAAATTTTCGGTAGGATATTAATAGTTGGGATACTACGGTATTTTCATGGAAGCTCTACGGTAGGGATTTGGAGGGACTACGGTATTTGGAGAGCTAAGATCGCGGGGTAGAGGTTGCCAGTTTAACGAGAAGGAGCGAGGGATACAGATCTCTTCCCTAATCGAGAAGCCCTAACTCCCCCGCTTTTCGGACCGCTTCCGACCGACTCCGGCAGTCCAGTCTATTGAGGAGGTGGGCCACGTGCATCTCCACAGTTCGGGGGCTGAGGAACAACTTATGGGCGATCTCCTTATTGGTCAAGCCGGATGCGATGAGCCGGGCGATCTCCACCTGACGCCAGGTGAGCCCTCTTCGAGAGGCACGTTCCGCCGACTTAGGGCTGCGGCGCTCTTCCGCCGGTTCCCCGAGGGCTTCCAACTCATCGGCGATCCGCAAGGCCAGGGGCCGGGCTCCCAGTTTGCGGGCCAGACGATAGGCGTTCATCAAATGACCAATTCCGGTCTCCCGGGAACCGGCGCGGACAAACGCCAACCCGGCGCGAAGCTCCGCCTTCACGCACTCCATAGGAATCCCCAGTTCTTCAAATTGGGAGAGGGCCCGTACGAATTGCCGGGCGGCCTCATCGGCGTTATGGCTCAGGAGCGCCATCTCACCGAGGGTATAGGCGAGCCCGCCCAGGGCCTCAGGGTTATTGGTCGCGGAAGCAGCGGTCGCCAGCGCTTCTGCGCACATGACCGTTTCTTTCTCAAAATGGTGAATAGCGAAAAAGGTCCCGGCGGAGCACAAAGCGGGAATTATACTGAGGCGATCCTCGGTTTTCTTCCACCGCTCCAGTAACTGTCGATAGCGCGCTTCCGCTGCGGCGTCGGCACCTTCCTGTTCGTCCACCAGGGCGAGGCCCCATAGAACAAAGAGTTCCACGATGACGAAGGCCTCGCGCCGAGATAGGTTTAAGGATTCCTGGAGAGAGTTCCGGGCCTGACGAATCTCACCCCGATGCGCACGTATCAGCCCCATCGTCCCTAGGCAGGCCGACTTGACCATGGCCGGGGCCTCCTGGTCGCGGATCACCTCGCGGCAGATCTTAGCGGATTTTTTCCAGTCTCCTATCCGAAACAGTAAATAGGACATACAGCCCAGACAGAACCTGGCAAGCACGTCGGCTCCTTGATTCCGGCAGTAATCATACGCGGTGGAATAGGCATCCCGGGCGGACGAGAAATCAGAGGCGTAATCCAGTATGCGGGCCAGCCTCCAATAAACCTCGAAAGCGACCTCCCTTAAATGATATTTAGGGGCGAGGGACAGGCCGGCCTGAGCGATCTCACGACCCTCTTGGGGCTTACCCTGCATGGATAAAAGGTCTCCTTCCAGACCCAGCGCTCGTGCCAGAACGTCCCATCGTTCAGCCTCTCTGGCGAGTCGATCGGCTCTTTGAGCCATTTCAAGGGCCGTCGTAAGCTGCAGGAGGAAATCGTAACGCTCCGCAGCGGCCAGCCACTCCGCAGCGGCCTCTCCAGGCAGACCCGCTTTCTCAAAGCTCTCCGCTGAGGTTTTCCGGGCGGTTAGGGCCTGCTCCCACGCGCCTTGGAGGCTGTAGACGATGGCGAGGGAGCGTTGTGCTTCCCCATGGCGGCGGTGGTCTTCTACGACCTTCGGGCTTGCCACCAGCTCCCGCAGAACGCGCGCAGCGTCGCTCAACTGACCGCTCACCTGAGCGCAATGGGCCAGGCGCTCCAGCGCTTCCAGCCGCCTCTCCTCCTCCTCCCCTTCGGGCCAAATCTCTAAAGCCCGGTATGCGGCCCGCGCCGCGTCCCGATAGGCGTGAAGGTGACAGGACCTTTCGGCTGAGGCCAGTAGCGCCTTCCGGGCTTTTACGAGCTCATGGGCGGCCAACCAATGCTCTGCAATTACTTCGGGCGGCGTGCCCGCCGATTCCAAATACGTCGCGATATGGCGGTTCAAAGAACGACGCCGTGACCACGTGATCTCGCTACGGACCGCCTCACGGGTCAACGCATGGCGGAAGGCGCCGCGGCCAGAGTCCGTTTCAACAATGAGATTGCCGTCGAAAAGCTCATCGAGCCCGGCCTCTTCTCCGGCCAGCCTGGCCACCAGCTCCAGGTCGAACTCCATTCCCACCACTGCAGCGACTTCGAGCTGTCTTCGTGCCTGCTCGGAAAGACCGTCCAACCGAAGCAATACGATGTCGCGAATGCTCTCCGGGATCGGGATGTCCTTGCCGGGAATCAGCTCGACCCCCGAGCTCCCAAGACGCACACAGCCGCGAGCAACCAGGGTGCTCGATAGCTCCTCCACGAAGAGGGGGACCCCCTGGGTCTGTTCATAAAGGGTCTGAACCAGCGCGGGGCCAGGGGATGCGCCCAGCACGCGTTTCATAAGGGCTGCGGATTCATCCCGATCGAGAGGCTCCAGATGGATTTCCTGTAATCGCCCCCTCCTTCGAAGCTCATGCCGTAGCCATCGAATCCGGTGCCCACGGGGGATCTCGTCGCTTCTGTAAGTTCCTAAAATGAGGAGGCGTTCGTTGTGGAGTCGATCGCTGAGGGAGGGAAGGAGCTCCAGGGTGGCGTTATCGGCCCACTGAAGATCGTCCAGGAAGATGATAGAAGGACTTCTGCGCGCCATGGCCGTCAGGGCATTACTCATCGCCTCTGTGAGCGTCGAGGGGTCCGCTTGCTCCGGCGGTGGGCCCAGCTCTGGAAGCAGAAGCGCCAGATACTGGGTCAAGGGGCCGCAGTCGATGGGACCCTCCGGCGTTCCTCGTAGATAATCGCGAAGCACCGAAACGATGGGCCCATACGGCGGAGTAACTTCTTCCGTGGCTCTGGCCGTGAATACCTTGAGCTCACTTCGAGCCAGACTCTCCTCGGCCAGCAAGGTCTTTCCTACCCCGGCTTCCCCGGCAAGGAGGACTATCCCCCCTTTACCTTCTTGAGCCAATACGAACGCCCGGTGAAGCTCCGATCGCTCGCGCTGGCGGCCGATCATCTGACTACTCCCTCTCATACCCTTGTAGACCTCAGAACTTTATCCCTCCAGAGCACTTGTTTTATTGATTTAATAAGACTTTGAAAGGACGCAGACTACTACCTTGTAAAGTTAGGTTTGTGTAGGTTTTGGCCCTCCCCCCCGACCCCTCTCCCACGCTGTGGGAGAGGGGAGTTGGAGGCCTACGCGTCAGGTTCAAAACAAAACTGCCCGGACTCCCTCGTTCCCTGGCTCTGCCTGGGAGCGAGGAAAAAGAAATTTTTAAAGGTCTAAAACTCATTCAGAGAAAACCTTGATACTAAGATAGCTCTACCCTGTCAACCTGGGTATTGAAAATTATAGAAATTTTCAACTCCCCGATTCCCCGATTCTCCGTTTCCTTCTTTTCGTCAACCTGGGTATTGAAAATTATAGAAATTTTCAACTGCCTAGTCCATCCGGCTTTCAAACGATAGGATCATTGAATCAAAACTTCTGTTTCTCTACCCCCCTGCCCTTAGAACGTGAGGGCAAGATGGACATCGCCTCATTTCTTTGGGCGAGATACCTTCCATAACCAGTCTGAAAGTAACCCCACGAAAGTCCCGGCAGCGTTACGGCCTATGGGTCGGACCCGGGTATTTTGAAACGCAGCGAGACGCCATTCGCCCCCGTGTTTCGTAGCGACGAGGGTCTGGGTGGAGTCTCGCTCCGGTGAAGGAGTTGATTTCCCGCGCATCACAGTTCCGCCCACTGCATGCATCAGGGCGACATCAGGGCTCAGGAATCGGACGCTCGTAACCTGACCGACGAGGCGCATCCCCTTGAGGTATGTTTCAAAGAGGGACTGGTGAAGCCGAGCGATCTCCTGGCGCCCTTTGAGGTGCGTGCCATCGAATGCGATAAAATCCCCATCTTCAGAGAACGGAGCGGCGAAGGCATCGCCGCTACCCCAGTTCCAGCCCTCCATTAACTGCCGATAGAGGGCGCGGACGGCAGCCTCGTCAGTAGCTTGCGAGTCTGGAGGCTGAAAGGTCTGAGAGCTCGTGGTGCACCCCACCTTGTTTTTTTGAATAAAAGCATTTATTCAGGGGTCTATCTCCGAGAGGATCCCCTCGGGTTTAAATCCCTTTAAAAGGTCCGTTTTGAAGCCGCTCCCGATGGATGGCCGGGGATCGCCTAGGAGCTATCCCTGTCAAGTCCTCCCTGGAAGACCCGGCTCTGGCGGATGTCGGTCGCGTCAATGCGCATCAACTCTTCTTTCGGAATACGGCCTCCTTGCCGGATCAGGCGGTTGGCCTGGCGCAGCTTGATTCGGTCGATGGCGTTGCGCACGCTGCGGGCGTTGGCGAAATGTGGTTGCTGGATGCGCAACTGCAGGTACTCGGTAAACGCCTGCCGCGACTCGGCATCCCACGTATACATCTGTTGGCGCAGCATTAACTCCGCGATGGCCATCAATTCCTCCGGCGTATAATCGGGGAAATCAAGGTGGTGCGCGATCCGCGAGTGAAAGCCAGGGTTAGACTGGAAAAACGTTGCCATCCGCTCCTTATAGCCGGCTAGGATGACGACCAGGTCATCGCGCTGGTTTTCCATAACCTGCAGCAACATCTCGATGGCTTCCTGGCCATAGTCGCGTTCATTTTCCGGACGATACAAGTAGTACGCTTCGTCGATGAACAGTACGCCGCCCATTGCCTTCTTGAGAATCTCTTTGGTCTTAGGCGCCGTATGGCCCACATATTGCCCCACTAAATCGTCCCGGGTCGCTACCACCAGGTGGCCTCGACGCACGTAGCCCAAGTGGTGCAGGATTTTTGCCATCCTCAGCGCCACGGTGGTCTTGCCGGTACCCGGACGTCCCGTGAAGGACATATGAAGGGTCGGGCGCTCGGTGGAGAGCCCCTGTTGTTCGCGCAATCGAGCCACCAGGAGCAGGGCCGCGATCTCCCGGATACGGGTCTTGATCGGCTTCAACCCGACCAGCTCCCGGTCCAGGTCATCGAGGATTTGTGAGATATGGGACTCCTGATAGGCCGCATCGATATCCACCAGGGTCGTTTCAGCGTTCCTGGTCGGATCTGGGGAGGAAGCCGTGGTGAGAAGGGTCCGTTCCATAACAAACTCCTGGCTTTCAGCCACATGGTTGACCGCGTGTAACTAATCGCTACACGCGGTTCATGCTATCGATACCGTTGACCGGCAGGTTTATCCGTTGCATACGCCCGTATCGTGTATTTAACCTGGCGATCGGCGTATTCCATCCGTTCCACATGAAACCCGGGCTCCTCCTTGGGCCGGTTAACGATGAAGCTTAACGCGATCGTCTGCCGGCCCAGGGTGCGATCGTAGCCGTTCACCCGGATGTAATGGTTTGGAAAGGCTTTGCGGCAGGCGTTGATTTCCTCCATGACCCCCGCCGCGTCCTTCAAGTCAAACAGGGGCAACCCCCACATCTCCCAGTAAATGTTACGGGGATGGGGATCGTCGGTGTATTCGATCGAGACCGGCCAGTTGTGGTCCAGGCAGTATTGCACCTGGGCCCTGATCTCGTCCTCGGTCAAGTCGGGCAGATAGGAAAAAGTACCCTGGGTTATGCGCATATCCCTTATCCATAAGCCCCTGGGCCATGAACAGCGAGTAATTGTTCATGGCTCAGAGCTCAAGGCTCATTTAAATGGCTAAGCGTAACGTTTTGATCCGTAACTCTGTTCTCTCGCTCCCAGGCTCCGGCCTGGGAATGCCTATCTCGAAGCTCTGCCTTAGCTGAGGCAGAGCCTCTAGAAGAGACGTTCCCAGGCTCCGGCCTAGGGACGAGGCGTGGACGAAAAGGTTATGCATTGCTTAAACGGTGAGAGTTGGAATAACGTCCGGCGTGTCCGTCGACTCAAAGTTATAAGTGACATCCTTCCAGATATCGAGCGCTTTACGCAACGCCGGTGACCAGCGGGCGGCCTTTGCCAGAATCTCCGGGCCTTCCTGGAGGTAGTCGCGTCCCTCGTTGCGGGCCTGGATCATAGCCTCTAAGGCGACGCGGTTGGCCGTCGCCCCCTGGGCGATCCCATCGGGGTGACCGATCGTCCCTCCGCCGAATTGCAGCACGACATCTTCTCCTAAATAGTGCAAGAGCTGGTGCATCTGGCCGGCGTGGATGCCCCCGGAGGCCACCGGCATCACGCCGGGCATGGAGGCCCAATCCTGCTCAAAGTATAGGCCCCGCAGGGGATTCGCCTCCAGTCTGTTCTCGCGCAACGTGTCGTAGTAGCCCTGCACAGAGTTCGGGTCGCCCTCCAGCTTGCCTACCACCGTGCCTGCGTGAATATGATCCACCCCTGCCAGGCGCATCCACTTGGCGATCACCCGAAAACTGACCCCGTGTATCTTCTGGCGGGTGTAGGTGCTGTGCCCTGCACGGTGCAGGTGCAAAAGCACCCCGTTTTTGCGCGCCCACCGGGACATGGACTGGATAGCTGTATAGCCGATGACCAGGTCGATCATGATGATCACGCTCCCCAACTCCTTGGCGAACTCGGCCCGCTCGTACATATCCTCCAGGGTCCCGGCTGTGACGTTCAGATAATGCCCCTTGATCTCCCCGGTAGCCGCCGAGGCGCGGTTGACCGCCTCCATACAGAACAGAAAACGATCTCGCCAGCGCATGAAGGGCTGGCTATTGATGTTCTCGTCGTCCTTGGTGAAGTCGAGCCCTCCCTGCAGGGCCTCGTAGACCACACGGCCATAGTTGCGGGCCGAGAGCCCTAGCTTGGGCTTGACGGTGGCCCCCAAGAGGGGCCGGCCATATTTGTTCAGGTATTCGCGCTCCATCACGATGCCGTGGGGCGGACCCTGAAAGGTCTTGACGTAGTGCGGGGGGATGCGCATATCTTCCAGGCGCAACGCCTTGAGGGCTTTGAAACCAAACACGTTGCCGATGATGGACGCGGTCAGATTGGCAATGGAACCCTCCTCGAACAAGTCCAGATCGTAGGCGACATGGGCGATGTACTGATCGGTGCCGGGCACGGGATCGACCCGGTAACATTTGGCCTGATAATGCTCGTAGGTCGTCAGGCGGTCGGTCCAGACCACCGTCCAGGTAGCGGTGGAGGACTCGCCTGCGACGGCTGCCGCCGCCTCAACGGGATCGACGCCCTCCTGGGGGACTATGCGGAAAGCACATAAAATATCGGTGTCTTTGGGTGTATAATCCGGATCGTAATAGCCCATCTCCGCATACGGCGTGACGCCGGCGGACCAGCGGCTCTTCTCTTTCGTTCCTTCCTTCGTAGTGATCATAAAGATCCTCCTTTTATTCTTGATTCTTCCTTTTTGGGGTTGACACTAAAATACGTGCATTCTATGTTAGAGAAAATTTAATTATTTTTATCCCTTTCATAAGAAAGGTTTATGAGTGTGACCTTCCACCAGCTACATATCTTCCAAACCGTCGCCCGGCACTTGAGTTTCACCCGGGCGGCCCGGGAGCTTTTCTTGACCCAACCGGCGGTATCCACCCAAATCAGGCAGTTAGAGGAACAGCTTGGATTAGCTTTGTTTAACCAGATCGGAAAGCGGCTCTCCCTCACCCAGGCAGGTCGGGAATTATATACCTACGCCCAGAAGATTTTTCAGATCTTGAAGGAGATGGAGATGGTCATGGATGAGCTAAAAGGTCTAAGGAGAGGGAAACTCGCCCTTTCCGTCGTCACCACCGCCGAATATATCGTCCCTTCCCTCCTGGGCGCTTTTCGTCAGATATATCCTGACATTACGGTGTCTCTGGAAGTGACCAATCGCGCCCGGGTGCTCCAGCGGCTTGTGGGGGACGAAATAGATCTGGCGGTGATGGGCCAACCCCCGGAAGAGCTAAACCTGGTGGGGGAACCCTTCCTCCCCAATGAGTTGCTGCTGGTGGCCCCTCCCTCCCATCCTCTGGCAAGGGAGAAGCGGGTGCCCTTGTCCAGATTGGCTTCGGAGACTTTTCTGGTGCGGGAACAGGGTTCAGGGACCCGCATCGCGTTGGAGAAGCTTTTCAGGGAGGCGGGTCTCCCCCTTCAAATTGGACTGGAGCTCGGGAGCAACGAGGCTATCAAACAAGCTATCCAGGCAGGTTTGGGATTGGGGGTCCTTTCGGCCTACGCTCTGCCTTTAGAACTGAAGTCGGGAAAGCTGGTAGCCCTGAACGTGGAAGGGTTCCCCCTTCGGCGCTACTGGTACCTGGTTTACCTCTCCAAGAAACGCCTCTCCCCCGTGGCCCGAACCTTTAAGGAATTTCTACAGACGGCCACTGCCCGGGAGCTGTTGCATACCCATGTAAAGGCAGAGCTCCTCCCTCCCTCCCTGGAGGCAAAATCCACCGAAGGATCGCTCCGCTTGAGCAGGCGGGAGCAAGAGGTGGTCAAGGGGATCGCGGAGGGATACACGGAGCGGGAGATCGGAGAGCGGTTAGGGGTCAGTCTTAAAACAGTGGATACCTACCGGGCTCGGGTGATGAAAAAGCTCCATCTCTCCCACCGCTCCCAATTGGTTCAGTATGCCCTTCGAGCCGGCCTGCTAACGCCATAATAATAAAATGGGTATGGACTTTCCCATGGAACCGGAGATAACGTGGGTCATGAGGCAGGTCCGGAGTTCCTGGAGATAAAGTCTCAGGGGTTACTTCCGCATGGCCGGCATCGGTTCTTTTTTGACTTGCAGGTCCGGAGTTCCTGGAGATAAAGTCTTAGAGGGGTCCTTCTTTCCTTAATTGATTTTTTATCTCCTGATGGAGATATTCAAAAATCTCGTGGAGTTGCTCTTGCAGAAGCTCCATCCGGTCGATCATTTCCAGAATGACCCCTACACCGGGTAAATTGACCTCTAGTTCCTGGGTTAGCCGGATGATCCGGCTTAACCGGCGGAGATCCTCCTCGGAGAAGAGGAACTCCCCGGCCTCATTACGTTGGGGAGAAATCAGGCCTTCCGACTCGTAGAGGAAGAGGAGCTCGGGCTCGATGCGACATACTTCTACGACCTTGGACAGCGTGATGTACGTGGATTTAGGATTCATGGTCCGAAGTTCTCCTCCTTATCTTCCCAGACCTGCTCTGGGATTATAGGGGTTTCGCCGCTCAAGTTCTTTTAACAGCTCTAAAGACTGTGCATCTAAGTAAGGGGGGAGAACGATGTTAACTTTAACGTACTGATCGCCGCGGCCTCCTCCCTTCAGGTGAGGCACCCCCTTACCGCGAAGTCGAAAAACCTGGCCGCTTTGCGTCCTGGGCGGGATCGTTAAGAGGGTTTTCCCATCCAGGGTAGGCACTTCGATCTTTGCGCCCAGAGCCGCTTCGGTGACGGTGATGGGGACCTCGCAGTGGAGGTCATCTCCCTTTCTCTCAAAGAAAGGATGGGGCCGTACCCGGGTCAGGATGTAGAGATCTCCGTTAGGTCCTCCATTTCGACCTGGATTCCCTTTACCGGCGACCCGGACCCTGGATCCCGTATCCACCCCGGGTGGAATCTTAACGTCGATGCTCTCTTCTCGATGGATTGTCCCGGCTCCTTTGCACCTTGGACACGGATTGACATTGATCTGCCCCTTCCCTCCACAGCGCGGACACGGTTGAGAAAAGTCGATGGGGCCCCGGCCAACTCGTATCCGTCCGCTTCCTCCACATTCCGGGCAGGTCTCCAGACCTCTCCCCCCTTGAACGCCCGTCCCATGACATTCTTCGCAGGGCGTTTCCCGAGAGAGGTGGATCCGCGTGGTGGTCCCCCGGGCGGCTTGTTCCAGGCTTAACTCCAGGGCATATTCCAGGTCCTCCCCCGGGGTCGGCGCCGTGGAATAGGCAGCGCCCCGGCCTCTTTCGGTGAAAAGATCCTCAAACAGGTCACTGAAATCGGGAAAACCTCGGGCTCGACCGCCCCGGGTGCCTCCCAAACCCAGATCCTCAAAGATAGAGGAAAAATCGGGGGGACGCCATTGATATTGGGAGAAATCAAATCCCTTTGAGAAAGCCTCGTGGCCCATCTGATCGTACTGCTTCCGCTTCTCCGGATCGCTCAGCACTTGATAAGCCTCCGAGATCTCCTTGAACTTTTCCTCGGCGGCTTTATCTCCGGGATTTACATCGGGATGGTACTTGCGCGCCAGCTTCCTGTAGGCCTTCTTGATCTCGTCGTCGGTAGCCGTTTTGGATACCCCTAAGATTTCATAATAATCTCGTTTCGCTGCCATGGTTTATTTACCTCTCGTATCTATAGAATAGTACATTTTTCGGGAATCGCAACCCCCCGTGTACAGAGACCCAGAGGCCCTCAGAGCCTGGAAAAAGGTACTTCGTTAAATAGGTTGACAGGGGTCCGTTTTACCTATATCTTTATTATGTATCCTGGTAAATTCTTCAGTTTATCGTAGACTCCCCTATCGAGAAGGCCGGTCTTTATGAAAGAAACCATTTACGAAGGCAAAGCTAAGATCGTCAAAATCCAGGAGAACCCTGAGGAAGTGGCTATCTTTTTCAAGGACGATGCGACGGCCTTTGATGGACTAAAGAAGGCTACGATCCCGGAAAAGGGTTATTATAATGCGCGAATAACTTCTCTGGTCTTCCAGTATCTGGCCGATCAGGGGGTGCCGACCCATTTTATTAAAGATCTGGATGCCCGAACCGTTCTTGCGAAAAAACTTCAAATTATCCCTGTGGAGGTCGTCGTCCGCAATATAGCCACCGGGAGCCTGGTAAAACGAATCGGTTTGACGGAAGGTAAGGGGCTTATCCCCCCTGTCGTGGAATTTTATTATAAAAACGATCCCTTACACGACCCTCTGATTAATGAAGACCATGCCCGCGTCCTTCAATTGGCTACCCCGGAGGAGCTCTCCGAATTGCGCCGAAGGGCACTGGAAATTAACGACTTGCTGGTTTCTTTATTCGATAAGGCCAATTTAATCCTGGTGGATTTTAAATTGGAGTTCGGTCGATATGGGGGACAAATTCTTCTGGGGGATGAGATATCCCCGGATACCTGCAGGCTCTGGGATAAGGCCACCCGGCAAAAGTTGGATAAGGATCGGTTCAGGCAAGATTTGGGAGGGGTCCCCGAAGCTTACAGGGAGGTTTACGCCCGGCTCTGTAAAGCCCTGGACGAAGAGACGAAAGGGGTAAGGCAAAAGGGTCAGTGGACCGCTAAAATTTACATCACCCTCAAAAAGGGGGTTTTAGACCCTCAAGGGGTTACCGTTCGGGATGCTCTACGCAACCTGGGGTATCAAAGTGTTAAAGAGACCCGGGTTGGGAAATTGATAGAGATCCAGTTGAACTCGGTTTCCAGGGAAGAGGCGGAGCAGCAGATTCGTAAGATGTGTCAGGAGTTGCTCGCTAATCCGGTCATCGAGCAGTATGAGTTTACTTTATCATGAAATTCGGCATCGTTGTTTTTCCAGGATCTAACTGCGATCGGGACACGTACCTCGCCCTCAAACGGCTCCCAGGCCAAGAGGTGGAGTATATCTGGCATAAAAATACAGAGTTAAGGGATTATGATGGTGTGATCCTGCCGGGAGGATTCAGTTACGGGGATTATTTGAGGGCCGGGGCCATTGCGCGATTCTCCAAGATCATGCCTGAGATTATAGATTTCGCCCGGGACGGAGGGCTGGTTCTGGGCATCTGTAACGGCTTCCAGATCCTTCTGGAGAGTGGCTTGTTGCCAGGAACTATGATGAAAAATCGGACGCTCCAGTTCATCTGTAAGGACGTTTATGTAAAAGTCGAACAGAATACGACCCCCTTTACGGTGGATTATGAGAAGAATCAGGTCATCACTCTCCCCATTGCCCATTCTGAAGGAAATTATTACACGGACCCTGGAACCCTGGAGGAGCTGGAGGCCAACGGTCAGATCGTCTTCCGGTACGTCTCTCCGGAGGGAAAGATCGAAGAGGGCTGGAATCCTAACGGATCTCTCCACAATATTGCGGGCATTTCTAACAAAGAAGGGAACGTGGTGGGCCTTATGCCCCATCCAGAGCGAAACGCCGATACTTTAATCGGGGATGGAATGGGAGCCAAAGTCTTCTCCTCGATGGTAAGGTGGTGCACGAGCAGGAGGTAAATTTCCATGGTGAACGATATACCTGCTTCTTTATTAATCAATGTGCTACAAGCTCGGATGCCTGACATTAAAAAGAACCTGGAAGCTGACGGAATGTGGGAGGAATTCAAGGTAAACTTAGCGGATTTTACAGATACTTTTTATGAAGGGATGGGCGCCGAAGAGATCGAGAACGCCTCCCGTAATATTTTGGCGGTCTGTTCCAGATACCCGTATCTCCGAGACCTCCTGCTCCAGGCCAATCAGATGCGATTTGAGGATAGGCCCCAAAGCGAGCAGGAGCTGGCCCGATTGGCGGCCCGATACCAGAAATTTACCCGGAACCCGGAAGAGTTGCTGCTTAGACGGGATTGACAGGATTAACTCAACGCTGTTAATTCCGTCCCGTTTATCATGGGTATCACACCAGACATTATTAAAATCCACGGCCTTTCCCCAGAGGAATACGAAAAGATCCAGGTTATCTTGGGAAGGGAGCCCAACCTCACAGAGTTGGGGATTTTCTCGGTGATGTGGTCGGAGCATTGTAGCTATAAATCCTCTCGACACTGGCTCAAAGAGCTGCCCACGCGAGGCTGCCGGGTGTTGGTCGGGCCGGGGGAAAACGCCGGGGTGATCGATATCGGGGATGGGCTGGCCATCGTCATGAAGATCGAGAGCCATAACCATCCCTCCTTTGTGGAGCCTTATCAGGGGGCCGCGACGGGGGTTGGGGGGATTCTGAGGGATATTTTTACCATGGGAGCCCGCCCCATCGCTGTTTTAAATTCCTTGCGGTTTGGCGATTTGAAAAACCCCAAGACCCGATATATTTTGGAGGGGGTGGTCGCGGGCATCGCAGGATATGGCAATCCGTTCGGCGTCCCAACGGTAGGGGGGGAGGTTTACTTTGAACCGTGCTATAATGGAAATCCCCTGGTGAACGTCATGGCGGTGGGTATTTTGCAAAAAGATCGGGTTCAGAGGGGACGTGCGGAGGGTATCGGGAATCCGGTCATCCTGGTAGGCTCGACGACGGGCCGGGATGGCATTCACGGAGCAGCTTTTGCCTCCAGGGAATTGAGCGATAAATCCATGAAGGACCGGCCCTCTGTCCAGATCGGGGATCCTTTCACGGAAAAAAGGTTGCTGGAGGCCTGCCTGGAGCTCTACGAGAGCGGTTATCTGGTAGGGATCCAGGATATGGGAGCTGCCGGTTTAACCTGCTCCACCTCTGAGATGGCGGCCCGTGCCGGCACGGGCATGGAGATCGATCTGGATCAGGTTCCCCTGCGGGAATCCGGGATGACCCCTTATGAAATCATGCTGTCGGAGTCCCAGGAGCGCATGCTCCTGGTCGTTAAAAAGGGTTACGAAAATAAAGCCCGGGAGATTTTTGAAAAGTGGGATTTGAAGTTTGCGATCCTTGGAGAAGTCACCGGGGATGGGAAACTTCGGGTTAAGATGAACGGCCAGGTCGTAGCCGAAGTGCCGACGACCGGACTGACCGACGAAGCCCCCCTCTATCAAAGGCCTCTGGCAGAGCCTGAGTATTTAAAAGAGACCGCTAAGCTCGATCTGGAGAAAATAAATCTCCCTGCGAGCCCTGAGGAAGCCTTTTTAACCCTTCTGGGTTCCGATAACCTTCGCAGTAAGCGCCCTATCTATCAACAATATGATCACATGATCCTGGCGGGCACCATTCTACGCCCGGAGGAGGGGGACGCTGCGGTCCTTCGAATCCAAGGACCTGGGACCGGGAGGATGGAAGAACGGGGGAGCCACGGGCCGGGGGTGGAGAAGATTATTGCCCTCACCACGGATGGGAACGGTCGGTACTGTTACCTGAACCCGAGGCGAGGCGCAGAAATTGCGGTGGCCGAAGCGGCGAGGAATTTAACCTGTGTGGGGGCCGTACCGATCGCGATTACAGATGGGTTAAATTTTGGCAGCCCCGAACAACCCCAGGTGATGTGGCAGTTTGTGGAAACGATCCGGGGCCTCAAAACGGCTTGTACGGCTTTGGAGCTTCCTATTACCGGGGGAAATGTCAGCTTCTATAACGAGACCAACGGGAACGCCATCTATCCGACCCCCATTATCGGTATGCTGGGACTCATAGAGGAAGCTTCCCATATCACCGGGCAGAGCTTTAAAGATCCCGGGGATTTGATCGTCCTTTTGGGAGAGAATAAGGGGGAGGTCAGCGGAAGCGAGTACCTGAGGACCCTCCACCAGCAAGTCGCCGGAGAGGGCCCTTCTCTGAATCTGGATGAGGAAAAGGCGCTTCAAAAAGCGTGCTTGAAAGCCAT
>Ga0073934_10006066_pt1 | contig 17987 bp, 9 predicted proteins | sample LarsenN4metaG_FD_76834 | JGI IMG/M metagenome (GOLD analysis project Ga0073934, IMG submission 76834) | Hot spring sediment bacterial and archeal communities from British Columbia, Canada, to study Microbial Dark Matter (Phase II) - Larsen... ... | reverse complement strand
GACAACACCAATCTCCACCGCGCTTCGATCAGCCTGTGGAGCTATTTAGATACTGCCCCAGGCGTTGTTGAGACAGACTTGATTTCAACCGATTTAGCCAAGCCACGCAACGAGCCAGCCAAGGCTTCTGGATCGGAGAATCCATCGAAGCCATGCCTGAGGCACATCGACTGCCTGCGGGGCTATGCCATCTTGATGGTGAATTTCTGCCACACCGCAGCAGAGTTTGCCGACCTGCCGTGGCGGTTTACGCAATTGGTGGCGAGCGGCTGGCATGGAGTGCAGTTGTTCTTCCTGGCCAGCACATTCACGTTGTTGATGTCAGATGATTGGGAAGTCGCGAAGCGCGGTCAGGCCAATTGGGGGGCTTTCTTTCTGCGGCGCTTTGTGAGAATCGCCCCGGCGTACTACCTGGCGGCCGTCGTTTACACGCTGATCACTCCCTCACAACTGCAGGGCCTCGCGGGCGTCGCGGCTTTTGCTGGGTTTCTGAACGCCTGGATGCCCTACAAAATCGGATAGTCTCTCGTCCCCGGCGGATGGAGTATCAGTGTTGAGTTTTCGTTCTACCTGCTCTTCCCGGTGATCGCGACGTGGTTCCAGACAGTGAGTCGTGCCGCGTGGCTGCTTGCGGCCACCGTAGCCGTTGCGATCGCCGGCAACATCGGGGCGAACACCGCTCTCGCCGCTTGGCTTCCGGCGGAAGCGGTCGGACATTTCGTGTATTTCTCATTCTGGAATCAGCTGCCTGTGTTCGCCTTGGCCAACCTCGTGTACCTGATCGCATACAAGCCGAGAATCCTCCGAGGTGAGCCTGCGCGGCAGACAGTTTCCTGGAAGGAGAGGCGATTGCTCGCGGCTGCCCTTGCGATGCTGGCGCTGTTGGCCTATATGCCGCTGCCGCGCTCATTCGGCCTGGTTCCGCCATGGGTACCGAACTTTTTCGCAAGCTCCCTTTGCCTGTCGGCGATTTGCGTGCTGGTGTCTGGCGATCAACCACGGCTGCTGATCAACCCCTGGATTGCAAAACTTGGTGTCGTGAGCTTTTCGGGCTATCTGTGGCACTGGCAGGTTCTACGACGGTCCCGCACAACCGTGTTCGGACAATGGCTGTACGCTCAAGAGAGCCTTATAGGCCTTGCGGCTTATTCCGTGGCACTCGTGCTGGTGACGATGATGACGTTCGCAGCAGCAACTGCCACGTACTATCTTGTAGAGTCACCTGGAATCGCCCTGTCGCGGCGACTGATCAGCTGGCGCCGCAGCGGGCGCTTGGCCTACGCGGGCGGACTAACGCCCGGTCACTGACTGCGACCATAGAGCCGGAAAAACGCGAGTTCGACAGTCAATCGCAGGAATTCTGGCCAGGATAGCTGACAATTCCCTTCGGACGCAAAGGTGTTGAGATTTTTAGATCGCAAGTAGCCGCAGCTGCTGTCCGTTTTCTCACGACTGCTCATTCACTGCGCCGTTCTCTACTCACTCCGCATGGCGTTGTCGTGTTGGCCCCGCCATCGCCGCAAAAGAACCGCGGGGATGAGGCGCTGTTGCGTTCTCTGCTCCTGGGCCTGCAGCAACGATCCTGTGAGGCCACACTGGTCGCGACGGGACAGGGCAGCCTGCAGTTCCTGGAAGAGTTTCCCGAGTATCCACGAATTCACGATTCGTATCTTGCGTTCACCACCAGCCAGTCCTCAGGGGAGTTAATCCGGCTGCTTCCTCAGTTGGCGACTGCCAACGAAGTCGTGCTTGTGGGTGCGGATGTCGTTGATGAGGGGTACGGTCTCAGTCGCAGCCATTCCACGCTGCGGGTGCTCCAAGCGTGCGCCCGCATGGGGATTCCCGCCCGGATCGTCAGCTTCAGCATCAACGAACCCCCGTCAGAGGCCTTGAAGAGGCGGTTTGCGTCGATTGCCGCCGAGGCCCGGCTGTTTGTGCGAGACCCGGTCTCAATCCGTCGACTGGAAGCGGCCGGGATTCCGAACATCACGCGGGCGGGTGATCTGGCCTTCCTGCTGGAGCCGGCGCCACTTGATGCTGTGCCGGCTCGCATTCGCGAATTTGTGGAAACCGCAGCCGGCCCCGTCATCGGGCTGAACCTGATTCGCAAGGTTTTGGGTGATGGCCAGCAGTTTGAACAGCGGCTGCAGCAATTCATTCAAGCCTGCCGACGGCTCGCCACGGAAGATCATTGCCGGTTCATCCTGCTTCCGCACGACGATTTTGAGGATTCACGCGATCTGCTAGAGGTCTCACAGCACCTCATTGCCGCCGGTGGCGGCGAGTGGAGCCTGCTCGTCGATCCGGTGCCGCGTGCGGCCCTGGCCAAGCGAATTGCCGGACTCTGCGCGCACGTTTTCACCTGTCGGCTGCACCTGGGGATCGCCACTCTCGGCATGGGCCGGCCGATGACCGGGTTTCCTTATCAGGGAAAATTCGAGGGGCAGTTTGAGCTGTTTGGGCTGTCGCCGGAGGGATTGATCGACGCTGCCCGGTTTCCGAAGTCGGCAGACGAACTGACCGGCCTGATGCGAGACCGCATCGCCCAAAGCGACAAACTCGCCCGCCAGATCCAGTCCCGCCTGCCCGCCGTACGGGAACTGTCGCTGCGGAACTTCGAGGGGCTGGGCACACCGCGGACGGAGGCGACGCCGTGACGGTCTCCGTGGTGATCCCCTGCTATAACCGGGCCCACATCCTGGGCCGCGCGGTGGAGAGTGCCCTCCGGCAGACGGTGTCACCGCATGAGATCATCATCGTCGACGACGGCAGCCAGGACAACTCGGCGGAGGTGGCCCGGCAGTTTGGAGCGCCCGTCCGCGTGATCTGCCAGGAAAACGCCGGGGCCGCCGCCGCAAGGAATCGTGGGCTGGCGGAGGCCACGGGTGAGTGGATCGCTTTTCTTGACAGCGACGACGAATGGGCCACGGACAAACTCGAACGCCAGTTCGCCGCCGCGGCCCGGTTTCCCGCGGCTCAACTGGTGTTTTGCGACACCGTGGTGCGATCGGAGCGCGAGGTGTTGATGGAGTCGCGGTTCGCCTTGGGAGGGTTGTACGGCGCTGAAATCGAGCAGGACGGCGAGGCAGCGTTGTATGACCGGAGCCTGTTCCTGCCGATGCTGAACCAATCGCGGGTGATCACGTCAGCCGTGATGGTTCGCCGAACCTTGCCGGAATTGCGATTCCCGGAGCACATCTGGGGCTCAGAGGACTGGGCTTTATGGTTGACGCTGGCGCTGCGTTATCCGTTCGCTTCCGTGGATGCCAAACTGGTCACCATGCATCAGCAGGGGGACAACATCTCGGCCCGGAAGGGGCGGCTGTACCGCAATGACGTCAAGGTGCTGGAGGAGCTGGCGGCCGAGCCACTGTTGACGGCGGCGGAACGGTCGGCAGTGGTCGCCGAACTCGCGCGACGGCGTGTGGGGGCCGTCTATCACTCCCTGATTCGGGGAGAGGGACGCGAGGCACGCGGCTTGCTTTGCGAGGTCAGCACCACTGATATGGATTGGACTAGACGCCGTCTTTATCACGTACTGAGTTACTTTCCCACACCTGTCTTGCGTTGGTTGTCGCGTGGCCGCGTTTGAATGAGATCGGATTGCACAGTTCATCCCCCATCGATTGTTCGGATTGAGTATAAATGGCTTTCGCGACCGCACCGGAGCCCCTGCTGACACCCACTCCCGATGAGCTACGTCGGATCTCTCGACTGGAATGGGGGGTCCGTCGAGAATGTCGGATGGCGACCGCTGCTGCGTGATCGGTATGGCTACTTTCAGCCCGAGCATTATTACGAAGCCATCGTCGCTCAGTTGGTGACACCCGGATGTCGATGGCTCGATGTCGGTGGTGGCAAGGCCATCTTCCCGAACAGCCCCCGCCTTTCACGAGAACTTGCTGACCGGGCCGGACACTTGGCCGGAGTCGACCCCAATCAGAACCTGAAGCAGAACCCATTCGTCCGCGAACAGTTCATCGGCACCATCGAAGAGTATCTCTCCGAACAGCCCTTTGACCTGGCAACACTCCGCATGGTCGCCGAGCATATTTCTGACCCTGATGCTGCCGTACAAAGCCTGGCCCGATTAGTCCGCCCCGGCGGCCATGTCGTTATCTTCACGCCCTACCGCTGGTCGCCAGTCTCCATTATATCGGCCATCATTCTCAGCCGATGGCATTCCCGAGTGACTGGCTACTTCTGGGGAACCAAGGACGAGGACGTCTTTCCCACCTGCTACAAGCTAAACACCAGAGCAGCGCTGTCACGGTATTTTTCTCAAAACGGCTTTCGCGAAGTCGCCTTCCGTCATCTGGATAATTGCCAGGTGTTGCAGCGATGGACTCTTGCATCACGCGCCGAACTGATGCTTTGGCGTGTACTGCACACCATGGGCTTGCGGTATCCTGAGACGGAGCTTTTGGCCGTCTACCAGCGACTGGCATAAAGCAACGAGAGAACGCAGCCGAACATGATCGGCCCCCTCCTCATCTTTCCGCTCCTGATCGCCGTCTGCCTGGGCGCGTTGTGGCGTCCGGCCATCGGAGTGATTGGCTACTACGGCTTCGTGACCCTGGAGCCGGAGTGGAACTGGCGGTGGAGCCTGCCCGCGGATTTTCAGTACCAGAAGTACATTGCCGCTGCGACGCTGCTGGGACTGCTGGTGACAGGTTTGCGCGGCAACCGGTGGACGAATACGGCGACGCTGGCCTGCGTGGCCCTGTGGCTGTTTCTGGGACTGGCGTTTGTCAGCGCGCAGTCGTCGCTGCTGCCGGCGGCCTCGGCCCATTATCTGGATCTGCTGTGGAAGATCATCCTGATGGCCACAGTGGCGATCCACGGGCTGGATTCTCCGGGCTGGATCACGGGAGCCCTGTGGACCGCGATGTTGGCCCAAGGGTACAACGCCTACCAGATTACGCTTCATTATCTGCAGACCGGCGTCAGCCTGTATGCCCATCGGAACTGGGGCTTCAAGGGGGACAACAACGGGTATTCCATCTTCACGATTCCCGTGATTGCGATTTCAGCTTCCCTCATGTTTGGCAGTCGCCCCCTGTGGCAGAAATTGCTGGCCGGGGCGGTGCTGACGCTGCAGATGCACCAGATCATGCTGCTGGAATCGCGGGGGTGCATGCTGGGGGGGCTGGCGATGATCCCCCTGTGGCTGTGGTACATGCCGAAAACGACCTGGAACTGGTCGGCAGTGGCAACGGCCCTGATCCTGGGAAGCGTGCTGGCCGGGCCGAGTGTGGTCAAGGAGTTTTCTTCGAGCTTCAAACCGGAGGGGGAACGGGATTCCTCAGCCGAGAGCCGCTTCGATTTGTGGAAGGCGGGCTGGGCGATTACGAAAGACTACCCGCTGCTGGGGGTGGGGCCATGGGCCGGTCAGAAACTGGTGCCGCGATATCTCGGCCTGGCGACCGATGCGAAGGGGTTGCACAATGTGATCTTCGAGGTTAGCACCGGCTGCGGCGTACCGGCACTGTTATTCTATCTGACGTTTTTTGCCGTCGGCTGGTGGATCGCTGTGCGAGGATTGCGGCGTCGCAAGCAGCAACCGTTGCCGGAGTGGGCTGAAACGGCCTACCTCGCGGCTGGAAGCGGTCTGGTGGGGTATTTCGTGTCGAGCATGTTTTCGAGCGGCGCGGCGCTGGAGACGTCTTACCTACTGGTCTCCATCGGATTAGCCGCATCGCTGGTTCTGGAGCAGCAGGGCCAGGAACTGTCAGCGATGCCACTCGACGAGCATGAAGACTCCGACGCTGCCCCGGATGCGGACAATCATGCGCCGCTAATCCCCGATCGCGGCGTCCTGTGACTGGCAGATCCTTCTGCGAGAAGTAACCAAAGATGTCGGATCCAGACTTGGCATCAGCCCAGGGGAAGAGGCTGCTGTTGTTGAGTGAAGTCTTCCCTCCCGCCAAGGGAGGTAGCGGACGATGGTTTGCTGAATTGTATCCCCGGCTGCAGCGACACCAGATTCATCTACTGGTGGGAGAGCATCCCAGGCAGGATGAGTTTGATGGCAGACTGACGTCGGTCTGCATCAGGAGAGCAGACCTGAGCATGCCCTTCCGGGGAATGTCACGGATCAGCAGTGTGCGTCGCTACCTGCAGCTGCGATCGCTTGTCAGCCAGTACGTCCGAGATCAGGGGATTCAGGAGATTCACGCCGCGCGGCCGCTCAGCGAAGGACTGGTGGCGCGACTGGTGAGACTTACGCGGAAGATCCCCTACACATGCTTCGTTCACGGCGAAGACGTTTCCGTGGCGAAGACCAGCCGGGAACTGACTGTCGTGACAGATTGGGTACTGCGGGGCGCGCGGCGTTTGATTGCAAACTCGAGCTTCACTCGTTCACTGCTCGTGGAGGAGTGGAAGATGCCGGCAGCAAAAGTCTTGCTGCTGAATCCGGGCGTTGACATTGAGTATTTCACGCCCGCTGAGGATGTCGGCTCTGTTCGTGCTCGTCTGGGATGGACTGGCCGACGGGTCTTGCTCACCGTCGGGCGGCTACAGACCCGCAAAGGTCAGGATGTGGCGATTCAGGCCGTCAGCCAGCTTTCCAAGTCCCATCCGGAGTTATTGTACGCGATTGCTGGCGATGGTGCAGATCGCGACCGGCTCACGAGCTTAGCCCATGAACTGCACATTGCCGATCATGTACAGTTTCTCGGTGAGGTGAATGATCGCGAGTTGCTGGATTGCTACCGCGGCTGTGACTATTTCGCCCTTCCCAATCGCACTATCGCAGGCGATGTCGAAGGCTTTGGCATGGTGTTGCTCGAAGCCCAGGCTTGTGGAAGGCCGGTCATTGCCGGTCGATCAGGAGGAACCGTCGACGCTCTTGATGAAAACGTGACCGGAGTGCTTCTGGATTGCCGCGGCCCCGATGCACTCGCACAGACCCTGAAAGATTGGCTGTCGAACCCCGAAGTTCCCGAGCGCATGGGAGCAGCCGCTCGTAGCTTTGTAGTTGACCGGTACTCATGGCACTCCCTTGCTAATCAGGCGGACGTGTTGTTTCTCGATTCAGATCTATCGACAACATCGTTGGTGAATGGTCGCGCACATGGTTAAGTCAACACACAGAGCCACCATCACCATGAACAACACTCGCCGAGTGGCGGCCAACGAGCCGTTCCGCCTCGGCGTGCCATTGCCGCGAGGGGCGGTCCGTGAGGCTGGGGGGTTGCGGCTGCTGGATGGGGGCGGGCAGGCGGTGGCGTTGCAGGCGCGGCCGCTGATGAGGTGGCCGGATGGGTCGCTGAAGTGGGCGTTGTTGGATTGGTTGGGTGGCGGACAGGAGTTCCATCTGGAATGTTCGTCGGATCGGGCTGAAGCCGCGGAAGTGACTGTGGAACGGCCGGTCCGGGTGGAGCGTCGGCAAGATGGCGTGGTCGTGCAGGCTCCCGGCGGAGCGGTGGCGCTCCGTGTCGGCGGCCGGCTGCACGAGGTGATCGACTGGCAGGTCGAGCCCGAGGACGGCTGCCCATTGGTCCCGATCATCGAGCAGGTGGACGTCGTCGATCAGGGACCTTTGCGGGCCAGTGTGCGGCTGAGCGGCGGGTTTGGCGCGGAGAGTCCGCTGCGGTGGATTGCCGAGGGGCACTTTTTCGCGAATCAGAATCTGCAGCGGTGGACGCTAACGCTCCGTAACACCCAGCGGGCTCAGCATCCGGGGGGAATCTGGGAACTGGGCGATGCGGGATCGGTGTTGCTGCGCCGGTCGACCGTGCGGGTGAAGCCGGGGCAGCCATGCGATCAGGTGGCCTGCTCGGTGGATCGCGAAGCCGCGTGGCAGAGGGGTCAGTCGCTGGGGTTGCATCAGGCCTCCAGCGGGGGCGAGCGCTGGAACTCGACGAATCATGTCGACCGCGATGGTCAGGTCCGGCTGCTCTTCCCGGGCTATCGCCTGGAGTTGGACGGCAACACGACGCCAGGTCGGAGGGCCGACCCGGTCGTGACGCTGCAGGCCGAAGGGCAGCCGGTGCTGTCGCTGTACGCCGAACGGTTCTGGCAGAACTTCCCGAAGCGGTTCCGGGCCACCACGACGGCGGTGGAACTCGATTTGTTTCCCGAGGACGGCACACTGCACGAATTGCAGGGAGGCGAGCAGAAGACGCACATCGTGTGGATCGGCGAGGAGCTGGCGGCCGCGCCGGAAGCGATGGAGCAGTTGCGGACCAAAATCCGTCCGCGAGTTTCCGCGGACTGGTTCGCCCGAAGCCGGTGCGTCCCGTTTGCGACACCGCTGTCGGACAGCGAAGATTCTGATTATTGCGCTTTGGTTCGGCAGTCGGTGGACGGGCCGAGTTCCTTCTTCGCCAAGCGGGAGCAGATTGACGAATATGGCTGGCGGCATTTCGGTGACGCCTACGGGGATCATGAGGCGGCCTTTGCCCCGCCAGACCCGCCGCTGATTTCGCACTGGAACAACCAGTACGACCTGATCTTCGGCCTTGGAGTGCGCTACCTCCGGGGCGGAGATGAACGCTGGTTCGAGTTGATGGAGGACATGGCCTGGCACGTACTCGATATCGACCTCTATCACACGGATGAAGACAAGGCCGCCTACAACCACGGTTTGTTTTGGCACACGGTGCATTACATCGATGCCGGGCGGTCCAGCCATCGCAGCTATCCTCGCGGCACTGTCGGCGGCGGGCCGTATTCCGAACACGCCTATGCGCGCGGGTTCCTGCTGTACTACTGCCTGACGGGGGAATCAGCCCCGCGCGACGCCGTCGAGGAACTCGGCCAGTGGGTGCTGAATCTGGAGGACGGCTCCCGGACGCCGTTTCGCTGGCTGTCGTCGGCAAAGACCGGCATGAGCAGCGCCAGCGGCGGTCGGACTTACCACGGCCCGGGACGCGCCCCCGGCAATGCGACCGAGACACTGCTCACCGCATTCGAACTGACCGGCCGGCGGGAGTTTCTCGAACGGGTTGAAGAGCTGATGCACCGCGTGGTGCATCCGCAGGAGGATCTGAAGCAGCTCAACCTGCTCGACGCGGAACGGCGGTGGTTTTACACGCTCTATCTGCAAGCGCTTGGACGGTATCTGGAGATCAAGATCGACCTGGACGAACTCGATGCCTCCTACTGCTTTGGCCGCGAAACCCTGTTGCACTATGCCCGCTGGATGGCCCGGCACGAGTATCCGTATCTCGAGAAGCCGGAGATTCTGGAGTACCCGACTGAGACGTGGGCCGCCCAGGACATGCGGAAGTGCGAGGTGTTTCACTTCGCATCGCGACACGCGCTCGGCGCAGAGCGACAGACGTTTCGCGAGCGTGCCGAGTTCTTCTACCGCTATTCCGTGAAGACGCTGGCGGCCATGCCCACCCGGCATTATTGCCGCCCCCTGGCCCTGCTGCTGGGGTCCGGGTTTTCTTATGAGGGGTTTCGAGGCTCTTTAGATCCGGCGCCATTGCCTGGCGTTCACCCCAATTCGTGGCCTCCCAAGGCCGTGTTCATTCCCCAAAGGCAGCAGGCAATCCGCCGAGCGAAGCTGGCAGTCGTGGCCAGCCTGCTGCTGTTGCTCTCTTTGGCCAGCGTGGCTGCCGCCTCGCTGCTAAGCCGGTAACGGCTTCCCATTCACGATCACCGCGAGCAGTCGATGACCAGTGGTTCGCCAGGCCGCACAAGGGCGAACATCGTCGTCGATGGGGCCGCTTGGGCTTTCCCTTCAGCGGCTGACCGCCCACTCATCGCCGGCTGGCAGCAACGGTCCTTCAGATCCCTGTTATTTGCGGCATTTCTGACCCTGCTGCAGGCGCCGTTGAGCGGCGAGCAGGTGACCGTCCGAACCTCACGGGAACTGGCGAAAGCCCTGGCAAACGTCTCTGCCGGGGATGATATTGTCCTCCTGCCCGGGACTTATGATGGCGACATGCACTTCAGCGGCCTCCGAGGATCGGACGCGGCTCCCGTTCGGATCCGGGGGGCGTTTCCCGATCAGCCGCCAGTGCTGCGATTGCCTGACGACGGCGCGCGGCTGACGAATTCCGCGTTTCTCTCGCTCGAGTCGCTCGTCATCCACAGCGAACGCGGCAACGCCTTGACCATCGTTCATCAGGCTCCCACAGAGATCGCCCCTCAGCACCTGCTGCTGAAAGATGTGACACTCCGAACCTCTGCCAGGGATGGGCGAGCTTGTTCGCTCCGAATGGATGGGGTGACCAACTTCACGCTCGATCGTTGCCGCATCGAGTCCTCGGGAAGCGAAGCGGGAGGCTGTGAGCTGGCCGGCTGCCAGAATGGACGTCTGGTCGGATGCACCTTCACTGGATCCGCGTCGCAGGTCAGCGGGTTAACGCTGTGTGACAGTCGGTCCATTGTTGTCAACGCCTGCCGCTTTGTCGGCTACTCGAGCGCCTGCGTTCAACTCGGCTCGCAAGGGGGGGCTTGTCCAGACGCGGGCGCGACTGAAGTGACGGCAGACGTCGACATTCACAACTCTGAGTTTGCTCCGAGTGCCATCACGTTTTCCATCGGCACAGCACGCAACATTCTAATTCACCGCAATATCATCTACCGGCCGCGCCACGGTCTTGTCGGATTCTCTCCGCAGCCATCGCAGCGGCCGGTGAAACCAGGCGATGTGGGCTGCTTCTCTGAAAACATTGTGGTCTGGAGAGGCGACGAACTCGACGCCGTCATCAAGGGCAGCGACGGCGCCCAAGCGCAGCCATTGGAGCTCGCCAGGAATTTGTGGTACTGCGAAGACATCAGCCGCTCCAGCATGCCGCCCTTGCACGAGGCGGTCGAGGTCGACGGAGTGTACGGCGAGAACCCTCAGTTGGTGGATCCGGCCAATGGCGACATCCGTGCGTTGCGGACCGTCGAGAGCATGCGCGCGGCTGCGTCGCGACGGACTCCGCTCGAATCCTGGGGGCGGCTTCTCTGGCGCCCTGGTTGGCAGACATTGATTTGCCTGGCGGGCGTAGCCGCATTGCGATTTATCCGTTTGCCTAACCGCTCATTGCAGCCACGCGCAAACAGCGGTCCTCCTGCTGAGACGGATGTCCGTCGAGCGTTGTTCTTCGCAGCGCTCGTGCTGGCCGGCCTGTTCATCTATGGATCGCTGCTTCCGTTCTACTACAGGTGGCAGGACTGGCCGGAGATCATGCGTCAATGGCACGCGCTGCCCCTGCTGACAATCGATGTTTACCATCTGGCTGATTGGATGGCGAACCTGCTCCTTTTTGTGCCGATCGGGTTCTGTGCTGCGGCCGCAGCGGGATTTGGCCGCTGTCCGCCAGTGCTCGTTGGACTGCGCCTGATGGGGATCTTCATGGCCGTGTGTGGACTCATTGTGTCGGTAGAATGGGCGCAACTGCTGTTTCCTCCGCGAACAGTATCGCAGAACGATATTTATGCCGAGGGGCTTGGCGCCGTCGTCGGAGGGGCGGCCGGACTCGCATTCGGGGCGACGTGCATTGAATGGTGGAGAAAGATCGCCACGACCACGCTGCCACATCGCAGAGTGGCTGCCTGGCTGCAGGTTTATCTGGCATTGTTTGTCGTCTACGCGCTCCTTCCCCTGGATTTTGTCCGCTCGGCTGAGGATCTGTCGCTGAAGTGGCAGGCAGGCAGAATCCGATGGGCGTGGGATTGGGCGTCCAATGGAGTAATGTCGCTTGCATTCCAATTGATCGTGCAGTTGGCCCTCTCCCTTCCGGCGGGAATAGCCATCGGCCACTGGCAGTTGACCCACAGGCCAACCGGCTGGAAGCGCAACAGTATTGCAGTCTGCGGCCTCGCGGCGTTGCTGGTGGAGGCCTGCCAGATCCTGGTTTTCACGAGATACGCCGTCTTCCTGTCCGCGCTGTGGAGCGCCTTGGGGATGGTCTTCGGGGCACAGCTGTCGCCGTATCTGAACTCTCAGTTCGACATGTATTGGACATCCGCTGCCGCTTGCAGGCGACGCTGGCGCGTGACCCTGATGATTGCCGGTTATTCTGCAGCAGCGCTGTGGATGGTTGCTCGCCCTTCTGCGATGCTGCCGGAGCCAGGTGTGATCGCCGAGCGGCTGCAGGGGTTCTGGTCGCCCCCGTTTGCATCACTTTACTGGGGGTCGGAGTTTGCCGCGTTGACAGCGACGCTTCAGGGCCTGGGCCTGTTTCTGCCACTGGGGTTTGCCATGGCGGACGCAGCCCATGGGTTTGGCGGATGCACGCCGACACGCCGGCCGTGGGTCCTGGCAGCGGCAATTCTGGGGGGACTGTCTGCGGCCTTCGAACTCCTGCAGGCGTGGCGTGTTGACGCCACGGTCGATGCGACGAACACGTTACTCTATCTGGTGGGCGGATGTCTGGGGTGGCGGCTGCGATGCTCTCTTGCAGACGTGATGGAGACTTTGCCTGGCCACAGCATCAACTCGCTGGCACCCCGCTTTTCCCTAGGAAGCGTCGTCGATTTCGGGGTGATCGCAGGCATCTCTGCGGTGCTGACGGCGCAGATCTGCAGCGAGGCCGTGTCGCGAGTCGCCTGAATGAGTTATAGAGAGGCACCGGGTGGCCATCGCAGCCCATGTCGAACAGAGTCTTGCGCTGCATAAGGAAAGAAGTCCACGGGGCTTCCGAAGCATAGCGATCATTCGTCAATTAGCGGATTCTGCCGCCTGCCCGATTAACCCGAGAGGTGTATGATGGATATCAACCAGAACCCTGCATTCGCAGGTGGTCCGTCGACGCGGCGGCCAACCTATCGGCTGAACCGATCACTTTTGGCCTGGACGCTGATCGTGATCTGTTGCGTTGCGGCGGGCAGTTATGGCGCACGACGTTACTTCCTCCAATACAACGCAGAACTCCTGCTGCAGCGGGCGGAGAAAGCCGAGACGTCAGGCGAGACGACCCGCGCCGCACAGTATTATTCGCAGTTCCTCCAGTTGACCAAAAACGCCCCGCGCAACCCCGCCAACGACGAGCGGCGGGCAAAGACTCTCCTCAAGCTGGGACAACTGCTCGACCGACGTGAAGACGCCACGGTCAGCAAGACTCAAGTCGCGTTGCTTTACGAAGAGGCGTTGCGATTCCAGCACGATCTGGTTGCCGCCCGCACGCTGTTAGTCCCGTTGCTCACGCAGTTGGGCCGATACCGCGATGCGCTCGACCACATTAAGGTGCTTGAACCGGCGACGATGAACGACGCTTCGGCCCAGTCCGAGCTCGCGTTTCGTGCCGCCCGATGCCATGAACTTCTGGGGGAATACCAGTCGGCCTGGCGGCGCTATCATCTGTCCATTGCGAAGATGCCGAGTCAGCTGGGCTCCTATCTGGGGCTAGCGCGGGTCTGGGCGGCGGTGCCGGAGGACGTTGCTCTTGAGTTGGAGGATCTGAAGTCTTGGAATCGCTTCAGGGACCTTCCTGAAGGGGCAGAACCTTCCCGGCATGCGGTCATTGTGGGGCTGCTCGACCAGATGGTTGACTCGCAGCCTGGCGCGGAAGCGGAGGCCGTCAGGGCAACCGCCTTGCTGGGCCTGAGGCTGCCAGGCGACGCGGGCCCAATGTCTTCCCAATCGGCTTCGGCAGCCAGGGACAAAGTTCTGCAGGCTGCGGACGCCGACCAGAATGAGGTCCTGTCAGCGAGCGAGACCTGGAACGCCGCCGTGCCCGCGCTGGCTGACGTGAATTATGATGGCCAGATTACGCCGGAGGAGCTGGTTCAACGCCTGACCGAGGGGGACGTTGTCGCGCGGCGTCGTGCGGCAGAAACGGTCCTGAATCGCCTGCTCGCGACCACGACAACCGGGCTGAGCGAAGCGGTGAGCGAACTGCTTGTCGTGGTCTTTGCGTCCAAGCTGGAGTCCCTGGATTCGGACTACAGCTTCGACCCAGAGGTCCGCAACGCACAACTGGCGCAAGTGTGTGCGTCAGTCATTGAAGCCGCGGAACGTTTTCCGGAGGATCCGCGACTCCAGATTCTGGTTGCCGATGCCGAGCAGCGCTCCATGCAGCTTGCAGGCTCTGTCGACGAGCGACACACTCACCTGACCAGCGCAGAAAAGGCTCTGGAACGAGGTCTCGAACTGGTTTTAGGGTTGCAACCCCCTCCGAAGTTCGACGAGTGGAAGTCACCAGTCTCCAGCCCCAATCCCGACCTGTTGCTGATCCAACTGAAGCTTGCGCTCGGCGAGATTCTGCTTCTGCGGGTCGAGACTCAACCCGAACTCGCGGAGCAGGACCTCAACCGAGTCCAGCAGATTATCGGCGAACTGACGGAGGCCCGTATCGATGCGCGGGCGCCCCTGTTGCTCGGCTTCCGAGCCGAGATGCTTCGACCAGTTCCCGATCGGCAGGTGCTCCTTGAGCAGGCCCGCGCGGTATCGCGGGAGGTGGGCAATCCGACCCCGCTGTCGCGCAAGGCGGCGCAATTGCTGGCAGCCATGTACATCGACAGCGGCGATCTTGGATCGGCTCTCGAGATTTATCGGCGCCAGCTAAAGGCAGAGCCGTTATGGCTGGCGGGGAGAATCGGGTTGGCAGAGGTGCTCGGCAGCCTTGGCCGCCAGAATGAGGCCATTGCTCAGTATGAAACCCTGCTGGATGTTCCCGGAATTGCCGAGCGGCTTGCGGTCCTTCTCATGATGCAGGAAGCGCAGCGCCCGGCCGGGGTGCGGAACTGGCGTAAGGTCGAGGCTGTCCTGGACGCCGCGCAGTCCACCAAGGCCGGTGCGATTCAGTCGCTTCTGCTGCGGGCCGAACTGGAAGGGTTGAAGGCGGTTACTCAGGGCGAGCTTGGCAGAGCCCGCGAGGACGCGCAGCTGGTCGCTCAGGCGCGAGCGCGGCTTGCAAACGTCGAGACGCAGCTCCGGAGCGCACTGCAGGAACAGCCGAAATCAGTCGCCCTGTGGACGGCCCTGGCTTCAACGCTGCTGCGCCGGGACGATTTGTCCGCCGACGAACGGTCCATGCAGGTCAGCACGGTGCTCGAAGAAGCGCGGGAAAATGTCGGTTCACATCCCGAACTGGCGCTGGCCGAGCTACGGGCGGCCCAGCTGCAAGGCGACGATTCAGTCCTGCAGGCTGCAGAACGCATCGCGCAACAGTTGGACGCGTACCCAGAGGGTGGAAAGCTGCGACTCGTACTGGCGTTGGAGCAGACGTTCGCCGAGCGCCAGCAGCCTGACCAGGCGCGCAAGCTGCTGTGCGGGTACGCCCGAACCGTTCCGCGCGACATCAATCTCCACCTCGCGGTCAGCCGGGCGCTGCTGCGAGATCTTCGCTCCGGCGACACCGAGTGGGAACAGGAATGGAACACCACCCTGAAGCGGGTCGAGACCCTGCAGGGCACCACGGACGGACTGTCCCTGCTCCTGCGGACGCAGCGGATGCTGCTGACGCAGGTGGACGAAAAGGAGCGACCGGCCATCCTGGAAAAGGCACACGCTGATCTGACGAAGCTGCGGAGAACGCTGCCCTACGTCTCGTCGGTGCTGCGCACCCTGGCGTCCGTCGAGGAGGAGCTTGGCGACCTGGATGCGGCGCTGCGCACGCTGGAGGTCGCCATGCAGCTCGGCGATCGTTCGAAAGATGCCTATACGCAGCTGGTGAGGATCTACAGGAATCTTTCTCTGCTGCGGTCCAGTCGCGGCGACGATTCCGATCACATCGAGTCCAGTCGCCTGCTGGGAGAAGCCAGCCGTCTGATCGAGCAGTTTGAATCCGACCACGCGGATGCAATGTCCGGCGAACTCGGCAGGCTCGCCTGGGACATCTTCAACCGCCGTGGACTTTCTGAGCGCGCGGGGGAATACGGATCCAGATCGGCCAAGGCATCGGGCGCGGACAGCGACAAGTTGAACGCGGCTCTCTACAGGTTTACGACCGGTCACACGGACGCGGACATCCTTGAGGTGTTCCAAAGGCAGGCACAACAGATGCCTCGGAAATCCATGGAGGACTTTTGGCCGCTGACCCTGTATCTGATTCGCACCAAGGACTGGGAGGCGGTAAGTAACACGATCAGGACGGCTGAAGAACGGCTTCGCGAGTCCCCTTCGGTTCAGAATGCGATCCAGATTGCCGGCGCTTGGGAGTTTCTGGCTGACAGTGGAGCGCCTGGACAGCAGCAGTATTTGTCGGAGGCGACGCGCTGCTTCCATCAGGCATTGCAACAGTTTCCCGGAAACGCCCAGGTCGAACTCTGGGCCGCCAGACATTTCAGTCGCAAAGGAGAGCTTGCCCGGGCCCAGTCGCTGCTCAATGGCTTGCTGGATCCGGCGCGGGCAGTGTCGAGCCAGGAACGGAAGCTGGCTGTCAGGCAGCTGGCCATTCTGCAGGCGGCCTCCGGCCGATACAGCGACACCCTGGCAGCGATCGAGTTGATAGAGCGAAGGTTCGCCGCCGGGGAGTCCAAGTCAGCCGGTGATGTGCGGCTGCTGCTGCGCATTCAGCAGAGGATTGTCACTCCGGATTCCCTGTCGAGACAGGCGGCGCTCTATACGGAGTTGGCGTCGAAGAAGGAGTTGACCGACGCTGAACAGCTGGAGTTCGCCGGTGTCCTGTACCGGCTGAATCGCTGGAAGGAGTCTCGCGGGCTGTTTCAGGGGCTATTGCAGTCGCAGTCGGGGTTGAAGACGCGTGCGCGCGTGGAGTATTGCCTGGCGCTGCTGGAGCGGGCCAAACAATCGAAGTCGACGAATCGCGAGGATGCTGGCAGGGCTGAACCAGCCGAGACCGAAGCGGAACTGCTGGACGTCGTCGAGGCTGAGCTGGCCCAGCTCGCAAAGGACGAACCTCATTCGCAGCGGACGACGTTCGTCAAGGCTCGTTACCTCGCCGCCCGCGGACTGCCGTCGGATGCCACCGCGCAAGTGCGGACCCTGGCCCAGTCGCGGGTTCGCGCGCAGGGGGACGGCCGGTTCGAGGTCCTGCTGACTCAGGAAGACGCGAGACGCCATTTGTTTCCCACTCTGGTCAATCAGTTCAGCGTCACGCGACGGGAAGACCGACTCGCCGAACTGCGAAGGGCGGAATCTCTCCTGAACGAGGGAAAAGTCGACGAAGCGGCACGCTGGCTGGCCAGCACGGAAGTCGCGCCGTATCTCGACCTGATGCTGTTGCGAAGCGCGCTGGAATGTGCGCTGCTGCTCGAAGAGCTGCACGATGACGCGGCCGCAGAATCACTCTACAGGGAATGTGTGGAGGTGACGGGGAGCGGCGACGCAGTCCGCGAACTCGCCCGGTTCTATGTAAAAGCGAACCGGCTCGACGACGCTCTGGCTGTCTGCGAAGCCGAGTGGAAACGGCTGAGCCCCGCGGCTGTCGCCTTCATCATGTCGATGCTGGCCAGAGCCGACCACGGCAGCTCTCGTGAGCGCATTGACGCGTGGCGCCAGCGGATCCTGGAGAATGCCGAGTCGCTGCCAGTTTCCGAGAGGAACCTGTTGTACCTGCACCTTGGAAACTACGACAATGAGCGCGGACGCTATGACGAGGCCATCGCGGAATACGCCCGTGTCAACGCGACGAATAACCCACGATTCGAATCGCTGAACAACTTCGCATTCCTTTCGGCGCGGACCGGACAGAACCTGACCGAAGCGGTTCAGGCGATCGACGCGGCGCTCGGAATGGCGGGACCTCGTCCGGACCTGCTGGATACGCGCGCCCTGGTGCTGATCGCACAGGGACGTTTTCCGGAGGCGGTCGGGCTGCTCAATGACATGCTCGCTGAGCGCAGGGATGCAACCGTGCTCTTTCGATTGGCCGAGTGCTACCACAGGCAGGGGGAAACGGCCCTGGCGGCAATGGCCCTCAAGTCTGCGCAGGACGCGGGGCTTGAAGCGAATCAACTGCATCCCCTGGACCAGGCGGTCCTACACCAGTTGCAGAATCAGCCCGCCCACTAGTACGTCTTCCCGAAAGATGAGTCATGTGTTACATGACGCTTCATGAAGGAACATGTGGTTTGCCTCACGGACGAGGCTCGGCTGTCGTTGCAGGCTTTGGTGCGGGCGGGCACGCGGT
>Ga0073934_10006065_pt1 | contig 17993 bp, 15 predicted proteins | sample LarsenN4metaG_FD_76834 | JGI IMG/M metagenome (GOLD analysis project Ga0073934, IMG submission 76834) | Hot spring sediment bacterial and archeal communities from British Columbia, Canada, to study Microbial Dark Matter (Phase II) - Larsen... ... | reverse complement strand
GCCCTTCTTCACCACGTCTTCCGGCTTGTAGTCCCACACGCCGACTTCGGAGGCGATGGTGAGGATATTGTCCTTGGTCAGCACCCAGCGCGCCGGGCGCAGGCCGTTGCGGTCCAGCATGCAACCGGCGTAGCGACCATCGGTCAGCACGATACCGGCCGGGCCGTCCCACGGCTCCATGTGCATGGAGTTGAATTCGTAGAATGCGCGCAGGTCCTTGTCGGTGGAATCGACGTTCTGCCATGCCGGCGGCACCAGCAGGCGCAGTGCGCGGAACAGCGGAATGCCGCCCATCAGCAGGCCTTCCAGCATGTTGTCCAGCGACATCGAGTCGGAACCGTCGGTCTGCACGATCGGGCGGATGGCGTCCATGTCGATGTGCGGCGAGGACATGATGCGCTCGCGCGCGCGCGCCCAGTGGCGGTTGCCCTGCACGGTGTTGATCTCGCCGTTGTGGGCGAGGAAACGGAACGGCTGCGCCAGCTTCCACTGCGGCCAGGTGTTGGTGGAGAAGCGCTGGTGGAATACCGCCAGGCTGGACTCGAAACGCGGGTCGGACAGGTCGAGGTAGAACTTGTGCAGGTTGTCCGGCGTCACCAGCCCCTTGTACGACAGCGTGTGCGGCGACAGCGTCGGCAGGTAGAAGTACGGGTCGTCGGCCTTGTTGGCCTTTTCCGCCTGGCGGCGGCCCATGTACAGGCGGCGCTGGAACGACAGCTCGTCCATGCCGAACGGACAGTTGACGAAGACCTGGTAGAAGCTTGGCAACGACGCCAGCGCCTGCTCGCCACAGGCGGCGAGGTCGATCGGCACCACGCGGAAGCCCGCCACTTCCAGCCCCTGCTGCTCCAGATACTCCTTCAGCCGGTTGCGGCTGCGCTCGCCCTCTTGCGGGTGCGCAAACACCAGGCCGGCGGCGTACACTGCCTTGAGGGTGATGCCGGCTTCGGCGGCCACTTCGCGCAGGAAGCCGTCCGGCTTGCGAAACAGCAGGCCACAGCCGTCACCGGATTTGCCGTCGGCGGCGACGGCACCGCGGTGCGTCAGCTTGGCCAGCGAGGAAATGGCGGTGTTCACCAGCCAGTGTGACGGCTTGTCGTCCAGTTGCGCGATCAAGCCGAAACCACAGCTGTCTTGTTCGAAGTCGGGGCTGTATAAGGTGCCCTCCAACCAACGCTGTCTGTCCATTCTAGGTCCCTGATTATAATGTGTAGCGAATGGATTGATTCTAAGGTCAAGATAGCTGACCTGCAACCGCTTTTTGTGCGACGCATTATCGACATAAAATCAACAACTTGAGTTACTTTTATGCAAAAAAAATACAACGTAAACACCACAAAAGTTTATGTTTAAGAGACATCAACATTCAAAAACACGACCAGACAAAGCCGCGTCTGACACCCTACAAACTACTGTGTAATGTATACAAAACAGGATAAGCGATGAGCATGCGCGACGGCCGTCCCGCCCCGACGCCCAGCCTGTTCCGCCAGCTGGCGGAGCAGGCGCTGGCACGCTCGGCCGGTGCCCCGCTGGTGGCCGGCAACCGTGTCGAGCTGCTGTTCGACGCCGCGGCCAACTTTGCCGCCTGGCTGGACGCCATCGCTCGCGCCGAACACTGCATCCTGATCGAAATGTACCTGTTCGCCGACGACGACTTCGGCCGCCAGCTGCGCAGCGCGCTGCAGGACAAGGCACGGCAAGGCGTCAGGGTGTACCTGCTCTACGACTGGCTGGGTAGCTGGCGCGAACACTACCGCGGCTTTTTCAAACCGCTGCTGCAGGCCGGCGCCGAGGTACGGGTGTGGCAGCCGCCATCGTTCGGCAAGGGCTTCCGCCTGCTGGGCCGCGACCACCGCAAGCTGATCGTGGTCGACGGCCACACCGCCTTCATCGGCGGGCTGTGCGCAAGCTCGCGCTGGAACGACTGGCGCGATACCGGGCTGCGGCTGCGGGGGCCGCTGCTGGACGATGCCGTCACCGCCTTTGCCGACAGCTGGCTGCACGCCGGCGACGGTGCGCTGCCGCCTGTCGCTACCGACCGCAGCAGCCACGGCGAGGTCGCCGCGCGGCTGATCGCCACCACCCCGGCCACCGCCAACCTGATGCGGCTGGATCTGCTGATCGCCGGCTTTGCTCGGCGGCGGCTGTGGCTGACCGATGCCTACTTCATGGGCACCAGCACCTATCTCACCGCCTTGCAGCAGGCGGCGCGCGACGGCGTCGACGTGCGACTGCTGGTGCCGCGCTCCAGCGACATCGGCTGGATCGCCACCGTGTCGCGCACGCTGTACCGGCCGCTGCTCAGCGCCGGGGTACGGGTGTTCGAGTGGGACGGCACCATGATCCACGCCAAGACCGCGGTCGCCGACAGCCGCTGGGCGCGCATCGGCTCTACCAATCTCAATGTCTCCAGCTGGCTGGCCAACCGCGAGCTGGACCTGGCGATCGAGGACGAGGCGCTGGCGCGGCAGATGGAAACCCGCTTCCTGCACGACCTGGACAACGCCACCGAGATCGTGCTCAGCGGCCAGCACCTGCGCCCGGCGCTAAAACACGCGCGCGGCGAGCGCCGCCGGCTGCCGGTGCGACAGCAGGCGGTGGTCGGTGCCGCCGCCGCCGCACGCCAGGCGCTGCGCATCGGCGATGCCGTCGGCGCCGCGGTGCGCGGCACCCGCAACGTGGAGCAGAGCGAGGCCGCCTCCTTCCTCAGCATCGCGCTGACCCTGCTTGGCCTGACCCTGCTGGTGCTGCTGTTTCCGTGGCTGGCGGCGCTACCGCTGGCGCTGCTGCTCGGTTTTGCCGGCATCTCGGTGCTGCTGCGTGCCGCCACGCTGTACCGCCGCCGCTGGCAAAAAAAACAACACCCCGCCGCGCCCGCCAGGCCGGACAAGCCGCCGCCGGACGATGATGTTAAGCCTTGATTTTGCGACCATCCGCCGCGCCCCGGCCAGCCTTGCCCGGCGCAGTATTACCGCGAAATGACAGCAACGGCAGGCACACGATACTGCTGTGCAACATCTGTGCCGCCATTGCCGCTACAATGCGCGCTTTCTTGGGTTATTCGAAGGTGTTTTCCGTTGCGGCCAACCTTGCAGGGCCACCCGGACGACAACACCCTAAGCCGGCAGACGTGAAGGCAAAGCAAGGCTTTGCCCAGTGCGGACCGCGGTGCAAAGCGCCCCTTTGCTCCGGCCTTGCGCCCGATTTCCATCGGGACGGCAAGACGGAAAAACCACGCGCCTCAAGGCCAGCCATCCAGGGCGGCGGCATCACGTCGTACGTACAGAACTGTGCCCCAACGCGCACCGAGTGACACTTCCGGCCATGCCGCGAAGGCCGTAACAGGCGTTACAGGTGCCCGGGATCCCCCCTGCCCGCAGCAGGGGACCCAAGCCTTCGTCTGCAGCCGCCTTGCGCATCACGGCAGTGTCCGAGTTAACCGCAACAAGGACTCAGGTATGCGTTTTCACTTCCCGATCGTCATCATCGACGAAGATTTCCGTAGCGAGAACACCAGCGGCTCCGGCATCCGCGAGCTGGCCAACGCCATCCAGGCCGAAGGCATGGACGTGATCGGCTACACCAGCTACGGCGACCTGACTTCGTTCGCGCAGCAGCAAAGCCGCGCCGCCGGCTTCATCCTGTCGATCGACGACGAGGAATTCCAGACCGACGAAGATGCCACCTCGGCACTGGGCGGCCTGTACGGTTTTGTCGCCGAAATCCGCCGCCGCAACCCGGACATCCCGGTGTACCTGTACGGCGAGACGCGCACCGCGCGCCACATCCCCAACGACATCCTGCGCGAGCTGCATGGTTTCATCCACATGCACGAGGACACCCCGGAATTCGTGGCGCGCCACATCATCCGCGAGGCCAAGAGCTACCTCGACACCCTGGCGCCGCCATTCTTCCGCGCGCTGGTCAACTACGCGCAGGATGGCTCCTACTCCTGGCACTGCCCCGGCCACTCCGGCGGCGTGGCGTTCCTGAAATCGCCGGTCGGCCAGATGTTCCACCAGTTCTTCGGCGAGAACATGCTGCGCGCCGACGTGTGCAACGCGGTGGAAGAACTCGGCCAGCTGCTGGACCACACCGGCCCGGTGGCGGCGTCGGAACGCAATGCGGCGCGCATTTTCAGCTCCGACCACTGCTTCTTCGTCACCAACGGCACCTCGACCTCGAACAAGATCGTGTGGCACAGCACCGTCGCCGCCGGCGACATCGTGCTGGTGGACCGCAACTGCCACAAGTCCAACCTGCACGCGATCATGATGACCGGCGCCATTCCGGTATTCCTGATGCCCACGCGCAACCACTACGGCATCATCGGCCCGATCCCGAAGGCGGAATTCTCGCTGGACGCGATCCGCGCCAAGATTGCGGCCAACCCGTTCGCCCGCGAAGCGCTGGCCAAGAACCCGAACGCCAAGCCGCGCATCCTGACCATCACCCAGTCCACCTACGACGGCATCATGTACAACGTCGAGGAAATCAAGGGCATTCTGGACGGCGAGGTCGACACCCTGCACTTTGACGAAGCGTGGCTGCCGCACGCCAGCTTCCACGACTTCTACGGCGACTTCCACGCCATCGGCGAAGGCCGTCCGCGCTGCAAGGAGTCGATGATCTTCTCGACGCAATCCACGCACAAGCTGCTGGCCGGCATCTCGCAGGCGTCGCAGATCCTGGTGCAGGATCCGCAGAACCGCCAGCTGGACACCCACAGCTTCAACGAAGCCTACCTGATGCACACCTCCACCAGCCCGCAGTACGCGATCATCGCCAGCTGCGACGTGGCGGCGGCGATGATGGAACAGCCGGGCGGCCAGGCGCTGGTGGAAGAATCGCTGGCCGAGGCACTGGAATTCCGCCGCTCGATGCGCAAGGTGGACGAGGAGTACGGCGAGGACTGGTGGTTCCGCGTGTGGGGCCCGGAAAAGCTGTCGGAAGACGGCATCTGCGACCCGCAGGACTGGGAACTGAAAACCGGCGAAACCTGGCACGGCTTTGCCGGCATCGAGGACGGCTTCAACCTGCTGGACCCGATCAAGGCCACCATCCTGACTCCGGGCCTGAACGTGGACGGCAGCTTCGAAGAGCTGGGCATCCCGGCGTCGATGGTGACCAAGTACCTGGCCGAACACGGCGTGGTGGTGGAAAAGACCGGCCTGTACAGCTTCTTCATCATGTTCACCATCGGCATCACCAAGGGCCGCTGGAACACGCTGCTGGCGGCGCTGCAACAGTTCAAGGACGACTTCGACAAGAACCAGCCACTGTGGCGCTGCATGCCGGACTTCATCGCCAAGCATCCGGAGTACGAGCGCGTCGGCCTCAAGGACCTGTGCCTGAAGATCCACCGCGCCTACCACGAGCACAACGTGGCACGGCTGACCACCGAGATCTACCTGTCGGAAATGGTGCCGGGCATGAAGCCGTCGGACGCGTTTGCCAAGATGGCGCACCGCGAAGTGGAGCGCGTGCCGGTCGACCAGCTGGAAGGTCGCATCACCGCGGTACTGCTGACCCCATACCCGCCGGGCATCCCGCTGCTGATCCCGGGTGAAGTGTTCAACAAGACCATCGTCGACTACCTGCGCTTCACCGAGCAGTTCAACCGCGGCTTCCCCGGCTTCGAGACCGACGTGCACGGCCTGATCGCCGAAGTCCGTGACGGCAAGAAGACCTACTTCGTGGATTGCGTCAAGGCCTGATCCCGAGCGCTGGCAAACGATGCGGCCAACCTTGTACAAGGTTGGCCGCATTTTTCATGGCCGCACGGCAGGCTCACTGGTAGCCGCGAAAGGTGCGCGCGAAGCTGCCGTCGCGCAGCAGCGCCTGGTAGCTGTGGCGCAGCCGTGCCAGCGTCGCCGGCGGCGTGCCGAGGCTGGCGGCCAGGTACAGCTCCATGGTCAGCGGCAAGGGCAGCAGCTGGCGGAACTGGCGGCAATCCAGCAGCTCGCGGCGGCAATACGCCTGCAAGCTGTCCGCGGAAATCGGCACCGCATCGATCCAGCCCAGCTGCAGCCGGCGCAGATTGGTTTCCATATTGTCAGCGACATCCAGCCCGGCGTGACGGTTGGCGCTGGCCTCGGCAAAACCCTGCTCGCGCAGCCACTGGCCGCGCACATCCTGGTTGCTGATGCCGATGCGCAGGCGACCCGCCTCCGCCAGCGTGCTGGCACGCAGGTCGCGGCGGCTGACCAGCGCATACAGCGCCACCCGCTCCGAGCCCAGCCGCCCCAGCCAGTGGAACTGCGCCTCGCGCGCCGGGGTGCGCGCCAGCGAATAGATCAGCACGTTGGGCTGGTGGCTGGCCAGCGCCATGCTGCGCGCCCACGGATAGACATGATGCTGGAACGGCAGCCCGGCATGACGCAGCAACTGCTCGACAAAGCGCGGCGCCGGCCCCTGCAGGCGCTGGCCGACGATGAAATTGAACGGCGGCGCGTCTTCGGTCACCACCTTGAGCATGGCATGTGCCCCCGCCAGCAGCGGCTGCAGGCAGCAACAGGCCAGCAACAGAGCATTCGCAAGCCGCATAAGCCCTCCGCGACGGGACAAGGGAGCCTCTTGCTGCGTTGTAGCCCACCACGGCACGCGGCACAAGCCGGCCGCCAGCAGCGCGCACCGGCCGCGGCTCCGTAGCGCTACGGAACGACTGCCACCAGCGGCAATGCCATAATGGCAGCATGACACCCCTGCGCCCCTATCTGCTGCCCGCCAGCTGGCTGCTGCTGAGCCTGCTCGCCGGCGGCGTGCTGCTTCTGGCCGGCTTCAGCCAGCAACGCAGCCTGTTCCAGCAGAACAGCAGCATCGCCCACCGCCTGCTCAGCCAGAAGATGGTGCAGCACGAGGCGGTGCTGGCCACCCTCGCGCTGCAGCAACGGCCACCGCCAGCCGCGGAACTGCTGGCCGGCCTGCGCCCGGCGATGCCGCAGCTGCTGGCGCTGGGCCTGCGGCAGGACGGCCGCTGGCTGGGCAGCGGCAGCACACCGCCGCCACTGGCCGCCACGCTGGCACGGGCGCGGCAACAGCACCGCATCCAGACCCAGGCCGCCGGGGTCGCGCAATACTGGCTGGTGGCGCCGTCCGGCTGGAGCCTGCTGCTCGACAGCCGCCGCCTGCTGGCGGCCAGCGAATGGCCGGCCACGCTGCAGCGGGTGCAGCTGCAACTGCCCGGCGGCAATAGCGTGCTGCTGAACCAGCCGATGCCGGACTGGGGCTGGCCGATGGCGCTCGACAAGCCGCTGCCGACCAGCGCGCAGCCGTTCACCTTTCACAGCCAGCAGCGCTACGGCATCGCGCAGTGGCCGTGGCTGAGCTGGCTGGCCACGAGCGCGGCGCTGGCGCTGCTGCTGGCGTGGCAGCACAGCCGCCGCCAGGCGCGGCAACAGGCGCAGCGCGAGCGGGAACAGGCAAGGTTGGCCGCGGTCAGCCGCCTCAGCACCTTGGGCGAGATGGCCGCCGGCATGGCGCACGAGCTGAACCAGCCGCTGACCGCTATCCTCGCCAACCTGCGCGCCTGCCAGCGGCTGCTGGACGACGACGACGAGCGCGACACGGTGCGCCAGGCGCTGGCCAGCAGCGCGGCGCAGGCCAAGCGCGCTGGCGACATCATCGCCCGCCTGCGTGCGCTGGTGACGCAGCAGGCGCCGCGGCCACTGGCCGCCGTCGACAGCGCCGCACTGCTGGCCTCGGTGCAGGACCTGCGCCAGGCCGAGCTGGCGGCGCTGGGCATCCGCCTGCACTGCCTCGATGCCAGTGGCGGGCGGCGGGCGCTGGCCGACAGCGTGGCGCTGGAGCAGATCGTGCACAACCTGCTGCAGAACGCGGTCGACGCGCTGGCCGGCCAGCCCGGCAGCATCGAGATCCGCGCCGACAGCGACGCCGGCCGCTACCGGCTGCAAGTCAGCGACAGCGGCCCCGGCATCGCCGAGGCCGACCTGCCGCAGCTGTTCCAGCCGTTTTTCAGCACCAAAGCCGGCGGCATGGGGCTGGGACTGAGCCTGTGCGAGACACTGGCGCACAGCCTGCACGGCCAGCTCACTGCGGCCAACCTGCCCGCCGGCGGCGCCTGCTTCACGCTGCGCCTGCCGCTGGCCGACGAGGACAACGCATGAACCAGCAGCACTCGCCACTGATCTACCTGGTCGACGACGACGACGCGGTGCGCGAGGCACTGGCACTGCTGCTGAAAAGCGTCGGCCTGCGCGCCGAGGGCTTTGCCAGCCCGCAGCAGTTCCTGGCGCAGCACGACCGCCACAGCATCGGCTGCGTGGTGCTGGACATCCGCATGCCCGGCATCAGCGGGCTGGACGTGCTCGACACCCTTGCCGCCGGCAGCGACCTGCCGGTGATCATGCTCACCGGCCACGGCAACGTCGACCTCTGCCGCCGCGCGTTCAAGAACGGCGCCGAGGAATTCCTGCAGAAACCGGTCGACGACGACGTGTTCCTCGACAGCGTGCAAAAAGCGGTGCGCCAGCACATCGCCCGCCGCGACAAGCAGGCCGCCAGCCTCGCCGCGCAGCAGCGGCTGCAACGGCTGTCCGGACGCGAACTGGACGTGCTGCAGCGTATCGCCGACGGCATGACCAACAAGGAGATCGCGCGCGAGCTGGCGCTGTCGCCGCGCACGGTGGAAACCTACCGCGCCAACGTGTTCGCCAAGCTGGAAGTCGACACCCTGGCGCAGCTGATCCGCCACTACCTGCTGCTGCTGCCGCAACGCTGAGCACCGCGCCGGCAATGCGCGGCCCCCCGGCGTCAAGCGCGCCGGGCGGCCCTGCCCTCGCCGCCGCTCGTGCCGCGACCAGCCTCCGGCTCCGTACTGCTACGGAGGCCGCCGCGTAATCGACCGAATATCGCGCCGGCGGCGCAGCAGCTAAGCTGATCCTGTCGTCCCCACTCATTCCGCACAGGAGCTTGATCATGATCCGTACCCTCATCGCCGTTACCCTGCTCGCCGCCAGCGCCGCCCATGCCGCCCCGGTGACCGAACGCAATATCGCGCTGGCCGACGCGCAGAAGCTGGCCAGCGACGCGGTGGCGCAGTGCCTGGCCAAGGGCTGGAACGTCGGCGTCAGCGTGGTCGACCGCGCCGGCAACCTGAAAGCCTTCGCCCGCGCCGACAACGCCGGCCCGCACACCATCGAGGCCAGCCGTGCCAAGGCGTTCACCTCCGCCTCCGCCAAGGCGCCGACCCAGGCGATGATGGAAAACGCGCAGAAGAATCCCGGTGCGGCCAACCTCACCGACATCCCCGGCTTCCTGCTGCTGGGCGGCGGCGTGCCGCTGAAGGCCGGTAACGAGGTGATCGGCGCCATCGGCATCGGCGGCGCCCCCGGCGGCCACCTCGACGAGCAGTGCGCACTGGCGGCCATCGACGCCAACGCCGCGCTGTTCAAGTAAGTCCCAGCCCGCGTTTCGCAGCATGAAAAAAGCCACGCCCAAGAGCGTGGCTTTTGTTTTCCGAGGTTGAGTTGCGGCCAGGGTTGGCCGCAGGGCATACCCGCACCAAAAACGTAGCCCGGCGAAGCGCCAGGCAGCGGCCAGCCGGCCATGAAAAAGCCACGCCCGGGAGCGTGGCTTGTCAGCAACTGCGTTGCGGCCAACGTTGGCCGCAACGCTTACTCCGCCAGCGCCTGCGCCAGGTCGGAGAGGATGTCGTCGATGTCCTCGATGCCGATCGACAAGCGCAGCTGGCCCTCGCGGATGCCCAGCGCCGCCTTCTGCTCCGGCGGCATACCGCCGTGCGACATGGTGTAGCTGTGGTTGACCAGCGACTCCACCCCGCCCAGCGATTCCGCCAGCAGGAACAGCTGCAACCGGCTGGCGACGCGGCTGGCGGCGGCGCGGCTGTCTTCCTTCAGGTACACGGTGACGATGCCGCCGAAGCGGCGCATCTGGCGTTTCGCCAGCTCGTGGCCCGGGTGTTCGGGCAGGCCGGGAAAGAACACCTTGTCGATCGCCGGGTGGCCCTGCAGGAAGGCGGCCACCTTCTCGGCGTTGTCGCAGTGCCGCTCCATGCGCAGCGCCAGCGTCTTGATGCCGCGCAGGGTGAGGAAACAGTCCTGCGGCCCCGGTACCGCGCCGGCGGCGTTCTGGATGAACTTGATCGCCTTGAACAGCGCCGCGTCGTTGACCGCCACCAGCCCCAGCAGCACGTCGGAATGGCCGCCGAGGTATTTGGTGGCGGAGTGCACCACGATGTCGGCGCCCTGGTTCAGCGGGTTCTGCAGGTAGGGCGTGGCGAAGGTGTTGTCCACCGCCACCACCGCCCCGTGCTGGTGCGCGATCGCCGCCAGCGCGGCGATGTCGACCATGCCCAGCAGCGGGTTGGTCGGCGTCTCCAGCCACACAAGCCGGGTGTTGCTGCTGATGACGGCCTCAAGGTTGGCCGCATCGGACAGGTCGGCAAAGGTCACCTTGATGCCCTGCGCCGCCAGCACCTTGTCGAGGATGCGGTAGGCGCCGCCGTACAGGTCGGCCACCGCGATCACCTCGTCGCCGGGCTTGAGCGTGGCGCGCAGCACCGCGTCGATCGCCGCCATGCCGCTGGCGAAGGCCAGGCCGTGCGCCGCGTCTTCCAGCGCCGCGAAGTTGGCCTCCAGCGCCGCCCGCGTCGGGGTGCCGGTGCGGGCGTAGGCGAATTCCAGCGACTCGCCCACCGCGTCGTGGGCAAAGGCGGAGGTCTGGTAGATCGGTGGCATCACCGCGCGGTTGTGCTGGTGGTAGTCAAAACCGGCGTGGATCGCCTTGGTGGCAAATTTCATGGTATCCCTCGTTTCGCTCATGGCCGCATGGGGCGCGTCAGCGGGCGTGGGCGCGGCCGAAGTGGCGCTCCACCCGTTGCTGCACCTGCTCGAACAGCGCGCTCAACACCCAGTAGATCGCCGCCGCCATCAGGTACAGCGGCAGCGGCTGGAAAGTCTGCGCGATCAGGTCCTTGGTCACCATCATCAGCTCGGAGACCGTGATCACCGACACCAGCGAGGTGTCCTTGATCAGCGAGATCAGGCTATTGGCGAGGCTGGGCACCGCCAGCCGTACCGCCTGCGGCGCAATGACGAAGCGCACCGCCGGCCACCAGCCCAGTCCCAGCGACAGCGCCGCGTCCCACTGCCCGCGCTCGACGCCGGCCATCGCGCCGCGCAGGCTCTCCGACAGGTAGGCGGCCACGTTCAGCGTCAGCGCCAGAATGCCGGCGGTGACCGGCTCGAACTCGATGCCGACGCTGGGCAGGCCGTAGTAGATGACAAAAATCTGCACCAGCAGCGGCGTGCCGCGCATCAGGCTGACGTACAGCGCCGCTACTTGCGACAGCAGCGGCACCTGCGCGATGCGCAGCAGCGCCACGGCGAAGCCCAGCGTCAGGCCCAGCACCATCGCCGAGACCGCGAACAGCAAGGTATAGCCGACCCCGGTCATCAGCACCGGGACGGCGGTCATTGCCAACTCAAGCCATTCCATCATTCATCCTTCAAATACAAACGCCTCCGCGACTGGCGGAGGCGTCAAGGTTGGCCGCAGCGCTCAGCGTGCGCCCGGAGCCTTCGATACGTCGATGCCGAACCACTTCACCGAGATTTTCTTGAAGCTGCCGTCCTTGTGCAAGGCATTCAGCGCGCCGTCCAGCGCCACCTTGAACTTCGGATTGCCCTTGGCGAACGGGATGCCCATCTGCGTCGCACTGCCCACCGCGGCGCCTGCCTTCAGCGGCAGCTTGGCTTCCTTGATCGCGAACGGGATCAGCAGGCTGTCGTTGATGCCGGCATCGATGCGGCCGGTGGCCAGATCCTGGAAGATTTCCGGTGCCGACGGGTAGAACTTGGACTCGATACCGCCCTGCGCCTTCACCATCTCGGCGTAGTTGCTGCCCTGGGTCACGCCCATCTTCTTGCCGGCGAGGTCGGCCAGGCTCTTGAAGCTGCGCTTCTCGTTCTTGCGCACGATCAGCTGCGCGCTGGAGATGGTGTACGGCTGCGAGAAGTCGAACACTTCCTTGCGCTTGTCGGTGATCGATACCTGGTTCAGCACCACGTCGAACTTGCCGCCCTGCAGACCAGCCAGCAGGCCGCTCCACTCGCCGGTGATGAATTCCGGCTTCAGCTTCAGCTTCTGTGCCAGTGCCGCGCCCAGCTCCACTTCAAAACCGGTCAGCTTCTGGTCCTTGTCCTTGAAGTTGAACGGCGGATAGGTGCCTTCCAGCGCGATCTTCAGCGTGCCGCGCTGCTGCACGGTGTCCAGCAGGTCGGCAGCGTAAACGTTGGCCGCAACGCCCAGCAGCGTCAGGGTAAGCAGAACTTTTTTCATTTTTTATTCCTTTTTGATATTGATTTCAAAATCAATAAAACAGAAAGAACTATAACAAAGCCGACCGCTTTGCTCCAGCCTTGGCAGCGAATGAAAACGCATAAGGAAATCACCAAAAGCGGATAACAGCGGTGCCGAGTCAGCGGCAATCCAGCGCGCGATTGTACGCAATATCCCGCGCGCTGGCGCGGAAGTATTGCCGGTTGCCGGCTAGGCGACCCGCCGCGCCACAGCCCGCCGGCAAAGAAAAAGCCCGGCGACGCCGGGCTTGCTGATGCCGTCGCGGCCAGCACGGCCGGGAACGGGCTTAGACGTTGAACAGGAAGTTCAGCACGTCGCCGTCCTGCACCACGTAGTCCTTGCCTTCGGCGCGCATCTTGCCGGCTTCCTTGGCCTTGGCTTCGCCACCGTAGGCGACGAAATCGGCGTAGGAGATGGTCTGCGCACGGATGAAGCCGCGTTCGAAGTCGGTGTGGATCACGCCGGCCGCCTGCGGCGCGGTGTCGCCGACGTGGATGGTCCAGGCGCGCACTTCCTTCACCCCGGCGGTGAAGTAGGTCTGCAGGCCCAAGAGCTTGTAGCCGGTACGGATCAGGCGGTTGAGACCCGGCTCTTCCAGGCCCATGTCGGCGAGGAATTCCACCTTGTCGGCGTCGTCGAGGTCGGCGATTTCGCTCTCGATGGCGGCGCACAGTGCCACTACCGGCGCGCCTTCGGTGGCGGCCAGCGCCTTCAGCTTGTCCAGGTGCGGGTTGTTGTCAAAACCGTCTTCCGCCACGTTGGCGACATACATCGCCGGCTTGATGGTCAGCAGGCACAGCGGCTTGAGCAGCGCCTGCTCGTCCGCGTCCAACTTCATGCTGCGTACCGGCTTGCCTTCGTTCAGATGCGGCATCAGTTTTTCCAGCAGCGCCACCAGCTTCTGCGCGTCCTTGTCGCCGGCGCGGGCCTTCTTGCCGTCGCGGATGATCGCCTTTTCCACCGCCGACATGTCGGCCAGCGCCAGTTCGGTGCCGATGGTTTCCAGGTCGGCGATCGGATCGACACGACCGGCAACGTGCACCACGTTGTCGTCGTCGAAGCAGCGCACCACGTTGACGATGGCGTCGGTCTCACGGATGTTGGCCAGGAACTTGTTGCCGAGGCCCTCGCCCTTGGAGGCGCCAGCCACCAGACCGGCGATGTCGACGAATTCGACGATGGCCGGCTGGGTCTTCTGCGGGTTGACGATCTTGCACAGCTCGTCCAGGCGCGGATCCGGTACTTCCACGATGCCGACGTTCGGCTCGATGGTGCAGAACGGATAGTTGGCCGCTTCGATACCGGCCTTGGTCAGTGCATTGAACAGGGTGGACTTGCCGACGTTGGGCAGACCGACAATACCGCATTTCAGACTCATGGGAATTCCTCGAATTTTCCGGCCTGCGCGCTTGGCGCCGCAGGCATTGACCGGTGGCATTGTACCACCTGGCCGATCATTTTTTGTGCACTCTGGCTTGGCCGCAGCCTGCGGCCAACGTTTACTTGGCGACGGTGTGCAGCGTTTTCATCGCCGCCGCGCTGTTGCCGGCCAGCACGTCCGGCATCACCTGCAGCGCCTTGGCGATGGCGTCGTCGATCGCCTGCTGCTCTTCGGCGCGCGCCTTCTTCAGCACGAAGTTGGCGACCTCGTTGCGGTCGCCGGGATGGCCGATGCCCAGGCGCAGGCGCCAGAAGTTGGGCGAGCCCAGCTTGGCGATGATGTCCTTCAGCCCGTTGTGGCCGCCGTGGCCGCCGCCCTGCTTCAGCCGTGCCGCGCCCGGCGGCAGGTCCAGCTCGTCGTGCACCACCAGGATTTCTTCCGGCGCGATCTTGTAAAAGCGCGCCAGCGCGCCCACCGCCTGGCCGGACAGGTTCATGTAGGTCATCGGCTTGAGCAGCCACAGATCGCCTGCGGGCAACGTGGCGCGCGATACCTCGCCGAAATACTTGCCCTCGCCACGCAGCGGCGCCTTGTGCTGCCAGGCCAGTTCGTCCACCAGCCAGAAACCTGCGTTATGGCGCGTTCTTTCGTATTCCGGCCCGGGATTTCCCAGCCCCACCACCAGACGGATTGCCGACATTCTCTTGATCCCAACAATGAAAAACCCGCTGCAGAGAGTATCAGCAGCGGGCCTCGTACCGCACCGTCAAACGGTGAGGCGCTTAAGCATTACACGCGAGCGAAGTCGATGTGCAGCACCAGTTGCTTGAACGGGTGGTTCTGGAAAGCAGCAACTTTAACTTGCTCTTTCTGACCGTCGATCACCAGATCCAGCACTTCGTTGTGGAAGGCTTCGGTTTTCAGCGCGTAGTACATGGTGTTGTGGTCCAGGGTGATGGACACGGCTTCTTTACCTGCGCCGTAAACAACAGCAGGGGTTTGACCAGCGCGACGCAGGCGGCGGCTCGCACCAGTACCTTCCAGAACGCGCTTGGTAGCGATAACTTCGATTGCCATTTGAATAACTCCAGTTAGCTTTGCAGCTTGATTTAAATCTCCAGCCCACCGCGACCAGTGGGCTGAACGTTTACGGCAGGCAGGCGCCCGACGAAACCAGATCCTCATTGAAGAGGTAGGACACCGATTCTTCGTTGTTGATGCGACGCAGGGTTTCTGCGATCAGGCCACCAATCGATACCACGCGGATGCGGCTGCTCTGCTTGGCTTGCGCCGACAGCGGAATGGTATCGGTGATCACGACCTGGTCGATGTCCGAATTGTTGATGCGATCCACAGCCTGTCCGGAGAAGATGGCGTGGGTTGCGTAAGCCAGTACGCGCTCGGCACCACGCTCTTTCAGCGCGGAAGCGGCCTTGCACAGCGTATTGGCGGTGTCGATCATGTCGTCGATGATCAGGCAGGTACGACCCTGCACGTCACCGATGATGTTCATCACTTCGGCCACGTTGGCTTTCGGACGACGCTTGTCGATGATGGCCAGATCGGTATTCAGCGCCTTGGCCACGGCACGGGCACGGACCACGCCACCGACGTCCGGGCTGACCACGATCAGGTCTTCGATGCGCTGCGAGCGGATGTCTTTCAGCAACACCGGTGTCGCGTACACGTTGTCCACCGGCATGTCGAAGAAGCCCTGAATCTGGTCGGCGTGCAGGTCAACGGTCAGCACGCGGTCGATACCGGCGCTGGTCAGCATGTTGGCCACCAGTTTGGCGGTAATCGGCACCCGGGCGGAGCGCGGACGACGATCCTGGCGGGCGTAACCGAAGTACGGAATCGCGGCGGTGATACGACCGGCGGAGGCGCGTTTCAGCGCGTCGGCCATGGTCAGGATCTCCATCAGGTTGTCGTTGGTCGGCGCACAGGTCGACTGCAGGATGAACACGTCGCGACCGCGCACGTTCTCCAGCAGCTCAACGGCGACTTCGCCATCGCTGAATTTGCCGACATCGGCACGTCCCAGCGAAATGTCGAGGTGCTTGACCACGTTTTGCGCCAGTTCCGGATTTGCCGTCCCGGTGAAGACCATCAAACTATCGTATGCAGCCATAAAAGAATTGCCTTAAATCGGTAGATAAAGAAAAAGCGTGTAAGGAGCCTTACACGCTTTTTTTCTTAGTTTACTCTCGTAAGCCTGGCTGAGGAGGAAGGATTCGAACCTTCGCATGCCGGAATCAAAATCCGGTGCCTTAACCAACTTGGCGACTCCCCAGTATTCTTTAAATTGTGCAGGGTATTGGCTGAGGAGGAAGGATTCGAACCTTCGCATGCCGGAATCAAAATCCGGTGCCTTAACCAACTTGGCGACTCCCCAGTAGCACTGCTATTCCCCGTCAAACATCGGATGCGCTGCCAACCCCTTGGCAACAAAGCCGCTGAATCGTGACGACAAGGACTGATATACTGTTTTTGCTTGATCTTCGTTACCGCATTCCAGAAATACACAGGCTCCGGAACCGGTCATCAACGGCGAGCCACATTCTCTTAATGCGCTCAAGGCTTCATTTACCGCTGGATACATTTGGCAAACAACGCTTTGCAAATCGTTTTGTTTTTGCGGCGTCGTTGCTAGGGTTCGCATTGTGGAGAAACTGGCCTGCCCTGTCAACACCTGACGTGAAAATTCCTTGAAAACCGTCGCCGTCGGCACATGCACTGTTGGGTGCAACACCACATACCAGGCCGCCGGCAGGCTGATCTCGCTCAGCTGCTCGCCGATGCCGGTGGCGCGCGCATTGCGCCCGAAGATGAACACCGGCACGTCGGCCCCCAGCTGTACGCCCAGCTGCATCAGCGCCGCGCGCGACAGGCCGCAACCCCACAGGCGGTTGAGTGCCAGCAGCACCGTCGCCGCATCGGAAGAGCCACCGCCGAGGCCACCGCCCATCGGGATGCGCTTGTGCAGACGCAGGCTGGCGCCCAGCGTGCTGCCGCTGGCCTGCTGCAACAGCCGCGCCGCACGCACGGTGAGATCGCTGTCTGGCGGCACACCGGGGATCGGGTTCAGCAGCACGATGTCGCCGTCGTCGCGCAGCGCGATGTCGATGCTGTCGCACAGGTCGATAAAGTGGAAATCGCTGTCCAGCAGGTGATAGCCATCGTCACGCTTGCCGGTGATCAGCAGATTGAGGTTGAGCTTGGCCGGAGCGGGATAGGTATAGAACACAGGTTCGGTCATGGAGCAGGAACAACAGTATCGGTTTGCAGGGGGACAAACTGGCGCCAGTCGGACAGCACCAGACGGATGGTCAGGCCCTCGCGCTCCAGCTCGACGCGGCGCGGCTGGGCAAGGTTGGCCGCATCGCGGTGGATGCGGATCAGCCAGCCCTGCTGCTGCAGGTGGCCTTCCGGAGTAGTGGTGTAGGGAAACTGCGGCGCCGGGTGGCCGCGCACCCACCACACCAGATTGGCCAGCGGCAGCGGCCAGCCCAGCTGGCGCTCGGTCAGCGTCTCGACATCGCTGGCGAACTGCTGCTGGCCGTCGGCCAGCAGGGTGACACCATGACTGTCGCGGTGCAGGCTGGCCACGGTATTGCCCACCGGCGTCTTGATCGCCAGCTGGTCGTCGTCCACGGTGTGCTGCCAGTCAAAGCCGGCGACGTGGCCCTTGCCGTCCAGATTTACCGCCAGCCGGCCGGCGACGTCGAAAGGCTGGTCCTGCACCTGTGGCTGCAGCGGTGCCGCCGTGGACGGCACTTCCTGAAACGAGGCACAGCCAGCGAGCAGCCACAGCGGCAGCAGCAGTAACAGCCAACGCGCAATCATGGCTGCAGGCGTTGCAGGGTTTCACGCAGCACCGGGTGATCCGGCTCCTTCTTGCGCGCCTCGGCCCACAGCTTGCGCGCCTCGTCGAGGCGTCCGGACTGCCACAGCACCTCGCCCAGATGGGCAGCCACTTCGGCGTCCGGCATGCTGGCGTAGGACGCCTGCAGGTATTGCAGCGCCTGTTCCAGCTTGCCGAGCTTGTAGTACACCCAGCCCAGGCTGTCGAGGATCATCGGATCGTCCGGTGCCGCCTGGTGCGCCTTCTCCACGTAGGCCAGTGCCTCGCGGTAGCGGGTGGTGTGGTTGCTGAGCGCGTAACCCAGCGCATTCAGCGCGTGCACGTGGTCCGGCACCAGCTCCAGCACCTGCAGCAGGTCTTTTTCCGCCAGCGCAAACTGCCCGTCCAGCTCCGACAGCAGCG
>Ga0073934_10006064_pt1 | contig 17999 bp, 14 predicted proteins | sample LarsenN4metaG_FD_76834 | JGI IMG/M metagenome (GOLD analysis project Ga0073934, IMG submission 76834) | Hot spring sediment bacterial and archeal communities from British Columbia, Canada, to study Microbial Dark Matter (Phase II) - Larsen... ... | reverse complement strand
TCAAAGCTCGGTTATATGTTCCAATATTGCCTATTCATCCTTATCGCATTCATGATGCTTACCCTGCGTTTCCCAACCAGACGCTACCATGTCGTGCACATACATAATATGCCTGACGTGCTGGTTTTCGCGGCCTTGGTCCCCAAGTTGTTCGGAGCCAAGGTGATACTGGATTTGCATGACCCTATGCCAGAACTCATGATGACGATCTTCAATGTGGGAAAAGAAAGCTGGGCTGTAAAAACAACCGCATTCTTGGAGAAATGGAGTATCGCCTTCGCGGATCTGGTACTCACGGTAAATCGGACATGTGAAGAACTATTTGTCTCGAGAAGTGGTGGGGCATCGAAGATATCGGTTGTGATGAACACCCCAGACGAACAAATCTTCAGATACTCACCCGCGAAACTCGATGTCGCACGAGTGCCGAGGAAAGGTGAACCGTTTGTGATCATGTATCACGGAACGCTGGTTGAGCGGAATGGTCTCGATCTTGCTGTCGAAGCTTTGGCGAAAGTCAGGCGGTCTATTCCAGGGGCGGAGTTGAGGGTGTACGGTCCCCGGACTTCCTTCTTGGACACAGTTCTGTCCGGCCTTCCCGAGAAGGAGTTGGAAAAGGCTGTGCATTATCTTGGGCCCAGGACGTTGGAAGAACTTGTGCAAGCAATTGCACAATGTGATGTGGGAGTTATCCCAAACAAGCGCAGCATTTTTACGGAAATTAACACTCCGACGAGGATCTTTGAATACCTGGCGTTGGGAAAACCCGTGGTGGCTCCTCGATCGAGCGGGATCGAGGCGTATTTTGACAAAGATTCCTTGGTGTTATTCGAGTTGGGCAATGTCGACGACCTTGCCATGAAGCTTAGCTGGGTGGCCATCCACCCAAGGGAAGCCATCGAGACAACGAAACATGGGCAAGTGATCTATCAGAAGCATGTCTGGAGCAGAGAAAAAGAGAAGTTGCTCGGACTCACGGCGGCACTTTTACGGCGTGGAGATAAATTGTCATGATTGGTCTTGTGGACGAACTCTCCGGAACGACAATGATTCGCTTGATTGGTGGGGAGTCAATCTCTTTCGAGGAAATAAAGCGAAGTGTGTCGGCAGTCCAGGAATGGGTTGAGGGACAAGGGTATCGTGGGTATGAGCCGTTTGACGGTTTGTCATCCTGGCTTCGACCGTTGACATGTCAGTCGCTCTTGGGCGATCGGCTTCTCCAACAATTGATTCGTCAGTCTCCCCTGAATCTCCGTCCTTTGCTCGGAGTGAAGCCCAAAGACTCAACAAAAGGGCGTGGATACATGGCGTCAGGGTATGTTTCGCTCTATCAACTGACGAAGCAGCAGGAATACCTTGATAAGGCGATCGAGTGCTTGAAGTGGCTTGATAAGCACAAAGTCGAGCGGTTTACGTATCACAGCTGGAGCAATCATTTTTCCTTTGCGTCGCGATCCGGTCGATATACGCACGATGACCCTATCATCGTATGGACTGCCTTGATCGGTCATGCCTATCTCGACGCGTTTGACGTAACGGGGGATGAGTGGCTCTTGCGAGTTGCAGACAGCGCATGTAAGTGGATTCTCGAACTTCCGCGAGAACACACAGCGACTGGAGACTGTATCAGTTACATGGCGCATCTTCAGAGTTCCATCCACAATGCCAATATGCTCGGAGCGGGAATTTTGGCCCGTACGGCCAAGCATACGGGTAGCGAAGAGTGTAGACGAGTTGCGCGTCAAGCCATGGAGTATAGTTGCTCTCGCCAGCGTCCCGATGGATCGTGGTGGTATGCGGAGACCCCCGAACATCACTGGATCGACAATTTCCATACTGGGTATAACTTGGACGGGCTCAAGCACTATGCCGATGCCACGGGAGACCGATCCTATCTTCGGAATTTTGAGAAGGGACTGGCTTATTATAAGGCCAATTTCTTTGAGCCGAACGGAAGGCCTAAGTACTACCATTCCCGGGCGTATCCCATTGATATTCAATGCGCTGCGCAAGCCATCGATACACTGGCATTCGTATCAGATGAGGATCCGGAGTCCTTATCGCTCAGTCAGCTTGTGGCAGCTTGGACGATTCATTACATGCAGGATAGACGAGGGTACTTTTACTACAGACAGTACCCGTTGGTGACGGCAAGAACCCCGATGCTCCATTGGGGGCAGGCTACGATGTTCAAAGCGCTTGCTCATTTGCTCTACCGACGGGCATCGACCATCCAGTAGAGTGAAATCCCGTTCGCCGAAGACTCTTCATCGATCATGATTGGCGTCGTGGCTCATGCAGCTGAATCCGAATTGGTGCGAGAGTTTTTCGAGTTATTCAAGACACCCTGGGAATGGTACAGGCCCGAAGAACAATATGATGTCGTGTTGGTCGCGCGGGAAGATAGCAACCCTCGGAACTATCAGACCAAACTTCTTGTTCTGTACAGCGGTCGTGAAACCCCCTTTGACAAAAAATTTGCGATCAATGCGATGGCTCATCTTCAACCAGCGATCCTTTCGTACAAGGATGGTTGTCTTCCTCTTTACGGCAAGAGCTGTACTCTCCAGGCTGAAGGTGTGAGCGTTTTGCAGGACAAGAGTTCGCATCAGGCGGTCGGCGTTCTGTGTCATGCAGAGAATCAAATGCTAGCGCGTGTGGGGTATGATCTATTTCAAGAAATGAAGGCCTTGTTCCAGGATGGGCAACCGACCGAGCACGCGAGGATTCCCACGCTAGAGAAACACATTGCAGTACTCCGGGATCTTATCATTGGCGCCGGGGTGACGCTCATTGAGATTCCGCCGGTTCCCGTTGGTTATCGATTCATAGCCTGCCTGACACACGATGTTGATCATCCGCTCATGCGACGGCACCGTTGGGATCATACCATGTTCGGATTTCTGTACCGGGCGACCGCCGGGTCGTTATACAGGACATTCAGGAAGGGAATGCCCGTGCGTCATCTTCTGGCGAATTGGGCAGCGGTGGCAAAAGCCCCGCTCATGTATCTGGGGATGGTTGAAGATCTTTGGCATAGGTTCGATCGCTACCGCGATATCGAAAAGGAAGCGGAGTCAACCTTCTTTGTCTTGCCGTTCAAGAATGATCCGGGTCGTACCGTCCAAGGCCCGGCTCCTCAAAAGCGAGCGTCAAGTTATGGAGGAGTTGAGCTTGCAGACCAGCTACGTGCCCTGGTTGCTCGAGGATCTGAAGTTGGACTCCATGGCCTGGATGCGTGGATCGACAGCGCAAAAGGAAAGCAGGAGCGTGAACAGGTTGTTCAAGTGACTGGTAACTCGCATGTTGGAGTACGGATGCACTGGCTCTACTTTGGAGCCGACTCTCCAGCGAAGCTTGAGCAAGCGGGTTTCTCGTATGATTCGACCGTAGGGTATAACCATACGATTGGTTATCGTGCAGGGACTACGCAGGTGTTCAAGCCACTGGGAGCGACCACTCTCTTGGAGCTTCCGCTTCACATCATGGATACGGCACTCTTCTATCCGAATTATTTAGATTTAAACGAGAGAGAGGCAGAAAGACTAATCGAGGGCTTAATCGCTCATGCGCGTACATCTGGTGGAGTCATTACGATTAATTGGCACGATCGGAGCATCGCCCCCGAACGACTGTGGGGAGATTTCTATGCGCGGCTCCTCGATACGCTGAAAAGGGAGGGGGCTTGGTGTACGAGCGCGAGTCGTGCCGTGACCTGGTTTCAGAAGCGTCGCTCTGTTGTTTTTCGCAAGAGCGACCGGAACATGCAGGTAAGCTTATACAATGCCGCCGTCAGTACTGATGAGGGAAGTCCTTCGTTGAGGGTAAGAGTCTACAATCCCCAGGGACCCACTGAAAGGTTCGCGACACCATATGTCGATACTGCACTGACGATTGGCCGAACGTGCTTAGTGCCCACCGCCGCTTCGTGTATCTGCTCCTGATTCCACACAGACATGTCTAAAGCCCTTCCACATATTTGCGTGTGTATCTGCACGTTTAAACGACCTACGATGCTGAGGCGATTATTGGACAGACTAAAGGAACAAGAGACGGGGGAATCATTCACCTTCTCCATCTTAGTCGTTGATAACGACCAGACAGAGTCGGCGAAGGGGATAGTGGAAGACTTCACGGCTGGCTCATCACTCCGTGTCTCCTATCATGTAGAGTCTCGGCAGAATATCGCACTCGCACGGAATAAGGCGGTCCAACATGCCAGAGGGAATTTTCTCGCCTTCATCGATGATGATGAGTTTCCGATCAAACGCTGGCTACTCACACTATTTGAGGCCTGTCGGAAATATGGAGTCGATGGTGTATTAGGCCCGGTGAAGCCCCATTTTGATCAGACACCCCCACAATGGGTTGTGAAGGGAAAGTTCTACGAGCGACAGACCTATCCGACAGGATTCGTGATCGACTGGCGGAAAGGAAGAACCGGGAATGTGCTGTTGAAGATGCATGTGTTTTCAGGGTTGGAGGAGCCTTTCCAGCCCTTGTTACGGAACGGAGAAGATCAGGACTTCTTTCGAAGAGCCATTGATAGAGGTCATGCGTTTATCTGGTGTGACGAGGCGGTTGCCTACGAAGTGGTGCCCCCGATCCGCTGGAAGCGGACGTTCATGCTGAGAAGGGCGTTGCTCAGGGGGGCCTGTGAACAGATGATGCCGACGTTTGGGCTGCGTGATATCGCGAAGTCTCTTGTGGCGATTCCTCTCTACGTGATCGCCATACCGTTCGCATTTCTGATGGGACAAGATCGGCTCATGGATCTGCTGGTAAGGCTTTGCGACCATCTGGGCAAGCTGCTGGCTACGGTAGGGATCAACCCGGTCGCCGAGCCATATGTGACCGAGTAGAACCAGCCACTTGTAATCCAAGCGAGTACGCATCCGTCGGAGGAGATACAGCTCGTGCATGACTTAGATCCGGGGTACCGCGTCGAGGTAGACCAGGTTGATGAAGCGACGTGGAATCAACTGCTCAATCAGTTCGATGACGCGAATATCTATCAGACGTGGGCTTACGGTCTGGTTAGGAGTGGACGGCGAAATATGAGCCACCTGGTGTTGAAAAGACAAGGCCAGGTGGTTGCGATTGCGCAAAGCAGAATCGCAAGAGCCCCGGTGATCGGCGTGGGAATTGCCTACGTCATGTGGGGTCCGTTATGGAAATTGCACCAGGAGCATTCTGATCCGGCGGTGTTTCGTCAGGTGATTCGTGCGCTGCGTAATGAGTATGCAAGAAACAGAGGTCTGGTGGTACGAGTGTACCCGGTACTGTTTGAGGAGGAACATGGATGGTTCCTGCCGATGCTGAAGGAAGAAGGGTTTGTGCGAGCAAGCGGCGAAGGGCGGACCCGAACGATTCTTATGGATCTTACGCCTTCGCTGGATGAACTCCAAGAGAGATTGCGCCCGCACTGGCGGCGGGAGCTGAAGGTGGCCGCGAAGCAAGACGTAGAGATCACGGAAGGGCAGGAGGATGGCCTATTTGAGCGATTCATCGGCATGTATAAAGAGATGGTCGCAAGAAAGAAGTTTCAAGAACCGAACGACATTCGTGAGTTTCAAGAAATTCAACGTCGTTTGCCCAGTGAATACAAGATGAAGCTGATGCTCTGCCATTCTGATGAGGGAGACTACGCTGGTCTCATCTGCAGCGCGCTCGGGTCCACTGCACTGTATCTCTTCGGCGCGACGACGACCATCGGATTGAAACGCAGAGGGTCTTACCTTCTCCAGTGGAACTTGATCCAGAGACTGAAAGAGGCTCGCGTGACTCAGTATGATTTGAACGGGATCAATCCCGAAACGAACCCCGGCACGTATAAGTTCAAAAGTGATCTCGCGGGCGAAAAGGGGAGAGAGGTTCGTTTTCTGGGCCGGTTCGATTCATGCGAGAGTAGGTTTGGTTTTGCCTGCGTGACGCTGGGAGAGAAATTAAGAAGGATGAGTCGGGCTCTGACGTGATCTCGGTGAGGGGTAAATTGAATCGTTCTCCTCGAACGGCGGGAGCCCTTATCATCAACGCGGATGATTGGGGAAGGGATCGCACGACGACTGATCGAGCATTTGATTGTGTACGCCGTGGAACAGTCTCTGCTGTGAGCGCCATGATGTTCATGGAAGACTCTGAACGAGCAGCGGCGATGACACGAGAGCATCAAATCGATACGGGATTGCATCTGAATCTGACGTCGCCTTTTTCTGGACGAAACTGCTCCTCGAAGCTGAGAGAACATCAGGAAAGACTTGCCGGCTACCTCTTGCGGCACCGTCTTACGCAGGTGATGTTTCATCCCCGACTGACCAACGAGTTCGAATATGTTGTGAAGATGCAACTCGATGAATTCAGTCGCCTGTACGGAGGAGCACCGGTGCGCGTTGACGGCCACCACCACATGCATCTCTGTGCCAACGTCCTGGTTCAAGGCTTATTGCCTCAGAGCGCTGTCGTCCGACGAAATTTTTCCTTCGAAATGGGGGAAAAGAGTCTCTGGAACCGTCTCTATCGCCGTTGGGTAGATAGTCGGCTGGAAAGACGCCATTGTCTCACTGATTATTTTTTCTCGCTTGGTCCGATCAAGCCAACGAACCGTCTGGAGCGGATTTTCTCACTGTCTCGCAAATTCATGGTCGAGGTGGAGGCTCATCCAATCAATCAAGAAGAGTATTGCTTCTTGATGCAAGAAGGTAACACGCAATTGATTGAAAGAGGCCTGAACGTACGTCCTTTTGCTGCCTTGACGGAAGCATCCACCTCCCACATGTCATCTTCGGTGATGTGAAGCTATGCCGGGAATCGTCGGGCTTCAGACAAGAATGCCTCGTGAGTGGGCGGAGATGCAGCTGAAGCGGATGCTCGAGACCGTTCAACATGAGTCTTTCTATGTCACAGGGACCTGGATCGACGAGTCAATGGGCCTCTATGTCGGATGGGTCGAGCGCAAAGAGTCGTTCTCCGGAAGAATGCCGCTGCGGAATGACCGAGGAGATCTGAGTCTCATTGTGTCCGGAGAAGAGTTTTCAGAGCCCGTGCGTGCTCAGGATAATGCCCCGAATTATCTCATCCAGCTTGCCGAGAACAGCGCCAATTACCCCGCCTGTCTGAACGGACGATTTCACGGACTTCTTGCGAACAGTACGCACGATACCATCATGTTATTCAACGATCGATACGGGATGCATCGGCTCTATTTCCATGAGTCCAGCGACGGGTTCTATTTTGCGGCAGAAGCCAAGGCAATTTTGGCTGTGCGACCTGAACTTCGGAGAATCGAACCCCGTTCTCTCGGAGAGTATGTAACATGCGGATGCGTGTTAGAGAACAGGACGCTGTTCGACAAAATCGAAGTAATGCCCGGTGCCTCCAAATGGATTCTCAAAAACGGCATTGTTGTAGAGAGGGGAACCTATTTTCATCCTCGGGAATGGGAAGAGCAGGAAGTTCTGGACTCCGAACGGTACTACGAGAACTTTCGAGACACTTTTACCAGGCGGTTACCTCGTTATTTCGCCAATGGACCGATTGGCATGTCCTTAACTGGTGGCTTAGACTCCCGCATGATTATGGCGTGGCATACGCCCCCTCCGGGGTCTCTTCCCTGTTACACGTTTGGGGGCAGGTATCGTGACTGTCAGGATGTTGTAGTGGCACGGCAGGTGGCTCGTGTTTGCGGCCAACCGCACGAAGTGATCAAGGTCGGAGAAGAATTCCTCTCGCGATTTCATCACTATGCGGAGCGCGCGGTCTATTTAACGGATGGCTGTGTTGACGTACGCCGTGCTTCGGATCTCTATCTCAATGAACGTGCCAGGACCATTGCTCCTATTAGGATGACAGGGAATTACGGAAGTGAAGTCTTACGAGGCGTGCGAGCCTTCAAGCCGAATCGACCGCTACCAGGTTTGTTTAGCCAAGACGCCCTCCCATACTTCGGCCAGGCTGAAGAGACGTATCAATCACTGCTTCTAGAGCATCCCGTCTCGTTTGCGGTATTCAAACAGGCCCCCTGGCATCACTATGGACTGTTGGCTCTCGAGGAAACGCAAGTATCCGTCAGATCTCCCTATCTTGATAACGATCTCCTTCAGACTGTATTTCGTGCTCCCAAGTCGACTCTTGCGACCTACGATGTGTGCTTGAATTTGATCGCAGATGGTAGTCCTGCGCTGCGAGAAATCCCCACAGATCGTGGTGTGGGCAGAATGGGGCTGGTTGGAAGGGGACTCCAAAAGTGGGAAGAGGTTCTAGTAAAGGCAGAATACGCGTATGACTATGGGATGCCTCAATGGCTGGCACGGCTCAACCATGCCTTATCGGCTTTGCATCTTGAACGACTTTTTCTGGGGAGACACAAGTTCAACCACTATCGGGTGTGGTACCAAAATATTTTTGGTGATTATATAAAAGAGATACTGCTAGATCCTCGCACACTCTCCCGACCATACGTCCAACGAAGTCAAATGGAAGCTATTGTTCAAGCACATCTGAGCGGAAGTCGAAATTATACCAATGAGATCCACATCATGCTTACTCTCGAGCTTCTGCATCGAATGCTCGTTGATAAGCCTAGCATCGCTCAGGGCAACTGTTGAGGGAACATCTCCAATGGTAACCGCAACTCACGAGGTGAGTATCAAGGGTAGGATACAACAGGTGCCAGCATTTCGCTTCGATGATGTGGTGATCATCACCAAAGGCAACTTTTTACATATCGCAGAAATATTTGATGAGTATTGGCTTCCTGTCGGCAGGCTTCCAGACCCTTACCATGTGTTGACGGTGTTACAAGCTGCCCAACATAAGCCCGATCTTTTCACGTTTGCGCAACGTGTTCCAGATACCCAACCCAGGTTTCCGTTCCATATGGAGCTGGACAATGTGGCCGTGATTCCACTCTCGTCATATGACGCGTGGTTCGGCAAACAGATTTCATCTGCCAGTCGAAGAAATATCCGGGCAAGCGAAAAGAAGGGCGTTATTGTGAAAGAGGTTTCATTTGATGATGAATATGTTCGTGGGATCATGTCGATTTATGATGAGTCACCGATCCGAGCGGGAAGACAATTTTGGCACTTTGGGAAGGACTTCCGGCGTGTTCAGGCGGAAAACGGAACCTATCGGGAACGAAGCACGTTCCTGGCAGCTTACGCCGAAGGGGAAATGATCGGGTATCTGAAAGTGGTTTGGGACGTCAAGAGTGCGGCGATCATGCAGATATTATCGAAGCTGAAGTTTCGCGAAAGGCGGCCCAACAATGCCCTGTTGTCAGAAGCGGTCAGGCTCTGCACGGAGAAGAAAATCCCATACTTGCTTTATGAGAGCTATGTGTATGGCAATAAGGAGGATAGTTCACTCACAAGATTCAAGCGGGAGAACGGTTTTGTGAGGATGGACCTCCCTCGTTATTTTGTCCCTCTCACTCACAAAGGTAGCCTCTGTCTGAAATTGGGATTGCACAGAAACGTGAAGGACCTTATCCCATACTGGCTTCGAAGCCGACTCGTGCGTATTCGAGATGGTTGGTATGCCAGGCGTGGTATGAAAGACTAAATTCATATTCCTTTCTGGTGCTTGAGCTTTAGACCTGTAGTCCCCCCGATCCATCCGCCAATGTTGATTAGCAAATCATGGTAAAAAGCGCCGCCCTGGTTCTTTCTCTGGCACTGAGCATCCTTCTGTCTGAGTTGCTCGCAAGACTGCTACTTAACCCGGCGGACTTTTTGTCAGCAGGAGTTGAGCGGGATAGCGTGCTTGGGATCGCAGTGGCGCCCAACACCTCTGGCTTTGATGACTGGGGATTCCGCAACAAGAAGGTCCCATCAGTAGCCGAGGTTGTAGCAATCGGAGATTCTCATACGTATGGCAACACGGCAGCCATGGAAGAGGCCTGGCCGGCCGTCGTTGCTCGGCAAACAGGACTGAATGTCTACAATCTCGGCCTTGGTGGTTATGGTCCGAACCAGTACTACCATCTTCTCACCACTAAAGGTGTCACGCTTCATCCTCGATGGGTTGTCTGCGGTCTGTATATGGGAGATGATTTCGAAAACGCCTTTTTGATGACCTATGGCCTCGAACATTGGTCCTACTTGCGGCAAGGGAGGTGGGAAAATGTTGATGCGAACATCTGGGGGCCGCCTGAACCTCCTGTGTGGGGCTCTGCGCTGAGGAATTGGTTGTCTGAACATAGCATGGTGTACAGGTTAATCCTTCATGGTCCGCTATTCGCCACGGTGAAAGAGGTTGTCCGGTTCAAAGAGGTGACGGAAAACAGTGATCCTTATACGACCGCACTGATTGTCGAGGAGCAGAATATTCGTGAGGCATTCCGGCCGATTGGTATCGCGGAACGACTGGATGAACGAAGTGATCCGGTACGTGAAGGTATGCGCATTACTTTTTATCTTCTGAAAGAAATGGATCGGGTGTGCAAATTAGAAGGATGTCGTTTCCTCGTCGTGATTATTCCCACAAAAGAGACCGTGTTTTCAGAGTATCTTGAAAAGAATCCCCAGCTTCATTTGCACGATGCCCTGATGCGAGTCATTGCGAATGAACGGTCCGTGAAAGGTTCCCTGATAGACTTTCTCGCCAGCGCTGGAATTACCTATCTGGACACACTTCCGATGCTGAAACAAGCCATTGGTGAACGACTCTATGCGCAAACCACGCGTGACATGCATCCGAGTAAGAATGGTTACAGAGTGATCGGTGAGGCTGTGAGTCAGTACATTAACTCTGCGAAGTAGCCGGTTGAGCCATTTGTTGCTGTTGCGAGGAGGCTGACTCCATGTATGAATCTGAAATTAATGATCGCTTAGAATCGATCGATACCCTACCTCCAAGCATTGTCAAACGGTTTGAAGAGATCACCTCTCTGGTTGAATTCCGGACGGCACTGCCATGGGGCGAACATTGCACTGAGTGTGCGTGGCCAACGTGTTACACCACGTGCGAACTTTATGATCCTCGAGCAGACGGGGGGTGCCGTTTGTTCATTGATGGAATGACCCGTATCGACATCGATGAAGTCGTCAGACCATATATCTTGAAACTTCGGTTCAAGCGATGGGGAAAGCTTTGGACTGTCGGCAATCTTGCCCGGTATTCACGGGAAGAATCCTTGCGCAAGGAAAAGAGGAACATGATGATCGGTGCACTCGCACAATCGGCACCGCTTCCTCGGCAACTGAAGTCGAAGGTGTTGGGAAAAGTCGCCTATCTGCGTCGATGCGAGGCGGAAAAGGCCTCTGCAGCTCACGTCTCTCCCGATTATTTCCTGATCGAGTGTTATAACCCAAACGAACGGCCGATTGATCTGACAGTCTCAATTCGGGTGCGCGACGTGCCTGCCAGGGCATTTCAGCGAGTCATTCACGCGGTACCGGGATTTCTCTTCGAGCGCATTGCCGTAAGCGACATTCTACGGCAGGTCGACCTCACTCAACCGTTTGAAGTGGAGATCGTACCGAATGAAGCTGATGGTACGGTACTGTATTTCGGGTTCATGGATTTCGCATGGTTGTACCCCGAGACGAAAGTGACTGGGCCATCGGATGAAGTGACGAAACCATGGAAATGCATCGTCTGGGATCTTGACAATACCTTGTGGCAAGGAACGCTTATCGAGGAAGGACGTGATCGACTCAAGCTGCGGCATGACATCGTTGAGATAATCAAGGAAACAGACCGCCGAGGAATTTTGCATTCGGTTGCCAGTAAAAATAATTACGCTGACGCAATCCAAGTGCTGCAGATGTGGGGAATCGACAAGTACTTTCTCTATCCACAAATCAGCTGGGACCCCAAAAGTCAGGCGATCGCAAGAATAGCGCAGCTGCTCAATATCGGGGTGGAAAGCTTGGCGTTTGTGGACGATCAGCCCTTCGAGCGGGAGGAGGTACGGAGCGCACTCCCCAAAGTCACCGTCGTGGATATGGCTGATGCAGGAGGGATTCTGTCCCGTCCAGAGTGCCAAGTACCGATCACCGAAGAAAGTCAACAAAGACGAGTCATGTATCAGCAGGAGAAAGAGCGCAAGGTGGTTCAGGAATCGTTCGAGGGCGACTACACGAAATTTCTTCAGGAGTGCAGGATCGAATTGACCCTCACGAAACTCACCGGCGAGAATTTGGAACGGGTCTATGAATTGGCACAACGGACGAATCAAATGAATTTCTCGGGTTCCCGGTACCCGCGCGAGCAGTTGGCAGAAATCCAACAATCCAAAGACCATGAAACGTTCGTCATTCGCTGCGCCGACAGATTCGGAAGTTATGGGATTGTAGGGTTTGCCTTGGTTGAGATGCGTGAGCCTCGCTTGCTGGATCTGATGTTCAGTTGCCGCATTCAAGGGAAGCGAGTGGAACACGCTTTCTTGGCATACCTGTTAGAAAAATATTCGCTTCCGGAACGACGCGACTTTTTTGCCAACTATCGAAGGACGAAGAAAAATGAAAAGCCGGGGAAGGTCTTCGAGGAGATCGGGTTCGAGTGCGTCGATGAACGAGACGGTCTTTTTTCTCTCAAATATGCCAAAAGCCGTCCGATCGTACCGGAGAATATCATTCGCATACATGCGGTTGAGAGAGGAAGTGGAGAGTGAGTGTCGCGGCCCTGTTAGAGAGAGTCCAAGGGAAGTATCGAAGAACTGTGGCGGCGGCCTTGTGTCGAAGGCCGGTTAAGATGCGGAATACGGTCCCCGTAATCTCCTTCACATTCGATGATTTTCCCTTGTCGGCTTTGGAAGTTGGAGGCAAGATTCTTCGCCAGCATGGTGTAGCAGGCACGTACTATGTCTCGCTTGGCCTCTTGGATCGAGATGAATCAGTCGGACGTATCTGTTCAGCCGCACATCTTAAGGAGGTTCTGAACCAAGGACATGAGTTGGGGTGTCACACGTTCGGACATTGTGATGCTTGGGATACCGATCCACACTATTTTCAACACTCGATCTTAGAAAATCAGCGAGCATTAGCAGGGGTGACGCCTGGAGCAAAGTTTGAGACGATGTCCTATGCTATCAGCACCACACCGCGTCCGGCGACGAAGCGGCTTGCAGGGCAATACTTCGCTTGTTGTCGTGCCGGTGGCCAACGGAATAATACCGGTACTGTCGACTTGAATTATGTGCACTCCTTTTTCCTTGAGCGCTCAAGAGAGCGGCCCGATGTAATATGGGATTTGATCGAGCGTAATCGGAAAGACAATGGGTGGTTGATTTTTTCTACTCATGACATTTCATGCCAGCCCACCTTGTATGGCTGCATGCCACAGTTGTTTGAGCAGGTAGTCGAGCGTTCGATCGCCTCAGGAGCAAAGATCTTTCCAGTGTCTAAAGCATTAGCGTTTGTTCATAGCTGCTCAATCCCATTGGCAGAGTAGATGAATGCATTGCTTCTCATAGCATTCATCATTGTCCTAATCTGGCTCTATTACCAGGATGAGAGAGAGCGCCTACGAGTAACTCGGGCAACATGGATTGTCGTATTATGGGCCGCAATTTATGGTTCCCGTCCAGTCACTGAATGGTTCGGCCAGGTGGGCGGGAGGTCTATTTCAGAATCTGTTGATGAAGGAAACCCTATAGAGGCGCTGATAAATGTTTTGTTTCTACTTGTAGGTTGTGTCGTTCTGTTGCGACGAAAGATTCGTTGGCAAACGGTACTGAAAGAGAATGCTGCAATTGTCGTGTTCTATGTTTTTTGGTGGCTTAGTATACTGTGGTCCGACTATCCTTTAATTACGTTTAAGAGGTTGTTTAAAGAGGTCGGCACCATCATTATGGCGTTGGTTGTGCTCACCGAGTTGGCTCCAGTTGAGGCGATCAAGGCGATCTTTGTTAGGATGTCATATCTGTGCATTCCTCTTTCTGTAATACTGATCCGCTATTTCCCGGAATGGGGACGGGCCTATGTGGGATATGACAAGAGCGAAGTCATGTGGGTTGGCGTGGCTACCCATAAAAATACTCTCGGTGTACTCGCTATGGTTGGAGCAGTATTTCTCCTCTGGGATGTTCTGGAATCTCGGCGAAAAGGTACCACGCGAGCACCACGGGCTCTCTACGCGTCGCGTGTAATAAGTCTTGGGTTATGTTGGTATCTTTTATTGATCGTGAATAGTGTGACGTCACTACTGTGTGCAGCAATAGGATCGGTGCTTCTTCTTGCGATTCACCACACAAGTATAAGAAACCGTCCAAGGCGATTGGAATTGTTTGGGGGCGGTCTGGCTGCGGTGATCTTGATTCTGGATTCCCTCATTGGTGTCAAAGAAGACTTGCTCAAGGCTGTTGGCCGCGATCCAACACTTACGACTCGAACTGAAATCTGGCCGATGCTGATGCAACTTCAGCCGAATGATTTGGTGGGGGCCGGATTTAATACCTTTTGGGCAGGAGAGCGGCTAAGAATCTCGTTTGAGAAATTCGGGGGCATTTTTCAAGCACATAATGGATATCTTGAAACTTATCTCAATGGTGGATGGGTCGGTGTAGGTATATTAGCCGGTGTCCTGGTCGCCGCCTATCTACAGATAAGGAAGCGACTTGTGGTAGGTGCACCAGAAGCTGGCATTCGCCTTGTCGTTCTGGTCATTGCCGTTGTGTATAACTACTCTGAAGCGTCATTCAATAAAATTGGGGTTCTCTGGCTATTGACCATTATTGCAGTCATGCAGAATCTGCCAACACCTGTCTCCCTGCGTGCGACCTCTCGTGTCAGACATTAGCACGTTATCCATTTCACCTAAATAGTTCTCAGGCCAAAGATTACGATGAGCGAAGCCCTCCACCGGAATTCTGCCTTGGATTTTACGAAGGGAGTGCTCGTCTTATTGATGCTTCTGTACCATTGGATCAACTATTTTGTTAGTACAGAAGGGACAATTTATACGTATTTGAGATTTGTTACGCCATCATTCATTTTTATCACAGGCTTTCTGATAAGCAGTATTTATCCAACTAAGCACGGCTTCGACTATCTTCATATATTTTGGAGATTGTTGCAGCGTGGAATTAAACTTCTGGCAATTTTTACTGCCCTCAATGTGCTCGCGAATCTTTTTTTTGCGACAAATTATAGGGGGCAAATGCCAGGCATCGAAGGATTCTTTGGTCAGGCGGCCGATATCTATATCTCAGGTAATGCCAAGTCGCTATTTTGGGTGCTACTCCCGATTAGCTACTTTCTGCCGATCGCCGGTGCACTATTGCTAATCGGTAGAGGTAACCGCTTGCTTCTTCATGGGGTTTGTTGTTTAGCGGTACTGTGCATAGCGGCATCAAATCTATGGTCAGTTTCTAGCGCTAATCTTGAAATGCTAGGGGTTGGTGTGCTGGGTTTGATGTGTGGAACATATCCAATTGGCAGACTTAATCGTCTGTTCGAACACGCCTTTGTGCTAGGGGTTCTCTATGTAATCTACACCGTGGCGATTGCTATTTGGGGCGTGCCATACGTTTTGCAGTTGGTGGGGGTGTGCCTTAACGTTGCTTTGATTTATATGACTGGAATCAGGTGCTTAATCATGAGAACCGCTTACAATCGAGTAGTTATGTTGGGGCAATATTCTCTCTTTGGTTATATTGCTCAAATAGGAATATTGCACTTCCTTCGCCAGTTAATGGACCACTTGGATCTTCCTTCGATGATTCTCTGGGGCATTTCATTCACCGGCGCCTGTGTCTTGACTATCGTTACAGTCATGGTGCTAGATGAAGCCAGAAAAAAAATTGCGGTAATCAGAAATATGTATCAGGCAGTGTTCGCTTAAGTCACATTCCATTTGATATTCCCCCAATATATTTGACGCCTTCCTGCAGTAGGAGAATCATGCTGTTAGAGGTTGGCATGCAAAAACAACTAGAATTCAATTGCGTTACAAAATGCCATCTCCGGCATGTTGAGCTAGTGCCACGTTAGTTACAGGTAAGTTTTCATCTTTAGAGCTCACAAGACAACTCATTGGACCCTAAGATTTGTTGGAGAACTAGGAGGGGTAGTGCTACTTGTTCCTCCCGTCCCGCCTGCCTGCAAGGGGTGCGGGTAAGTGTAGGGTGTATAGGCAACCGTCCAGATATTTGCTGCTGAGCATCGATATAGTACGCCATCGGCTCCATTAAACTGTGCACCTCTTGGGTTTGATGTGCTCCGGTTCCAAGAGCCCTGATCGGTCGCCCAATACCCGACTCCACCATTGCCGACATCGGCTGATTCGGGAGTTGGCGTGCAGACAGCTGGACGGTTGGCTAGGGTGCCTACGCCGACTCCGCTGGTTCCGGTGAAAGATGGGGTTTCCTGATACAGATCTCGGTTCAACTGAAGATGACAATTCACACGGCCCGAATTCGTGTTAGCACAGTTGGCTTTTGATCCAGTCCAGATTCCGGAATTATTAACGACCAGATGGGCAATCGCATTTGTTCCGCGGGTCCGGTTCAAGAAACTGTACATCGGTTTGAGTGTGCCTGCTCCATCCCTTCCAGGTTGATGCCAATAGGGATAGCCGTAGTAGGATGACGTTGGCGAGCGATTCCCATCATTGGGGTCACTGGGTGTACCTGCACCGGTTTGTGTTCCGTCAGCAATCACTGTACAGCCCCCTTGAGGAAGATTTGACGAATCGCTCCGGTAGCTTTGTGTCGCAATTGGGACAAGCGACCCAGAGCCTTGTGGGGAAACAACATTACCCCACACCATTTGCTCGCCGCTCCCCTGTAAATGAATATCCCAGGCACCTGGACTACTCACGGATTCTGTACTGATTGTGTTTCCATAAATTTCCATCACTTCTGGACCATAGTGGCAATAGCTATGGGCGCGCAGATTGGAGCCCACAATAGTATTAAACCGCAGCACCATGGCATGTGCCCGCCAGTTGTCCACACAGCTCTTGGTAAAATCGCTCCTTGTGCCAAAGTTGCACACGCTGTCTTCAAAGAACAGTGCATTCGCCGAGCCTACATTACCCGTCTTCCACTGATCACCGCCTGATGTATTGTGTAGGCACACAAAGTTGTGCGAGGGGGATTGGCAGGTCACGTGATCGACCACCCCATAGACCTCACCGCGATCAGCAAATGGGGGGCCCCCGCCGCCTTCGCCAACGAAGATAGCTAAGTTTCCAGAACCAATGCTGGTGAAGGTCAAGTTGTCAAGGCGTAGTTTCGTAATGTCAAAAGTACAGTAGATCCAAATTTTATTATTACCGGCGGTTGTAAAATTGAATCCGCTAATCCGCATGAGGTTCGTGCGAGCGGCGGGACACCCATTAATCTCAAATACTGAGTTGCTGCCAGTCATCGTGCAGCCACCCACACTTTGGCATATCACTGTGACGCCATTCCTCCCACTCAATTGAATGCCAGTTCCTGAGTAGGTTCCCACATTGAGCGTAATTACTGCTCCATCGCTGGCCGAGTTGATTGCGGAATTGATTTCCGCAGCCGTGCTACCGGCGGTACATGTCCATGTGGTCCCTCCTCCGCTACAAGCGGCCTCGGCAGAAGAATTCATGGTCAGTAACATTGCAATGCACAGTCCCAGTAGAAGCGACAACAATCGCATGGGGTACCTCCGTGATCCTACTCTTCGATTTGATGTGTATCCATTCATTATGAGTCCAAGGGCTTTTTCGATCGAAATGTACGCAAATAGTATGCCGAACTCTTTAACGGCATGAATCAAGAATACTGCATTCGCCCCATTCAAGTCTCGGAAATATAACAAGTAAGCCTTGAGGACGTCTTTACCCGAGCTCAGCTATTTGTGCACGGCTGCTCGAGTTGGTTCCTATATGTACCCTCCACTCTACCTCGCTTACAATTTCCCTCCGTCAAGAAGAGGCTTGAACGGGCTACGCCAATTGGCTCATTGGATCGTCTTACTGACCTCATTGGAAGGGGCGCTTTCGCCGGCACTGTTATACGCCGTGACGGCGAAATAGTACGTCCGGCCCACGGTCAAGTTACTCACGGTCGATGAGGT
>Ga0073934_10006062_pt1 | contig 18011 bp, 13 predicted proteins | sample LarsenN4metaG_FD_76834 | JGI IMG/M metagenome (GOLD analysis project Ga0073934, IMG submission 76834) | Hot spring sediment bacterial and archeal communities from British Columbia, Canada, to study Microbial Dark Matter (Phase II) - Larsen... ... | reverse complement strand
TCGGCTACGGCGAGTTCCGCATCATCGTGGTGACCGACGGCATTTCGAACGGTCAGATTTCCATTAGCGACGCCGCGAAGCACGCCGCGGCCGTCGGCTTTCCCATTTACACCATCGGCCTGGACATTGCCGAGCGGCATGAATTGCGGGAACACAGCGTGAAATACTACGCTGCGGACTCGTTCGAGGACCTGAAGCTCGGCCTGCAAGAAGCCGCGGCGGAGTCGGAAGCGTTCGACCCGACGGAATTCGCGAAGTGACCGTTGAGCCGCGACCCGGAGGGGAGCGCTTCGCATCCACACAGGTTCGCGCAGAGCGCTCCCCTCCGGGTCGCGGCTCAACGAAGACTCAACGGAGGCATCCCATGAAACGCAGCACCGTGGGCGCGATTCTGATCGTGCTCCTGGGCACGTTCATGGTCGTCGTGTGGTGGATGCTCACTGCCACGTGGAAGAAGGGGCAGGTCGCCGCCACCAGCGACGCCGCCGCCGTCACTGCTACGATCCGCATCGGGGGCGACGGTTACCTGGGCTACTGGTTCATCACCAGCCCGGAGATGAAGCGGCTCGCCGCTCGCCGCGGGCTGGGCGTCGAGTTCACCAACGACAACGGCGCCTACGCCGAGCGGCTGCAGAAGTTCGCCGACAAAGAGTACGACTTCATCGTGCTGCCGGTGAACTCGTACCTGGAGCACGGGGCGAAGCACGATTACCCCGGCGTGATTGTGGCGGCGATCGCGGAATCGCAGGGGGCGGACGGCATCGTCGGGTTCTCCGACCGTTTTCCGTCGGGCAAGATCCAGGAACTGAACAACGCCAGCCTGCGGGTGGTGTACACGCCGGACAGCCCCAGCTCGTTCCTGCTGGACCTGGTGATCACCGACTTCGACCTCGCGCAGCTGCGCAGCTCGAACGATTGGCGCGTGGAGGCGAACGGCTCCGAAGAAGTCGCGAAGCGTGCTGTGTCGCGTTCGGGCGATGTGTTCGTCATGTGGGAGCCCGACCTCAGCCGTGCGCTGCACGAGAACCCCAACCTCAAGGAAATCTGGGGGTCCGACAAGTTCCACGGTTACATCGTGGACGTGTTCGTGATCCATCGCGATTACGTGCAGCGCCACGCCGCCGAGGTCACGACGTTCCTCGAGACCTATTTCACCACCATCCGCAACTACGCCGGCAAGCGCGACGCCTTGCTGGACGACCTGGTGCAGTCGACCGGGCTGGCGAAGCAGGTCGCTGAGCCGATGCTCTCCAAGATCGACTGGTACGACCTGGACGAGAACGCGCGGCTGGAGTTCGGCCTGCAGACCCGCGGCGGACTGCCCACCAGCGAAGGCGTGGTGAATACCATTCTCGCCTGCCAGAATGTGCTCGCCCGCACCGGAAAACTGAAGGGAGACCCGCTGCACGGCAACCCGTACACCATTGTCAACTCCAACATCGTTCGGGACCTGAAGACCAACATGCCGGCATTGCTCGGCAGCAGCGGGTCCGCGACCGACTTCGCTCCGCTCGACGACGCCGGCTGGTCCCGCCTGCGCGAAGTGGGCCCGTTGCGCGTCGAGCCGATCACGTTCCAGTCCGGCGTCAACCTGCTCGACGACGCCGGCAAGGCCCAGGTGGACGCGATCGCCGCGCTGCTGATCAACAACTACCCGCAATACCGAGTGGTCGTCGGCGGACACACTGGGCCGGGCGACGCCGAGGAAAACCGCAAGCTGTCCCTGGAACGGGCCCAGGCGGTGGCGCAGTATCTGGCGACGGTGCACGGCATCGATGCCGACCGGCTGCACGCGGAAGGGTTCGGCTCCACGCAGCCCCCGCCCCGGTTGCCGAATGAAAGTCAGCGTGCTTATCAGTATCGTATGCCGCGGGTGGAGTTTGTGCTGTACGCGGGGAGTTCGTTGTGAACATCGTTTAGCCGCGACCCGCAGGGGAGCGCTCTTCGTCCACATCGCAAACGCGCGGAGCGCTCCCCTGCGGGTCGCGGCTAAACAGGGAACCAAACGACGATGGCCCGGCAACGGGTAAACGCGGACGTGGCCTCAGCACCGGCGCACAAGCCGACCGACGAAGATTTCAGCCCGGCCGCCGTGCAGCGCTGGGTCTTCTGGGAGACGGTGCAGCATCCGGCGACGACGTTGTCGGCGGCGGGGGCGGTGGTGGCGGGTCTGGCGAATGCGTTGTTCGGCGTCACCCCCACCGGCCTGGCCATCACGCTGGGCTGTGCGTTCGTCAGCGGGGCGGCGTGGATTTACAACTTTTTTGTCCGCGGGGAGGACCTGGCGAAAGCGCGCGTGGAATCGCTGCTAAAACAGTCGGCCGAGGGAGAAGTTCGTGAACTGGCCGACCTCGCCCGACGTTGTCAGCGCGTGAAATTTGCCGAGGGGGCGAAAGAAGCGTCCGACATCCTGTCCGCGTACCGACGGTTATGCGAGTATCTCGAGGCCCAGGAGCAGCCGGAAAACAACGTCAGCGTCCAGCGGCTTCGGAGCCTGGCCCGCGACACCTTTCGCGAAGGGACGACGTTGACGAAGCAGGCCCTTGCCGCCTGGAACGCCATCGCGGCGGTCGACACCGGCACGCTGGAACGAGAATTGAAATCGTGGGAACGAGCACTCGCGAAGAATGCCGACCTCTCCGCCGGCGAACGGGTGGCCAAGGAGCAACAGATCGAATCGCACAAGCGGCGGATGGCCAGCGTTGATGGCCGGCGGCGCGAACTGGCGGAGATCGTCGCCCAACTGAACGAGCTGGAAGGGGCGCTGGAACGAGCGTACCTGGAATCAGTGAAGGTGATCGAGCAGGATCCCGCCGCGCCGGGACGCGAGGGGAGCGCGGCGACGCAACTGGAACGGGCCGTGGCGGCGGCGCGGCGGGTGGAAGACAGGCTGCGCGACACAGGGCTGAAGGACGACGGGTCCGACGCTGTGTACTACGAAGCGGGCAAACGGCAAGAGACGTAACGTCGTGCATCACATCGTGCATCTCGTTTAGCCGCGACCCGCAGGGGAGCGCTCTGCGTCCATGTCGCCCACGCGCAGAGCGCTCCCCTGCGGGTCGCGGGTAAACGAGGACACGCAAAGGAGAACCAACACAATGGGACGCTTCTTCGGCGCCATCTGGTATTACGTGTCGTTCAAGTTCCTGTGGGGGGCGGAGGCCATCCGCGATGCCGCGGACCGCACTTTCACCAGCTCTGCGGAAGGGGTCGCCAAGGCCTACGACATCGAGCACGACAAGCGCGTGAAGGAGTACAAATCGCTCCGCGACGCGGTCTCGCAGGTCGAAGCGGTGCTCGAAGATTCCCGCCAGCGGCTGCAGGACCTCAACAAGGAAGAGGAATCGCTGCTCGCCAAGCGCGACGGCGCATTGCAGCTGTTCGAGCAGGCACAGGCCAAAAACGACGCCAACGGCATGCAGCAGCACCGCGCGGCGTTCGAGCGGTTCGACGACCAGATCGCCCGCATCGAAGAGCAGCAGGCCGCGCTCGAAGCCCAGCTCAAGGGCTCCGAAGAGCAGATGCAGGTGCATCTGAACCGGCTCACGGCGCTGCAGGCGGAAGTGCAGGCGCTGCCCGAAGAGAAGGCCCGCGCCATTGCCGACTTCGTCAGCTCGAAGAAGATCATCGAGCTGAACGACCGGTTGTCGGGCTTGAAGTCGTCGATGGACCGCGGCCCCATCGACGCCGTCCGCAAGCACAACCGCGAGATGTCGGCCCAGGCGCGGATCTCGCAGAAGCTGGCCGGGGCGGACGTCAACCTGCAGGACCAGCAGTATCAGAAGGCCGGGCAGCAGTCGGCGTCGTCCGATCGCATGGCGCAGATGCTCGCCGCCCGCGCCGCCGAACGCGCCGCCAAGACCGGCGAAAAGCCCGCCGAAGCCGCGACCACGGAGCGCCCGAAGATTTGAAAGCGACCGAACGCCCCCGCTTCCGGTCCCCTCTCCCCCGTCTTCGGGGGAGAGGGCCAGGGAGAGGGAGCGAACGTGGAGTCGATGCTCGTTCCCGTTCGATGCAGGAAGATAACCCCCCCCCCCACTCTAACTCTCTCCCCCGCGGACGGGGGAGAGAGGACCGGACACAAAGGACCACCGCCGTGCGCAACCTCGCAAACCTTGCCTTGTATTCCCTCGTCGGTCTTGCCCTCGGTTGCGGCAAAGGCAGCGGCCCGCAACCCGTCATGCGGCCCCCCGCGGGAGACACCGGCAGCGCCACCAGCGCCGCCTCATCCACCGCACTGCCCACCTCCCAGGAGAAGTACACCCTCGCCGTCTCCATCTACGCCGGCTGGATGCCCTGGTACTACGCCAAGGAGCAGGGCATCACGCGGAAATGGGCGGAGAAGTACGGCATCGAAATCGAGACCGTCTACATGGATTACGTGCCGTCGGTCGAGGCCTTCGTCGCCGGGCAGGCCCAAGCCTGCGTGATGACCAACATGGAAGCGCTCAACATGCCCGCGGCGTCGGGCATCGACTCCACGGCGATCATCGTGGGCGACTACAGCAACGGCAACGACGCCGTCCTCGTCCGAGACAACCTGGCGCTCAAAGACATCACCGAGGCGATGCTGGTGGAGCTCACGGTCAGCCAGTACCTGCTGGCTCGCGGCCTCGAAATGGAAGGCCGCAGCGAAAAGGACGTGCAGCTCACCAACGTCAGCGATTCCGACATCGCCGCCACGTTCCTCGCCGACAAATCCAAGAAGTGCGTGGTGACCTGGAACCCGATGGTGCTGCAGATTGAGCAGACGCCGGGCATCACGCGGATTTTCGACAGCGCGAAGATTCCCGGCGAGATCATGGACCTGTGCGTGGTGAATACCGAGGTGCTCAAGAAGGACCCGCGGCTGGGCCTGGCCCTCACCGGTGCGTGGTACGAGGTGCTGGCGGTCATGAGCCAGCGCGGCCCCGCGGCCGACGAGGCAATGGAGCAGATGGCCAAGCTTTCCGGCAGCTCGCTCACCGAGTACAAAACGCAGCTCAAGACCACAGCCATGTTCTGGACGCCGGAGGAAGCGGTCAACTTCACCACCGGCAAGGAGATTCAGGACGCGATGGAGAAGGTGCGGCAGTTCTCGTTCGCCCACGGCATGTTCGGCCAGGGGGCGACCTCGGTGGACGCGGTGGGGATCTCGTTCCCCGACGGCACGGTGCAGGGGGACGCGAACAAGATCAAGTTCCGCTTCACCGCAGAGTACATGGAAAAGGCCGCGAAAGGCGAGATCGCGCCGTAGTCGTGAAACGAGGGGAGGAAGGCCAGATTGTTATTCTCCACCCGCATTCGGATCGACGTCCGTTGGAGCCTGGTGCTTTCGGCGCTGCCGTTCGTGGTGCTGGTCGGGCTCTATCTCGGTACGGCCTACGTGCGGCATGCTCGCAACCCCGACGACAAGATCGTCCCCACGCTGGGCAAGCTGATCGATGGGGCCAAACGCTCGGTCACGCCGGACAAGTCCGGCAAGGTGCAACTGCTGCTGGACACGTGGGCCAGCGCAAAGCGGTTCGGCATCGCGCTGGCCATTGTGTTCCTCGCGGTGCCGTTAGGCGTGATGATGGGTTGCTTCCCGTTCTGGGAGAGCCTGCTGTACCGGTTCGTGGTGTTCACGGACAAAATCCCGGCGATCGCCTTGTTGCCGATCTTGTTCATCGCCTTCGGTCTGGGCGAATTGAGCAAAGTGGCGCTGATGGTGATCGGCGTGTTTCCGACGGTCTGCCTGGATGCGTATCTGCGGGCAAAATCGATACCCGACGAGCAGTTCCAGAAGGCCCAGACCCTGGAGGCCAGCGGTTTCGAGACGGTGTGGCTGGTGGTGTACCCGCAGATCTTCCCCAGAATGCTCGATACGATCCGCCTCAACTTCAAAAGCATGATGGCGCTCCTGCTCGCCGGCGAAGCGCTGGCCGCCAGCGTCGGCCTGGGCTACCGCATCTTCGTGGTGCGGCGGTACCTGGCGATGGACGTCATCATTCCGTACGTGATCTTCATGACGGTGCTGCTGTACGCGGCTGACGTGACGTTCCAATGGTGGGCGCAGCGGTACAAGTGGGTGGACCGGGAGTAGGTGGTCGGTGGTCGGCGGTCGGTGATCGGCAGACCAGGAATTCCTCTTCCGATCACCGACCACCGATTACCGATCACCCCGTGGCGATTCAATGGACTACCTCATCCAGCTCACCGACGTCGTGGTCAGCTATCCCGCAGAGGATGGCGGGGAGAAGTCCGTCCTCGAGAACATCGATTTGCGCATTCGCCCGCGCGAGTTCGTGTCGCTGGTCGGCCCCACCGGCTGCGGCAAAAGCACCGTGCTGCGGCTGTTGCTCGGCTCGCAGTTTCCCACCTCGGGCACGGTGCTGTTCGACGGACGACCTGTCCGGCACATCGACCGCCACCGCGGCATTGTCTTCCAGAAGTACGGGCTGTTCCCGCACCTGTCGGTCCTCGACAACATCACCTTCGGGCCGGAGCTGGAGCAGCTCAACCTGTGGAACCGCATCTTCAAGTACGCGACGCAGAAGTATTGGCAGGTCGTCCGCGAGCAGCGCGAGCTGGCCCGCGACCTCATCACGCGGATCGGCCTCGCGCCGGGCGACTGCGAAAAGTTCCCGTTCGAGCTCTCCGGCGGCATGCGGCAGCGCGTGGCCATCGCGCAGTCGCTCATCATGCGGCCCCGGCTGCTCATGATGGACGAAGCGTTCGGCGCTCTCGACGAAAGCACCCGCGAGGAAATGCAGCTCCTGCTGCTTGAAGAGTGGGAGAAGAATGACATGACGGTCATCTTCGTCACCCACAACGTGGCCGAGGCGCTGTTCCTGGGCACGCGGGTGATCGGGCTGTCGCAACACTGGGAAGACGAGGACGGACGGCCGGCCAAGGGGGCGCGGATCGTCGTCGATGCCGAGTCCGGCGGCAAACATCCCAAGCCCACCAGCTACAAGTATTCTCCGGAGTTCAATGCCCTGTTGCAAAAGATTCGCGAAGACGTGCTCGACCCCACCCAGCGCACGCGGCTGTGCGAGTTCAATTTGTCGCACCGCGACGCGCTGCGCGATTGATACCCCGTTTCGCCGCGACCCGCAGGGGCGCGCTCCGCCCGTCGGAAGTATCGACGCAGAGCGCTCCCCTGCGGGTCGCGGCGAAACAACGGAAACCACCATGAACAACGCCCGGCGTCCCGCGTGGGTCGATACGCTGTCGCAGGCGTATTCCGTGCGCAAAAAGAACGTGGTCGTTCTCACCGGCAACACGCGCGACCTGTTTCCCTCCCCGCGACTGAACGCCTTCGTCCCGCTGGAACAACTCCTGTACCAGGAGCTCCGCGAGAAGTTTCTCGTGGTGAGAATGGATGCGGCGACCGGCGTCGACTTCTACTCCGACGCCGACAAGGCCGAGCTGCTCATGGTCTGCGCGCAGTACGACAAGATCGCCGCCGAAAGCCAGCGGCTGGGGGACGTGGAAGAGATTATCGCCTCGAACCGGCACAACCCGCTCCCCGCGCTGGTGCTGCTCCGCGACATTTCCGAGGCCGTCACCAAAATCCAGGCCGCCCGCACGTCGCGACTGCCCGTGCGACCGCTGTGCATTCTGCTGCAGTTCGCCGGCGCGGTGTTCCCCCCCGCAGACTACGATCGGCTTTCCGAACTCGACCGCCAGCGGCTCGTCACGCTGCTGCAGTGGATCGAAAACCCGCTGTGGAGCACGGGACAGAACCTGCTCGTTCTCGTGAGCGACACCCGCGCAGAGCTGAACGGCCGCATCTTTGCCCATCCCGGCACGCAGCACATCGAGATCGATCTCCCCGCCGCCGCCGATCGCCAGTTGTTCCTCGACGAGAACGCCCGCCACGTCGCCTTCGAGAAAGACGCCGCGACGTTCGTGTCGCAGTCGGCAGGGCTGAAGCTCACGCAGGTGCTCGATCTGCTGGAAGTTGCCGCCAGCACGCAGTCGCCCCTCACTAAGACCGACGTATTGCGCGAAGTGAACACCGTGCTGGAGGCCGAGCTGGGCGACATTGTGCGGATCAAGTCTCCCAACCACGGCCCGGCCGAAATTGTGGGCAACGACGCCGTGCAGCACATACTCCGCGGCATCTTTACCGACTGCGACGCGGCGGAAACCGCGGTGTCGGGCATTCTTGTCTCCGGCCCCAACGGCGGCGGCAAGACGTTTGTCATGGAAGCGTTCGCCCACGAATCGGGACGCATCGTGATCGAGCTCACCGGCCTGCGAGGCAGCTACTTCGGCGAGACCGACAAATTCTTCGAGATGCTCCTGTCGCGAATCCGCATCTTCGGCAAAATCCTGATCCTGATGGACGAGGCCCACACGGCGTTCGGCAGCGTTCATCGCAGCGACACGCACGAGACCGAACGCCGGCTGGCGGGCAACCTCATCAAGATGATGGGCGACCCGGCGCTGTTGGGCAAAGTGCTGTTCGGCCTGATGACCAGCCGGCCCGACGAGCTGGATCCCGACGTGAAGTCGCGCTGCCCGGAGCAGATCGCGATCTTCGACGCCGAAGGCGAAGCCCGGCAGCGGGTGGTCAGCGCGCTCTTTTCCCGGAAGGGAATCACGCTCGCCGAGGCGGAGCTGGAGGAATTGGTCGCCCGGACGGGGCACTTCAGCATGCGGGACTTCGGCTTCCTGGTCCGCAAGACGCTGGCGAAAAAGCTGCCGCCATTGGACGTGCTGCAGCAGTGGCAGGCCAGTTCGTCGATTGCACTGCAACGACGCTTCCAGACGCTGGTCGCCGTCCAGCACTGCAGCTACCGCGAGCTGATCCCCCCGTCGCTCCAGGAACTGACGCCGGAAGTCATCCAGCGTGAAGCCGACGTGCTGCGGCGGCAATTGATGCACTGAGCCTGGCATCCGTGAAACGGAGCCTGCGTGGCCTTTAGATGCCGCGCGGTTGCCACTGACGCGCCATGTTCGGCTTGCCAGTGCTCTTCCCATTGCGGCGACAACCTGGAATGGTCACGCCACGGGCGGCACAAAGCCGCCGCCAGTAGCACCCGGCGAAGCGAAGAGCTCCACCCCGCGCTCTGTAATCTCGAACGGCACAATCGCCTCTTCGCACGCGCTGCCGCGGTGCTTGGCGATGTGTAGCGCGCGGCGCATTTTCAGGCCGTCGCGGATCTTGCCCATCAGGATGATGGTGTTCGCATTGGACAGCTCGTCGCCGCTTTCCAAGGGCCGACAGAGCAGCTCGTCCAGCAGGACTTCGTGCGAGGTGTAAAGCAACACGCACGTCAGCTGGCGGTGGTCGTAGCCGTGCGTCATCACCTGCGGCTCGTGATCGCGGTAGTGGACGCGAAACAGGTCGCGCGCCACCCAGTCGTGGTCTTTGTGCAGGATCTGGTGATAGATGTAATCGAACACGTGGAACTGGAAGCTTTCGCTGGCTTTGTCGGTCGGCTCGACGCCGTCGATCACGCACCGCCGCACGCCGTGCACGAAGTTGCCGTAGAAGAATGCGATGGCCTGTTCCAGCTTGCGGTTCAACTCGGCCTTCCACTCCTGCCACTGGTCGTGATCGACATCGTGCGCGGTGACGCGCCGGCCGGAGCGCTCGAAGATGTGGAAGTAATCGAACCGCGCGGCGGAGGGGTTCCACAAATCGTCCGGCGTGAACGGCAGGTCAATCGGGCGTTCTTTCAACGTCCAGTTGCACAACCGCTGCGCGTAGTTGGCGTGGTTCTGCGCGTCGCCGCGGGTGGTCATGTCGAACAGGCAGCCGGGCTGGCCTTCCTGGTTCAAGCCGGCGTGGGCGAACTGCAGGCCGAGCTGCGTCTTGCCGATGCCGGTGGCACCCATCACCACCGTCATGGTGCCTGGGAGGAGTCCGCCGCCGAGGAGCGCATCGAGCGAGGAGACGCCGGTGGAAACGCGGTCGGGCATGGTGGTTCCATTATTGTTCAGCCGCGACCCGCAGGGGAGCGCTCTGCATCCACGCGACATTCGCACGGAGCGCTCCCCTGCGGGACGCGGCTCAACATTGCGACGATAGCCGCTGCGATGGGAAATGTCAGGCGATGCGTGCATAGTAGTGCGGTCGCGGTACTGAGTACGCCGTACGAGAAGTCACCGAGGCTCTTTCATGTCCGCTGCCGTCGTTGATACCCCGTCTTACGAGAAGCACCAGTCCGCCGTGCCGATCCTCATCGGATTGATTGCGGGCTTAATCGTGGGTCTCGTTGCGAACCAGGCGGCACAGCATCACGCGTTGTGGGGGCAATGGGTGGCGACGGCGATCGCGGTGGCCCAGCCCATTGGCAAAATCTTTCTGCGTCTGATGTTCATGGTGGTCGTGCCGCTGGTGTTTTCCGCGCTGGCGCTGGCGGTGGTGGAGATCGGCGATCCGCGGCACCTGGGTCGGATCGGCCTGAAAACGCTGGCGTTCACCGGCGCCTTTTCCGCCACCGCGGTGTTGATCGGCCTCGGCCTCGTGAATGCGTTTCAACCGGGCAAGGTGCTGTCCGATGCGCAGCGGCAGCAGCTCGTGGAGCGCTACAGCGGCGACGCGGCAAAGATCGAGGCCAAGTCGAAGGAAGCCAAATCGCTCGCCGACACCCTCGTCGACATGATTCCCGAAAACCCGCTGCAGGAAATGGTGGGTGCGGTGGATGGCAGCTCCAAGGGCAACGGCATGTTGGCGGTGATGTTCTGCGCGCTCATCATCGGCCTGGCGATCACGGTGCGCGCCGACGAGTGCCGCACGCTCATCGACTGGCTCAAGGGCGTGCAGACCGTCACGATGGTGGTGATCTCGTTTGCGTTGAAGCTCGCACCGGTGGGGGCGGGCTGCCTGGTGTTCGCCATCACCGCCCAACTGGGCTTCGACATCCTGCGGACGCTGGCCTGGTTCGCGGCGACGGTGATTGGCGGCCTCGCGCTGCAACTGTTCGTGACCTACAGCATCACCATCGGCTTGTTCGCCCGCATGACGCCCTGGCGGTTCTTCCGCAACGTGTCGCAGGCCATGCTGACGGCGTTCGGCACGTCGTCGTCGAATGCCACGCTGCCCACGGCGATTCGCGTCGCCGATGAAGAGCTGAAGCTCCCCGAGCACGTCTCCCACTTCGTGCTGACGGTCGGCGCGACGGGCAACCAGAACGGCACCGCGCTCTATGAAGGCGTGGTGATCCTGTTCCTCGCGCAGGTGATGGAGGTCGAGCTATCGGTCGCGCAGCAGTTCCAGGTGGTGTTGATGTCGGTGCTGGCGGGCATTGGCACGGCCGGGGTGCCGGGCGGTTCGCTGCCGCTGATCATGGTGGTAATGCGCTCGGTGGGTGTGCCGCCGGAGTCGATCGGCATCATCCTGGGCATCGACCGGCTGCTGGACATGTGCCGGACTGTGGTGAACGTCACGGGCGATCTCGCGGTGGCGACGTGCGTGGCCCGCGGCGAGGCGGGACATGATCCCGCGACATCGATTCCCGCGTAGCCCGTATGATTCAAGGCCAGGCGGTGGGGGGCGGCGGCGTGGGCGGGTCGATGACGTCGCTGGCTGCCGCGTGGCCGTTGCCTTGGGCGCGGTTCGCACTGGCGGCAGCGCAGCTCTCGCCGAAGCGGTGCCGTTCCGACAGCTCGCGCAGGGCCTCGTTCACGCTGCGTTGGTCGCCATGCTTCACCTCGTCGAGGTCGAAGGGGCGCATCGCCGCGGCGCGTTGGGTGCGGGCGGCACAACGGTCGCCCCAGGCGAACGACAGGAACGTGGCGGCCAGGATCAACCCCACGGCCACCACCACGCCGAGCATGATCGGCGCGAGATCGTCGGCCGGCGGCGGACCCTGCAGCGAGCGATGCGACAGAATCGATTTCGCCAGGATGGTCGGCGCGACGTGCAACCCCCCCTGCGATTCGTACCCCTCGCGCTTGAAGAAGCAACCGGTGACGCGCACCGGCGACCTCAACCGCTCGCCCACGCGCAGGCCGGCCCCGAGTTCGCTGGCGACGATGCGGTACGGATGCGTCCCCGAATCGGCAGTGAACACCCACGCCTCGTACAGCGGCCCGCCCGCGCTGTCGGCGCGAGGCATCTCGTAACACCGCCACATGTCGCCGACAACGGTCACCACTTCGCCGCGGTACTTGTCCGATTCGGTCATCAGGTTGACGTACAGCACGTCGTTCCGGGCCGATCGTTCGAGCTGCTCGGTGGGCGTGCGGCGGACGTGGTCGAGGACCGCATAAAATGCATTGGCTTCGTCGTGCCGAATGCCCAGTGTGTTGTCCCGCACGTCCTCGAGCAGCGACTTATCGAGCGGCGCGTCGGTTGTGGAGGCCGTTGCCGTTCGTGCGGGACGTTCGGGTACGGCGCGGAATTCGTCCGGAGCGAGCGGGCTGTCGGGCTCGGTGCGAACGGTGAAGTCCAGGTCGTCGGGAGCGACAGCGGAAGTGGCCGGCCGTTCGGCACGCTGCTGTGCGATGCGAAACGTGCTGAACGCGAACATGGTCGCGGCAACGAGCGCCACGCCGCCGAGCATCCGCCATTGCAGTCGGCGGTCGAGATGGGCCGGCGGACGGGACGACATGAGAAAACGCATAGCGCCTGCATTCTACCAGAGGGGGCAAATGCGACAACGCGGGTTTTTCTTGCTCCCTCTCTCACCGTCTTCGGTGGGAGAGGGTTGGGGTGAGGGTGTCTTGATTGCGCAGTGTGACGCACGCATGAGACGATGAAACGCACCCTCACCCCCCGACCCTCTCCCGGCGAAGACTCCAGGCGAGGGGTGAAATTCACCGCGCGTACCACGCGCACAATCGGGCGAGGTCGCCGCTGGCGGAAAGGTGCCTGATGCGCTGCCGCGCGTGACGCTGACCGAGGAACGGGCTGTAGCCGTGGTGATGGTCGGCGATGGCCAAGGCGTGCTGGACGTCGCCCAGCTCGATCCGCGTGCGGTCCGCCGAGCGGGCCAGCCATCGCGACAGCCACAGTGTCACCGGCGCGATCAGCATCAGGTTGTGCAGCCCTTCCACAAACGGCACGTCGTAAAACGCAGGGCCGCAGAAGTGCAGCCCCTGGATCTTCACGCGGAAGTAACGTATCAGCAACTCGGCAGCGCCGTCCGGCAAACCGCCGTGGGGTTCTTCGAGCGCCGCGAACGGCACGGGGCGAAAGGCGTCCTGCAGCGGCGGCGCGTCCCCCTTTCCGCGCGAGAACTGCAGCACCGCGCGAAACAATCGCCACCGGCCGCTCCAACCGGCGGCCAGGTCCGCGGCGGTGTCCTTGCGGGCGTATTGCGCCGCGAACAAACGAAAATAAAGCCGTCCCACTGGCGACGGCTCGTCGATCTTCTCCGGCAACTGCTGGAATTCGTCGGAGACCATCGTGCCGATCAGTTGCACCAGCTCGCGGACCTGTTTGACGTCGGCCCCGCCGAACTCCATCTGGTTGACGAGGTTCGCAAAGGCCAGCACCCGGAACATCCGCAGCAGGATCGGTACGACATTGCTGTCGAGAAACTGGTCGGCCCGCTGCAGCAGCACGTCAAACGCCGGCCAGTCGACGCGCTCCCGCCGGGAAACGCGCGGCGGAGGCATGCGTTCGGCCCCGGCCGGCACGACCAGCGATTCGAGCTGCTGCAGGTCGCCCAATTGCTGTTTCACCGGGCGCCCCAGGTTCGCCACCACCGACGGGCAACTGTACCGCAGACTCACCGCGATCGACTTGCCGTGCGGATGGAACGCGTACGGGTAGATCCGGCAGGCGAGCGGTTTGGCGGGCTCGCCGAACCGGGCGTGAATCCGGCACAGGCCCTGTTCGTCGAGGAACACGCATCCGCCGTCCGACCGATGCGCCAGGCGATAACGCTTCTTCCACGGCGGACCGGCAAACCACTCCACCAGGGGACGATCGGCGGGGACGCCGTCGGCCGCGGTCCAGTTCTGCGAAAGAATGCGCTGCCGTTCCTCCTCGGTGATCTCGATCAAATGCTGCTTGCAACACCCGCCGCAGTTGTGGCAGCTCCAGTTCTGCAGCGTGGGCAATTGCAGCGGCAAAGACGACATGGTGAGTGGTCAGCGGTGAATACGAAGCCCACGGGTTGCACCCCGTGGGCATGGGCAATTGCCGCCTGGTTCGCGAATTGCCCACGGGGCGCAGCCCGTGGGCTTCGGGCGATCACAATCTCCAGCATAGTCCAAGCGCCTGCAATTCACACCACGACCTGACATCGCCACCGTTATGGATTAGAGTGTGTTCCCTGACCACTCCCCACTCCCCACTCACTAACACACATGACCATCGAATTCCGCTGTCCGTATTGCACCGCGGCGATCCAGGTGGCCGACTCCGCGGCAGGGACGAGCGGAAAGTGTCCCAAGTGTGCTGCGAAACTGACCATTCCGCGTCCGGCCGCGCTGGCGCCGCCGAAACCACCGCCGTCGGCCGCCCCGACCGCGGCGCCCGTCGAACCGGTGGGCGGCGTTGACCTCGGCGAGGGCGCCGCCGCCATCGTGCCCGTGGTGGACGCCGCCCCTGCGCCATTGACCGCACCGATCGGGCGTCGCCGCCGACGACGAAAACCCATCCCCCCGGCAGTGTTAATCGTCTTTCTGTTGGTGATTGTGGCCGCGGTCGGCGGAGCGGCTGGGTGGCTGTACTACCAGGACTGGCGCAGCAAACAACTGGTGGGCGAGCTGACAGCGGTGGAGCTCGGCTACGTCGAGCTGGCACCGGCGATGATCGACCGCACCGTGATCGCGGTCTCTGAAAAGGAACGCGAGGAACTGCTGCGGGAGCTGCAGCAGAATCCGTTGCCGATGATCAGCGAACTAATGCAGATCCAGTTCCGGGGCAGCAAGGCGGGCTTGTCGATCGCGATTGCCCGAGGCGCCAAGTCGAACTGGTACAAGGTGGACACGAACAGCCTGCCGGTGCTGGCGAACTACATTCAGAACCAGACCGAGCCGCTGCGCACGCGGCGGAACGAGCAGGTGGAACGTGCCGCGACGGAGTTCCTTAGGCAATTCCAGTCCGTCTCGCAACAGAAGGCGCTCGACGAGACCATTCTGCAGTACCGCGACAAGTTGGGCGTCACCGCGCTGGTCCGCGGCGTGGGACTGGAAGCCATCGCCATTGTCGGGCAGAACATGTATCCGTGCGTCTACGAAGAAGCGGACGGCACGCTGTACTTCCTGCTGCCGCCGCGAGTGAAGCAGTTCGAGCTGACGGGCCGCAAGAATGCGGCGGGCCGGGCCATCTTTCCGGGCCGATTTACGGTGACGGTGAAGGAGCGCAAGGTGGACGAGGGGCAGGCGCCGCCGGATTTGCGGAAGACGCCGACAGACCCTTCGGGAGCGACAAGCCAGGCGAATCCGACTGAGGAATAGTCACCCAGAGGCGCTTGGCGACGGCTGCTACTTAGTTTGGCAACGATGATTCAAGATTTGGCAGCGCCGGCGTTGACGTCCCTCGGCTGGCTGGCCAGCCTCATCCGATATTTATAGCAACCTTTCTTCTCGCAATGGGTTGCGTTCATGGAGAGCGTTCCAGCGGCGGGGGCACGCGACTTGCGATCCGACCGCCGCGGGCAGGGAACGCTGTGCCGGTGGCTTCGTTAGCGGATTTTTCGCTGATCGACGGCCCACGGCGGCACGCCCGCACCGCCCGAATTGGAGGCGGCCGGCAGATGACGCGGACATGGCGTCCCGCGTGCGCTCACGGGGTTGGACTAGCGAGGAAACCGAATATGAGGAATTGCGTCGCGTCCTGCACGAGGACAATCGCGTTGCTGACTTGGCTGTGTCTGCTGGTCGTTGCGGGCAGTACCGCCTCGTACGCCCAAGATCAACCGGCTGCGGCCCCGGAGGCTGCCGCCGATGCGCCGCAAGCTGCTGCCGCGGCGGCTGCTGCGGCGCCGGCCGACCCCATTGCCGAACTGAAGGCTGCCACCGCGAAATTGACCGTCGGCATCGACACTGTGTGGGTGATGGTGGCGGGGATGCTGGTGTTCTTCATGAACCTCGGCTTCGGCTGCGTGGAGTCTGGCTTCTGCCGCGCCAAGAACTGCGTGAACATCCTGTCGAAGAACTTCATTGTGTTCGCCGTGACGTCCATAGGCTTCTGGGTGATCGGTTGGGACTTGATGTTCGGCGCGGGCGACAACGGGTTCGTCGGGCAAAGCGGCGCGATCATGGTGCAGGGCACGGACAACAGTCCGGCCATCGCCACGCAAGGCTACGACGGCGTGTATGGCGCGATCGCCTGGTCTGGCGTGCCCATCTGGGCGAAGTTCTTCTTTCAACTGGTGTTTGCGGGAACGGCCGCCACGATCGTTTCGGGTGCCGTCGCCGAGCGCATCAAGTATCACTCGTTTATCATCTTCAGTTTCCTGATGGCGATCATCATCTATCCCATCACCGGACACTGGATCTGGGGCTTCGGCTATCTCGCGGCAACGTGGAACTTCTGGGACTTCGCCGGCTCCACCGTCGTCCACTCGGTGGGCGGCTGGGCCGCGCTGACCGGCGCCATCATCCTTGGCCCGCGCCTTGGCAAGTTTGGTCCCGGCGGCAAGATCAATGCCATCCCCGGTCACAGCATGACGTCGGCATTCATCGGCTGCCTGGTGCTGTGGTTCGGCTGGTTCGGTTTCAACCCCGGCAGCACGATGTCGGTCGGTGACGGCGTCGCACTGGCCACCGTGGCCGTCAACACCAACACCGCCGCCGCGGCCTCGACGCTCACCGCCACCCTCACCGCGTGGTGCCTGCTGGGGAAGCCCGACATCGGCATGACGTTGAACGGCTGTCTTGCGGGCCTCGTGGCGATCACCGCTCCCTGCGGTTTCACCAATCCTCTGTGTTCCGCCATCATCGGCGCCATCGCTGGTGTGCTCGTGGTCCTGTCGGTGTTGATGTTTGACCGATTGCATGTGGACGACCCCGTGGGTGCAACGTCCGTGCACCTCGTGAACGGCATCTGGGGTACGCTCTGCGTGGGCCTCTTCACGACCAGTGATCTCTCCACGACTCCCATCACCGGCGGACCCAAGGCCGGACTGTTCTTTGGCGGCGGGCCGGACCAGTTGATCGGACAGCTCGTGGGCGTGCTGATGGTCGGTGCCTACGTGCTGGTGGTCTCCGCCATCTGCTGGCTGATTCTGAAGGCTGTTGTTGGTCTGCGGGTCACCCAGGAAGAAGAGATTGAAGGACTCGACATCGGCGAGCACGGAAACGAAGCCTATACTGGCTTCGTGATGCAGGCCCCGGGACACTAATTGCGGCACGAAGCCCGGCTTTTCCGAAAGCCGGGCTTCCACACGAATCCCAGGAAGCCAGGCTTTCGGAATCGCCTGGCTTCCTGTCTTTCCAGGAAAAACATCGGCGTGGATTGTTGAGTCGGCCGGCGGCTCGATTATGATGCTCCCCATGCCGTCCGGCCGGGATTCGTCGGCGGCCCTCTGTCATGCGCTCGCCCCTTCGGAAGTCCCATCCATCGACTGCGACACGGTGTTGCGGGCCGGATCTCCGAATGGTTTGACATAGGAAAAAGGGTCGGTCCCCATGCTCCGTCTTTGCGCGCTCGTCGCCTGGCTGGCTGTGTGTTGTCCGTCGCTGCTGATGGCCCAGAACGCGGCCCAGGAGCCACCGACCGATGCGGCCGCGGCCCTCGCTGCACCCGAACCGGCGCCCCCGCAGGGCGCCGCCGCAGCGGCAGAAGGAGCCGTCGCCCCTCTGGCTGCGGCCCAGGCGCCCACCGCCGTGACCGCCACGACCATCGCGCCGCATCTGGCCGGCACCTACGACACCGGCTCCACGGCCTGGTTGCTCGTGAGCAGTGCGCTGGTGTTCTTCATGGTGCCGGGGCTGGCGCTGTTCTACGGCGGCATGGTCCGCGCCAAGAACGTGCTCAACATGTTCATGTGCGTGATGGTCTGCATTCCCATCATTGCCGTGCAGTGGGTGGCCTACGGTTACAGCCTGGCATTTGCCACCAGCTCACTGGTCGCGGTGGACGGCGGCGTGAACGACGACGGCAGCCCCAAGCTCAAGCTGAGCTGCCTCGG
>Ga0073934_10006061_pt1 | contig 18011 bp, 14 predicted proteins | sample LarsenN4metaG_FD_76834 | JGI IMG/M metagenome (GOLD analysis project Ga0073934, IMG submission 76834) | Hot spring sediment bacterial and archeal communities from British Columbia, Canada, to study Microbial Dark Matter (Phase II) - Larsen... ... | reverse complement strand
GCCGCCCGCAGCACGGACGGCGAAGCCCCGACGAACGCAGCGTAGACCACCACGGCAACCATCGCCGCTGCCGTCGCCGGCCGCCGGCCCAGGCGTCCGGCCAGAGCCGCTACCACCAAGCCCGCAACCAGCGTCACGTTGTAGCCGGAAATCGCCACCAGATGGGAGACGCCGGCCGCGTTGAGTTCGTCGCTGAGATCCCGGGGGATCGAGGCGCGCTGACCGAGCAGGATGCCGCGGGCCAGCGCCGCCTCCGGTTCCGGCAACGACCGCCCCAGCGAGTCCGAGAGCGGCTTCCTCGCCTCGATCAGCTGACGCGTAAGCCAATCGCCGCCGCCGCCGGCGAGACGCTGAGCCCGTGGGAATCGCGTCTCGGAGACGATGCCCCGCCTCGCCAGGTACCCGGCGTAGTCAAAGCCCTCGACCACGTGCGGGTGTTCCAGGCGCGCTTCCAGCTCCAGCGCGTCGCCGTAGGCGTAGCGGGGGAAGAAGCGCGCCGTGACCAGCAGCTTGCCGCCGGCCTCGTGCCAAGCCTGGCCGTCGAAAATCGAATCCACTTCGAGGACGAAGCGCTGGGCGCCCGGCGTCTCCTCCGGCTCGGACACCACTTCGCCGCGAAGGCGCACGGGCGCCTCAAGGCCGTTGAGGACGCCTATGCCGGCAGGCCGGGGGCCAGGAGACGCCTCCTCGAAGCGGTCGGCGCCGGCGAGCGCGGCGAGCACCACGGCGGCCACCAGCAGGGCCCGGCCGCGGCGACCGGCAAGAAGGCTGCCGAGGCAAACGCCCGCGCCTCCGAGCGCCGGCAGCGGCCACCAGGGCCCGAGCCCGAGGGCGGAAGCGGCGGCCCCGGCCAGGAAGGCCGCCGAGAGGCAAAGGAGGGTCACGGCGCTACGGTCAGGTAGTCCCGGACGCGGTCCAGGGTGGAGGACGGCAGGACGTTGCGGGCCACGAGGTCGTCCAGGGAACGGAAGGGGCCGTCCAAGCGGCGGGAGTCCACGATCCGGCGCGCCAGCGCCTCGCCGATCTCGGGGAGGTCTTCGAGGTCCTCCGCCGCCGCCGTGTTTATGTCGACTTTCTCGCCCGCCCTAAGGGCCGCGACCTGGGAGCCGCGGCTTCGCGGGACGACGACCTGCTCGCCGTCGCGGAGGCGGCGGGCGAGGTTGATCTCCTCCAGGGCGGCGCCGTCCGCCGGGCCGCCCGCGGCCCGGACCGCGTCCTCGACGCGGGCGCCCGCGGCGAGGTCGTAGACGCCGGGCGCCGCCACCGCCCCGGCGACGTGGACGCGGAGGGGTCCGGCTTCGGCGGCCGGCGGGCCGTCTTCGAAGACGATGTCGGGAGGCTCTTCGCGGGCCAGCGAGCGATAAAGGAGGCCGGCGAGCAGCACGAGCCCGGCGAAGCCGAGCACCAGGAACTGATTGCGCTCCAGCCAGGCGAGCATGACGACCTCGGCCGCCCGGCGGGAGGGCGCTCGCTAGGGCTTATACGAGCAACGCGCCTCAGCGTCAAGCTTCGGCGCCGCTCGCGTCGCCGCGGCCCGCCCCGGGGATGGTTTCCGGCGCCTGTCAGCGCGCCGTGACGCCGCGGCGCAGGAAGGCAGGCAGCTCCGTGTCCAGGTCCGGCAGCGTCCCGAAGAGGCCGCGGCCGCCGTGCTCTTCGGCAGCAGCCGCCGGCTCCGGCTCCGCACGACGGCCGTCGCCGACCTCGAACACGGGACGCGTGTCGAAGCCCGTGGCGATCACCGTGACCTTTACCTCGTCCCCCAAGTCCTCGTCGATGGCCGCGCCGAATACGATCTCGGCGTCGGGGTCGACGACCTCGTGGATGACCTGGGCGGCCTGGTTGACTTCGTGCAGGCCGAGGTTCCGCCCGCCGACGATGTTGAACAGGACGCCGCGAGCGCCGCGGATGCTCACGTCCAGCAGCGGGCTGGAGACGGCAGCGCGGGCGGCGTCGGCGGCGCGGTTCTCGCCCCGCCCCCGGCCGATGGCCAGCAGCGCCGGCCCGGCCTGGCCCATGATCCGCCGCACGTCGGCGAAGTCCAGGTTGATAATCCCCGGCAGGGTGATCACCTCGGAAATGCCCTGGATCGCCTGCCGCAGCACGTCGTCGGCGGTGCTGAAGGCGTCCTCCAGGCTGGTCTTCGCGTCGCTGATCGCCAGCAGACGGTCGTTGGGGATGACGATCAGCGTATCGACCTTGTCGCGCAGGTTGGCGATGCCGTCCTCCGCCCGTTGGGCCCGCTTCATGCCCTCGAACGAAAACGGCCGCGTTACGACGCCGATAGTCAGGGCGCCGGCCTCCCGCGCCACCTCGGCAACGATGGGCGAGGCGCCGGTACCGGTGCCGCCTCCCATGCCCGCCGTGACGAAGACCATCTCGGCGCCGCGGACGGCTTCGTGGAGCTCGTCGCGGCTCTCTTCGGCGGCGCGCTCGCCGCGGGTGGGATCGCCGCCGACGCCGAGTCCCCTGGTGAGCTTGTCGCCGATGCGGATGCGGACGTCCGCCTGCACGTGCAGGAGGGCTTGGGCATCGGTATTGACGGCGACGAGCTCGACGCCGGGGATCTTCTCGGCCGCCATGCGGTTGACGGCGTTGCAGCCGCCGCCGCCCACGCCCACGACCTTGATCGGCGGCAGGCCGTCGAAATCTCGGGTGGTCTTCATTTCGGTCCTCCTGACGGGGTTGGGGTTCGAGGGGGCCATCTCCTGACGGGGCCGCCGCGCGGGGGCGTCCCGGAAGTCGATCGCGTTGCGGTTGACGATGCGCGTCGTGCGCTGGTGTTCTGTCATGGCGGGAGCCCCTTTCCTCACCGCGGCCGCGCGGTCACTCCGGCAGCAGGACGCGGAAGAAGTTTCCCAAGCGCTTGAAGAAGCCTTCGAGGGGGGATGGCCCCAGGCTGGCGCGGCCCGCGGGCGCCAGATCCTGGGCGCCGACCGCCCACTGCAGGAGCCCGACCCCTGTCGCGAACGCCGGGTCGTGGAGCTCGTCTACCAGGCCGAAGATGTGCGTCGGCAGGCCGATGCGGGCGGGCATGCGCGTCACCTGCTCCGCGAGGAGGTCGAAGCCGGGCAGACGCCCGCAGCCGCCGGTGATCACGAGCCCGGCCGAGACCAGCTCGATGTCGGCGGCGCGCTTCACCTCAGCGACGATGTGCTCGAGGATCTCCTCGCAGCGCGCCTGGATGATCTCGCAGACCAGCCGCCGGGCGTAGGCGCGCTGGCGCTCGGCCCCGAAAGCTTCGATCTCGATCGTCTCCTCGGGCGACACGTAGCTGGGCAGCGCGTGCCCGAACTGCTCTTTGGCGCTTTCGGCGCTGTGATACGGGCACCGCAGGCCCACCACCAGGTCGCGCGTGACGTGGTTGCCGCCCAGCGGCAGCGTGGCCGTGTGGACGACGCTCCCTTCCAGGAAGACGCTGACGTCCGTGCAGCCGCCGCCGACGTCCGCCAGGACGACGCCTTGCCGCTTCTCCTCGGCCGTGAGCACGGCCTCGGCGCTGGCCAGGGGCTGGAGGACGACCTCGTCCACCTGGACGCCGGCCGCCTCGACGACCTTGCTGACGTTGGCGAGGGCGCTGGATGAGACCGTGATGATATGCGCCTCCACGTCCAGGCGCTGGCCGTACATGCCCAGCGGGTCGCTGACGCTGTCCTGCCCGTCGACGACGTAGTAGCGAGGCAGGACGTGGAGGATCTGGCGGTTCGTCGGGATGCTGATGATCTTCGCCCCCTCCAGGGCGCGGGCGATGTCGTCCTGGGAAATGGGCCGGCTGCGGTCCGGCACGGCGACGATGCCGCGGTTGTTGATGCTCTGCACCTGGGCGCCGCTGAGGCCGACGTGCGCCGAGAGGATGCGCGTGCCGGAAGCCCGCTCCGCCTTCTCCACGGAGGCCCGGATCGCCTCGGTGGCCTCGCGGATGTTGTCCACGAGGCCGCGGCTGAGCCCGGCGGAGGGCGCGACGCCGACGCCGAGGATGCGGGTGGTCTCGCCCGTCCCCTGCGCCACCTCTCCGACGATCGTGCAGACCTTCGTGGTGCCCACGTCGATAGCCGCGTAGGTGCCGCTCCTTACCACCCCGCTCCCCCCTTCCGCGGGACCATGAGCGAGGGGCCGGCAACGGAGCCGCCCGCCCTGCCGCCGCCGCAGACGCGCCGCCGGTCCATGGACCCGGACGCCCTCGTTTCGCGCCCCGTGTCCGCGGCCGCCGCGTCCTTGTCCCTACTCATAGGTCACCCGGTCCCCAAAGCGGAGATCGACCGCTTTCGGCGGCTTGCCTTCGGCCGAAAGCGTCTCCAGGAGCTCGGCAAGGACGGCGACCTTGTACTCGTAGGCGCGCTCGTCCCCGAAGGTGACGCGGAGGCCGCCCGCGAAGTCCGCGGTCAGCCCCACGCCGGCGCGGTACTCGAACTGCTCCACGTTTCGATTGAGGAAGCGCGGCGCCTCCTCCAGCACGCGGCGGGCCAGCGTCAGCGCCTCCGCGGGGACGCGGTCGCCCGGAGCCATTTCGCGCTCGCTCCCGGTCTCGACAATGCGCGGCGCGGGGCCGTCCGGGGCGCCGGCGGCGAGCACGACGCCCTCTTCGTCCACCGGGTAGTCCCGACCGGAGACCGACCAGAAGGCGGCCGGCTGACGCTCCTTGACGGCGATGACGACCTCGTCCGGCCAGCTGCGGCGGAAGGAGACGGATTTTACCTGCGGTATGGCCAGGAGCTTGCGGCGGGCATCTTCGAGGGGCAAGGCGAGCATGCTCTTGCCCTCGAGGCCGCTGATCTCGGCGACCGCGGCGCGGTCGAGGTTGTCGGCGCCTGCCACGCGGACGGTGCGGACGCTGAGCCAGGGCGAGCGCAGCAGGCCGTAGGTGCCGGCGGCGACGAGGAGGATGGGAAGGAGATAAGCGAGCCAGCGCCAGCGGAAGCCGCGCCTGGCGTCCGGGCGACGTCTTTCGGTTTCGGGCCGCCGGCGGGGGTTGCGGTCCTTAGGCAAAAAGCCTGCTCCTTGGCTAAAGCAGCCGGTAATCGACTACGCGGGTTATCTTACTCCCCTTTGCGCGAAAAGCAACGGGGGTTATGTAGTGATCTTTGGGCTTTGGCATGGCCCGCCCGGCGGCGCCACCGGTGGCGGGAGGCAAGCGGGCGGACGCCCGCCCTTCACGCCTCATCGCCGAACCCCTCGCCCACCAACGACACCTCCGCCTCCAGGTCCACGCCGAAGGTCTCGCGGACGCGCGCCTCGGCGAGGCGCTTGAGCGCGGCGACGTTTGCCGCCGTGGCGCCGCCCGCGTTGACGAGGAAGTTGCAGTGCTTTTCGGAGAACTGGGCGCCGCCGATGCGGAAGCCCCGCAGGCCGACATCATCTATGAGCTTCCAGGCCGGCCGCGACGCCGGGTTCTTGAAGAAGGAGCCCGCGTTTCGCCCGCGCGGCTGGGCCTTGAGGCGGCGGGCGTCGTACTCGGCGACGCGCGCCTTCAACGCTTCGGTATCGCCTCGCCAGAGGACGAACTCGGCCCAGAGCACCGCCCTGCCGGCCATCAGCCCCCGGGTGAAGGCGCTGCCGCGGTAGACCATGGCCAGGTCGCGGGCCTCATAGACGGTCTCGCCGGCCTCCGGGTCCCAGACGCCGACGCGCAGGAGGACGTCGCCGAGGCAGCCCCCGTAGGCGCCGGCGTTGTAGACCACGGCCCCGCCGATCGTCCCCGGGATGCCGCAGGCCCATTCCAGCCCGGCGTACCCCGCGGACGCCAGCTGACGGGAGACGCCCGCGAAGCTGCATCCGGCGTCCGCCCTGAAGAGAAAAGCCTCGTCGTTTGCGGACGGGTCCGCCGTCCGCGGGCCGCCTCCCGCAATCGGGAAAGGCCCCTCCAGGCTCTGCGCCTGGTTGTCGATGACCACGCCGCGGATGCCGCGGTCGCCGGCGACGATGTTGCTGCCGGAGCCCAGCACGAAGACCGGCTGTCCGGCGCGATGGCAAAGCCCGAGTACCGAGGCGAGCTGCAGGTTGCTTCTGACCGTCACGAACGCGTCGGCCGGGCCGCCGATGCCGATCGTCGTGTGGCGGGAGAGGGGTTCGTCCTCGCGCACCGACGCCACGCGCTCCAGCGAGCGGACGAAGGCGGGGTCCAACCTCAAGGCCGGGCCTCCCGCCGCAGGGGCCCGCGAGGGGCCGGCCTCGCGCGCTTGCGCGCCTGCCAGGCGGAGGCGGCAGCCTCGCGGCGCCTACCGCTTGGAGCGCGCACGCAGCCTCTCCAGCACCATCGGCCCCACGCAGTCGACGTCTCCCGCCCCCACCGTGAAGAAGACGTCGCCCGGCCGCAACGCCGCCGCCACCGTCTCGGCCGCGGCCTCGAAGGTCTCGCAGTAGCCGGGCGGCGGGTCCGCGATCTCCCCTGCAAGCTGGGCCGCAGTCATGCCGTCGGCAATCGGCTCCCGGGCGGCGTAGGTCTCCAGCAAATAGAGTTTATCGAAGCCGCGAAAGCAGCCCTTCCAGCCGTCGAGCAGGTATCGCGTGCGGGCGTACGTGTGCGGCTGGAAGAGCGCCACGATGCGCCGGCCCGGAAACCGCGAGCGCGCCGCCGCCGCGAGCGCCTCCACCTCCGTTGGGTGATGGGCGTAGTCATCCATGACCAAGATGCCGTCCACCTCGCCCACGCGCTCGAACCGGCGGCCGACGCCCCGGTAGCGGGCCAGGGGCGCGGCGATCTCCTCCGCCGTCAGTCCCAGCCCCAGGACCACGACGATCGCGCCCAGGGCATTCTCGACGTTGTGGCGGCCCGCCAGCGCGATCGCGAACCGGCCGAAGGGCTCGCCGTGGTGATAGACGTTGAAGCTCTGCCCCTGCGGCCCGTCCTCCGCCTCCCCCGCCCGCCATTCGGCCCGCCGGCCGAGCGCGTAGGTGACGATGCTCACGCCCGGCCGGACGTGCTGGCGCAGGGCCAGGGCATCGGCATTGCTGGCGCAGAGCACCACGGTGCCTCCCGGCCGTACGTTGGCGACGAAGCCCGCGAACGCCTCCTTCACGGCGTCGTACGTCTTGTAGTAGTCGAGGTGGTCCGGCTCGACGTTGGTAACAAGGCCAACGTTGGGATGGTAGCTGAGGAAGGCGCGGTCGTACTCGTCCGCCTCGACGACGACGTGGGGCCCGGAGCCGGCGGCGGCGTTGGAGCCGAGGTCGGCGACGTGGGCGCCGATGAGGTAGGTGGGGTCGCGGCCGGCCGCGGCCAGCAGGTAGGCGATGAGGCCGCTGGTCGTGCTCTTGCCGTGGCAGCCCGCCACGCAGACGCCGGCCTTGCCTTCCATGAGCCGCGCCACCATTTCGGCGCGCTTGATCACCGGGACGCCGCGATTTCGCGCTTCGGTTAGCTCCTCGTTGTCGCCGATCGCCGCCGACGTCGTGACCACGAGCTCGGCGCCGCCGATGTTCCCGGCCCGGTGGGGGCCGATTGCAACCCGGGCGCCGAGGGCCGTCATCGCCTCGGTGACGGGAGACGCCCGCAGGTCGGAGCCGCTCACCTCGTGGCCCCAGGAGAGCAGGATGCGGCCGATGGCGGACATATGGGCTCCGCCGATGCCGACCAGGTGCACGCGCTGCGGGATGGGTCCCATGGGTCGCTTACTCGCCGGCGGACCGTTGCTGGCCGCGGCCCGCCATCTCCATTATCAGCCGCGCGAGCTTCTCCGCGGCGTCCGGCCGCGCCAGCCCCGCCAGCGCCGCGCGCATCGCTTCCAGGCGGCCGGTGTTGTTGATCAGGTACATGACCATCGCGGGCAGCTCGTGGAGGCGTTCCTGGCGCAGCATCACGGCCGCGCCCTGGGCCTCCAGGTAACGCGCGTTGGGGGCCTGGTCCCAGCCTTCGTACTCGCCCGGCACGAGGATCGCCGGGAGCCGTGAGGCCGGCAGCTCGCCGAGGACCGAGGCGCCGGCCCGCATGACGCCCAGGTCCGCTGCCGCCAGGGCCAGCGGCATCTCATCGTCCAGATAGGCGTGGAGGTGGTACCTGGCCTGGAGATCCGGCGGCAGGGCCTCCAGCGACCGGCGCAAGCGGGGCTCGTCGCGTTCGCCGGCCAGGTGCACCAGCTGGCCGATCTTGAGGAACTCCGGCGCCCAGCCGGAGACGGAGTCGTTGAGGCGGCTGGCGCCGCTGCTCGCGCCGGAGACGAGCAGGGTGGGCAGGTCCGGCTCCAGGCCCAGGGCGCGGCGGCCGGCTTCGCGGCCGGCGTCGAAAAAGGCGGCGCGCACCGGGTATCCGGTGAGGACGGTCTTCGCGGCCGGCATCGCTTCCTGGGCCGGCGGCACGGTCACGGCGATGCGGTTGGCGATGCGCGCGAGGCTCCTCACGGCCATGCCGGCCTCGACGTCGGGGAGGAAGAGAAGCAGCCGCCGCCGCTCGAGCCGGGCTGCCAGGCCCGCGCCCACGCTGCCGTAGCCGCCCGTGGCAAAGACCACGTCCGGCCGAAACCGCGCCAGGATCGAAAGCGCCTGCCCCGTCCCGGCGGCCAGCTTCAACGCCCCCACGGCAGCGCCCGGGACGGAACCGACGCGCAACGGGCCCGCTTTCACCCCGTGAAACTCGATGCCCACGCGCTCGACGAGGCGGCGGTCGATCCTGCCCTGCACGCCGATATAAAGAAATCGCGGCGGGTCTTCGGGCGCAATCGAACGCAGGGCAGCGGCCACGGCCAGGGCCGGGTAGACATGCCCGCCCGTGCCGCCGCCGCAGAAGGCGACCCTCACGTTGTCTGGGCGCTGCTTCTGAGCCTGCGACGCTGCGGCGGCCTCACGGCCTTGCCGGACGGCAAGGGCGCGTTCTCCTTCGTGTAGCGCGATACGTTCAGCAGGATGCCCACCCCCGCCAAGATCATAATCAATGAAGAGCCGCCGTAGCTCACGAACGGCAGGGGGATGCCGGTGAGCGGGATCGTCCGCGTGATGCCGCCGACGTTGACCAGCGCCTGGAAGGCGATCCAGCAGACGATGCCCATCGCCAGGTAGGAGCCGAACTCGTCGCGGGCGCGGAGCGCCACCCGGAAGCCCCGGAAAACGAGGTAGGCAAACAGGCCGATGACCACCATGGCGCCCACGAAGCCCGTCTCCTCGCCGATGATCGCGAACACGCCGTCCGTGTGGGCGCCGGGCACGTAAAAGAACTTCTGCCGGCTCACGCCCAGGCCCAGCCCTTCGATGCCGCCGCTGCCCAGGGCGATCAGCAGCTGCAGGGTATGGAACCCCACGCCAGAGGGGTCCTGCTCCGCCGACGTGAACGCGAAGACGCGGTCGGCGCGGTAGCCCCCGCTGGCCACGAGGAGCGCCCCCGCCACCGCTCCGATGCCGCCGAGCGTGAAGACGTGCGTCAGGGAACCGCCCGCCAGGAAGAAAAGGGCAACGGTCGTCATCACCACGATCGCCGCCGTGCCGGTATCCGGCTCCATCAGGATGAGGGCCGCCACCAGCCCCACGAGGAGGATGAAGGGCGCCAGTCCCAGCGCGAAGCTCTGGACGTCGCGGCCGTGCGAGGCGAGCCAGGCGGAGATGTAGACGATCAGCGCCAGCTTCGCGAACTCGCTGGGCTGAAATGGAGGCAGCCCGCCCAGGCTGATCCACCGTCGCGCGCCGTAGGCGTCGTTGCCGACGACGAGCACGGCGGCGAGGCTCAAAACGGCCACGAGCATGAGGAGCGGGCTGAGCATGCGCAGGCGGCGATAATCGAAGCGCATGAGCACGAACATGCCCACGAGGCCCATGACCGCGGACCCCGCCTGCCGGAAGATGAAGTAGTTGACGTTTCCGTATTCCGCGAGGGCAATCGCGAAGCTGGCGCTGTAGACGAAGATCAGGCCCACCACTACCAGCGCCAGCGCCGTGAGGAGGATGGCGTAGTCCGGCTTGCCGGCGCGCAGGCGGAAGTTAGCGGCCGTCATGGGCGGGGTCTCCGGCCAGCTGGCCGACGAGGCGCCGGAACTCGGCGCCGCGTTGCTCGAAGTTCTCGTAGGCGTCGAAGCTCGTACACGCGGGCGAGAGGAGGACGACATCGCCGGGCCTGGCCGCCCGCACCGCCGCCTCGAAAGCGGCGGCGAGGCTGTCCGCGCGCGTGACGGCCAGGCCGGCGGCCTCCGCGGCCCGCGCCAGCTTCGGTCCGGATTCGCCGAAGCAGACCACAGCCCGGCATCTCTCCCGGGCCAGGGCGAGCATGCCGTCCAGCGGCAGGTCCTTGTCGCGGCCGCCGAGGAGTAGGACGACGGGCTCCTCGAAGGAGCGTAGCGCCGCCATGGTCCGCTCCGGCGCGGTGGCGATGCTGTCGTTGTAGTAGTCCACGCCGTTCACCCGGCCCACGAGTTCGAGCCGGTGAGGAGGCGGCCGGAAGGAACGCACCGCCCGCGCGACGGCCTCCGGCCCGATGCCGCATGCGGCGGCGATCGCCGTCGCAGCCGCCACGTTGGCGACGTTATGGCGGCCGCGCAACGGTATCTCGGAGGCCGCGATCACCCGCTCGCCGTTCCCGTCGCGCCGCCAGACCACCCAGCCTTCGGCGAGGAAGGCCCCGTCCGAGCCGTGGTCGCCTTCGAGACTGAAGAGGAAAACGCGGCCGCGGGCCTCGTCGCGGAACGGCGCCGAGACGGGGTCGTCCAGGTTGAAGACCGCGTAGTCCGCCGGCGTCTGGAACTGGAAAATGCGGCGCTTGAGGGCTACGTATTCGTCCCACGTGAACTGGTCCAGGTGGTTCGGCGTCACGCTGAGCAGCGCCGCGACGTGGGGGCTCCGCTCCGTCAGGACGAGCTGCGTGTGAGAGACCTCGAGCACCGCCCACCTGTCTGGGCTAGCGCCGTCCAGAAGGGACAGGAGCCCGAGGCCGATGTTGCCGCCGAGGACGTGGTCCCGCCCTGCCGCCGTGAAGACCGCGTCCACGAGCGAAGTCGTCGTCGTCTTGCCGCTCGAACCCGTGATCCCGCAGACGGGCCCGGGATAGGCGTCCAGGAACATGCTCGTCATCGACCGCACCGGCACGCCCCGCCGGCGGGCCTCGACCACGATCGGATTGCTTTGGGGCACGCCTTGGGAGGCGCAGACGAGGTCCGCCCCTTGGACGTCGGCGGGGTCGTTCGCGCCGATGTGGAACCGTACGCCGCGCGCCTCCAGCAGCGCCGCCTCGTCCCTGGTGACCGCGGGCACCCGCAGGGCGCTCACCGTAACCTCGGCCCCGTGTTCCAGAAAGTAGCGGGCCATATCCTCGCCTTCGATGGCGAATCCAACGACGAGGACCTTCTTGCCCGCCCAGTCCTCTCTCACGTCACTCCACCATCGCCAGCGCTACGCCCGCCAGCCCGCCCAGGAGGCCGACGATCCAGAAGCGGGCGACGACCTGCGTCTCCGCCCAGCCGCCGAGCTGAAAGTGGTAGTGGATCGGGGCCATGCGGAAGACGCGCTTGCCGCCGCTGAGCTTGAAGTAGCCGATCTGGACGACGTCCGAAACTCCCTCCGCCACGAAGACGACGCCGATCACCGGCAGGAGCAGCCACCAGCCGCTCATGAAGGCGACGACGACAAGCCCGACGGCGAGCGCCTGGGCGCCCAAATCCCCCATGAAGACCTGGGCCGGATGGGCGTTGAACCAGAGGAAGCCGGCCAGCCCGCCCACCACGGCGAAGCAGAAGGCTCCCAGCTCGTCCTGGCCCTGGCTGAGCGCGATCGCGCCGTAGGCCGCGTACGCGAAGGCGCTGACGCCTGCCATGAGGCCGTCCATGCCGTCGGTGATGACGGCGCCGCTCGTCGCGATCACGAACACGGCCACGACCGCCGGGATGTAGAGCGCGTCCAGGCTGTAGGCGCCGAAGTGCGGCACGACCGCCGTATCGAGGTCGAACTCGAAGTAGAGGATGGCGGCCGTAACGGCGCCGAGGCCGAGCAGCACCCCCCACTTCACGAAGAAGAACCAGCGCTCGTGGCCGGTAAGCCGGCCACGCCCCACCAGCGTCTGCAGGTCGTCGTAGCCGCCGAGCAGGCCGCCGGCGAGCATGATGGCGAGGGGCAGGATGAGGTCGGCGTCGCGGGCGACGGCGAAGGGCGCCGCGGCCGCGACGATGCCGGCGAGGAAGATGATCCCGCCCATGGTCGGCGTGCCGGCCCGGGCTGCGTAGGCCTCCGGCGCCTCGACGTCCGCCTCCTTGCCGAGCTTGCGGCGTTTCAGCTCGGCCAGAACCAGGGGCCCGCAAGCCAGCGAGACCGCCATCGCCAGGCAGCCGGCCAACATCGCTTCTAGCATGACGGCAAGCCCCCCAGTCCCGCTGCCGCTGCCGCCCCCGGACGCGCCCGCATCCCTAGCGCCCGGCCCGCGCGAGCTGGTCCGTGGGCGGCACGTTCAGGTAGGAGAGGATCTTCGGCGCCAGCTTCCCGAAGATCGGCGCCGCGACGATGCCTCCCAGCGGGTCGTCCTGCGGCTGGTCGATGCGGACGAGCATGATCATCCGCGGGTCCTCGACCGGCGCAAAACCAACGAACGACGCGAGCGTGGAGTCCAGGGCATAGCCTGTCGGGATCGAGACGAGGGTGGTGCCCGTCTTGCCACCGACATCATAACCCTTGACTTGAGCGCGGTGATAAGGCACCCCGTCCACCACCTGGTGCATCATCTCGACCATGGTCTCCGAGGTCCTGGCCGAGACCGTCTGGCGGACGACGACGGGGTCGAACACGCGCCGGCCATCGGGGCCATCGATCTCCTGGACTACGTACGGCCGCATCAGGCGGCCGCCGTTGATCACGGACGAAATGGCGGTGATCACCTGCAGCGGCGTGGCCGCGATGCCCTGGCCGTAGGAGTTGGTGGCCAGGTCCGCCGGGTACCAGCCGGAGTCTTGGTTCGTGCGCAGGAGCCCGGCGGATTCGCCGCCGAGGCCGGAATGCGTGGACTCGCCGAAGCCGAAGCGCTTTATCGAATCGTAAAGCCTATCGGCGCCGATGCGGTCGCTGAGCCAGATGGCGCCGGTGTTGAGGCTCTTCTGGAGCAGCTGGGTCATGGTCGTAGTGCCGTTGGCGCTGAAGTCCCAGTTGCGGAAGGTGTAGCCGCCCTTCTCGACGACGCCGGAGTCGTAGTAGGTGGTGTTCGGGTTCACGAGATCGAGGTCGATGGCAGTGGCCATCGTGATCACCTTGAGGACGGACCCCGGCTCGTAGAGGTCGGTCACGGCGCGGTTGCGGTACAGGTCCAGGTTCGGCTCGTCCAGGTCCAGCTCGGAAAGCTTGAAGCTCGGGCGGCTGGCCATGCCCAGGATGGCCCCCGTCTGCGGGTCCATGACGATGATCACGCCGCCGCTGGCGCGGTGGTCCTTTATCTGCTGGTCCAGCTCCAGCTCGATCAGGCGCTGAATGTAGCGGTCGATCGTGAGCCGCACGTCGGACCCGGGCGAGCCCGGCACCTCGTAAGTCTTGCCGAACGCGATCGGCCGGCCGCCTCCGTCGCGCTCGAAGTAGATGGCGCCCGGCGTCCCGCTGAGCACGCCATCCAGGTCCGCCTCGAGGCCGGCGAGGCCGCTGTGGTCGCGGCCGAGAAAGCCCAGCAGGGCCGAGGCGATATCGCCTTCGGGATAGAAGCGTTTGGTGGCGCCGGCCAGCGTTACGCCGGGCAAATACTGCCGCTCGATTTCCTTGCCGGCTTCGAAATCGATGCCGTCCGCCAGGAGCTCGATCGGTCCCTTCGAATCGTCGCGCAGGCGGGCCAGGAGCTGCCCGCTATCCATGCCGAGCGCGAGCGCCAGGCTCTCGGCGACCTGCTTGGCGCGTTCCGCGTCCCCCGCCCAGGCCCGGCGGTCGATATAGAGGTCGAAGACGTCCGTCGACGTTGCGAGCGGAAAGCCGTTCCGGTCCAGGATCGCGCCGCGCGTGGACCGCACCAGGCGCTTGTCCAGGTGCTCTTCCTGGGCTTCCAGCGTGTAGCGGTCGTGGTGGAGGACCTGGACATAGGCCAGGCGGACGATAATCCCCGCCGTCGCCAGGACCAGCGCGAAAGCGAGAGCCGCGAATCGCCAGGTAAGGCGGGCCATCGAGGAGGGTCAGGCAGGGAGCGCGGGACGGCTGACCGGGAGGCCGGCGCTAACGGCCGCCGCGATCGAGGCCCTGCAACGTCCCGCCCCCTTCGCCGTGTCCGGATTCGTCTCTGGAAATGCACTCATCCGCTGCCTCCTTCGATACGTGGCCAAGGTCTCGAGCCTACGAGAGCAGGACGTTCGGCCCGTCGCGGGGACCGGCGCCGCGCCCCTCCTTGCTGCCTCCCGCTCCAGCTTGCCGTCGTTTGCCGCTTACGGCATCGCCCTCAGAAGGGCGCGCCACCACGGCTCGCTTCGCGCCTCGGGTGCGGCCGTAGGCTGGAGCAGGGGACGCGGGAGGAGCGGGCCGGACGGCGAAGGCACTTCGACGGCGACGTACCGCAGGTCGCGCGCCGGCACCATGCCCAGGCGCTCGCGGGCCGCGCGTTCGGTGCGGTCCAAGGACGCCAGGGCCGCGACCTCCGCCTCCAGGTCGTGTACCTGGGCCTTCAGCTCGGCGCGCCGGGCCTCGAGCTGCTGCAGCTTCTGGCCGGTGTTGGCGACGCTGCTGGACTGCACCACCTGGAGAAGCGCAATAGCCGTTGCCAAGATGAGGGCCACGGCTATTGCGCGACGGGGCCTCCAGGCCGTCCTTGCCGGGAAGGACGAGGTGGGAGCGGGGCCGAGACGGTCGAGTGTCGCCACGGCGATACTTCATGCGGCCAGGCGTTCCGCCGCCCGCAGCTTGGCGCTGCGGGCGCGGGGGTTGGCCGCGATTTCTTCTCTGGAAGGCGTGATCGCGCCGCGGGTCACCGGCCGCAGCGTGGCCTTGTGGCCGCAGGTGCAGACCGGCTGCGATGGCGGGCAGAGGCAGTCCCGCGACTCCCGGGCGATGAACTGCTTGACGATGCGGTCCTCCAGCGAGTGGTAGCTGATCACCACCAGCCGGGACCCAAAGCCGAGCAGGCCGAGAGCCCAGGGCAGCGCTTCAGCCAGGCTGGCTAGTTCCTGGTTGACGGCGATGCGGAGGGCCTGGAACGTCTTGGTGGCGGGGTGGATTTGACTTCCCGGCCTCCGGCCCACGGCCTGCTCGACGGCTTTGGCAAGTTCGGTGGTCGTCCGCAGGGGACGACGCGAAACGATGGCATGGGCGATGCGGCGGCTCTGCCGCTCCTCGCCGAAACGCCAGATAACGTCTGCTAGCTCCTGTTCGGGCGCTTCGTTGACCCAGTAGGAGGCCGGCGGCTGCGCCCCCAGCCCGAAGCGCATGTCCAAAGGCGCCTCTACCCGGAAGCTGAAGCCTCGCGCCGACGCCAGCTGGTGGGACGAAAGCCCCAGGTCGAAGAGGACGCCGTTCACGGGGTAGAAGCCTCGCTCGCGGCAGATGCGGTCTACTTCGCGGAAGTTGCCCTCGACCACGGCCACGGCGGTGCCGAAGCGCTCCAGCCTGCCTCTCGCCATGGTCACCGCTTCGGGGTCGGCGTCGATGCCGAGGAGGGCGCCGCCCGGCGAAGCCGCCTCGAGGACGGCCTCCGCGTGGCCGGCGCCGTTGATCGTGCAGTCCACGTAGCGGCCGCCCGGCCGCACGTCCAGCGCCGCGAGGACCTCTCGCAACATGACCGGTTCGTGGCGAACGGGCGCGTCCATGACCAGCATCATTCCGAGTCCAGACTCTGGCGGTAGGCCGGTTCTTCGTTGGCCAGCGCCGCCTCGAAGTCGGCCGCGTTCCAAATTTCGATGCCCTCTCCCGTCCCCACCACTACCACCTGGCCCTCCAGGTTGGCGAACTGACGCAGGATCGGCGGGACGAGCACGCGGCCCTGGCGGTCCAGCTCCGCCTGATAGGCGCCGCTGAAGAAGGCGCGGCGCGTGACGCGGCCGCTGCGCGTGGTCACGGGGTCGCTCATGTAGAGCGCTGCCTGCTCCTCGAATACGTCGACGGGGTAGGCGCGGACGCAGGCGTCGGGCGTTCCTTGAGTGAGGATGATTCCCTGCATCAGCGCCTCTCTGAACTTGGGGGGCATCGGCACCCGCCCGCGCTCGTCCATCGAGTAGTCGTGCTTGCCGAGAAAGAGCATTCGCCGGGGCCCCGTCTCCCCACGGAAGCGGCCAGAAGCACCCCACTTCTGCCATAACTTCCCACAAGCCCCCACATACTACCATCGGTTTAGACGCTGTCAATACTTATGGCGAGAAATACGAGAACTTCGCCAGCGGCGGGCAAAGATGAGGCCCCCGGCGCGGACGCCGGGGGCCTCATGGGCGGAGCGCGGGCCGCCTATCCGTGCCGCTTGGTTGCGTCGAACCAGGCCTGGTGGAGGCCGAGCGCGCCCGCGCCGACGACGCGCGAGTCGCCCTGGAAGGTCGCGAAGTTGCTGATCGCCGGCCAGGCCAGCAGGAAGGTGTCGGCGAAACCGGGGCGGGCCACCGTGTACTGCTTCTCCGCCAGGTAGCGCTGCAGGTCGTGGACCAGCTCCTGGCGCCGCTTTACGTCGAACTCCGCCTTCGCCTTGTCGATGAGCAGGTCCACCTCCGGGTCGAAGGCGCCGTCGCCCAGCGAGCCGCTGGTCGCCCCGGACTTGGAGTGGAACCGCCACAGGAAGTAGTCCAGCGCGTCCGGCGAGCTAACCGCGCCGATGGCGTACGCCCAACCCATGTTCGGGATCTTGAAGTGGCCCTGCTGGGTCACCACCTTGGGCAGGTAGTCCAGGTTGTAGTCCAGCGGGTAGGCCTCGATCTCGAAGCCCAGGTCGCGGCCGTAGTTGTCGAGGACGTCCGCCTCTTGGGCGTAGGCCGGGCCGAAGACCACGTTCACGCGGCCCGTGACGAACTTCGGGAACTTGCCCCCGGCATAGGCGGCCTCAGCCGCGGCGAACAGCTTCTTGGCCTCGTCCAGGTTTCGGGTCCCCGGGTAGTACTTCGCGTTCTCGCCGAAGCGCTTCGCGTCCCGGGGGTCCAGCGTCCACTCCGGCACGTAGCCCATAGCCGTGTAGTAGTAGGTCTGCACCGGCAGGCCCTCGCTCTCGAACCGCGAGACGTTGGAGAAGGCGTCGATGTGCTGGTCGCGGTCGATGGCGAGGGAAAGGGCCTGCCTGACGCGGATGTCCAGGAACGGCGAAGGCTTGCCGTCGATGGGCTCCCAGCCGAAGCGGTAGGTAGCACCGGTGCTGTTGGTGACGGGAGCGTAAGCGTACATGGCCAGGTCCGGCACCTCGCGCTTGGTAACGACGATGTCCTCGGCGCTGACCATCTCCCACGAGAGGCCGCCGGCCTTGAACTGGGCGAGGCGGGTGTTGTACTCGGGAATTACCGGCGAATGCACCTCGTCAAAGTAGCCGGCGTTGCGGGCGTTCCAGTACTCCGGGTTTCGCTTGTACAGGAGCTCCACGGAAGGGACGAACTTCTCGAGCATCCAGGCGCCCGTGCCGATCTGCCCTGCCTTCGCGTCGAAGCTCTCCCCTGCCTCCTTCGGGTAGACGGAGCCGAGCTCTCCGGTGACCATGCTCGCGAAGCGCTGGAAGATGTAGGAGGCGGGTTCCTTCAGGTTGACGATGACGGTTTGCGCGTCCGGGGCCTCCATGGAAATGATCGGGGCGCCGGGGTTCACCTTGTTGGAGTTGGCGGCCTTGTTGTTGGGCGTGGGGGCATCCTCGTACTTCTTCCAGGTGACCACCACGTCTTCGGAGGTGAAAGCGCGCCCGTTCACCGGCGGCTTGTTGTGCCATTTCACCCCGCGGCGCAGCTTGAAGGTGATTCGCAGCTTGTCCGGGCTCATCTCCCAGGACTCGGCGAGGTTCGGCTCGAGCTGACCCTCGGGGCTGTAGCGCAGGAGCGGCTCGGTGACGTTCGTCATGGCGACGTTCGTGTTGAAGTCGTACGCGAAGGCGTAGTCCATGGCGACGGCCTCGCCGTTGATGGCCCAGCTCATGCTGTCGATCTCGCCTCCGCCTCCGGCCGGGACGGTCTCCGTGGCCGGGGGCGCGGGCTCGGTGGCCGGCGGAG
>Ga0073934_10006060_pt1 | contig 18013 bp, 20 predicted proteins | sample LarsenN4metaG_FD_76834 | JGI IMG/M metagenome (GOLD analysis project Ga0073934, IMG submission 76834) | Hot spring sediment bacterial and archeal communities from British Columbia, Canada, to study Microbial Dark Matter (Phase II) - Larsen... ... | reverse complement strand
GGAAGAGACGGTCTTAGGAGCAGTGCCCTGAGCTGGTCGAAGGGACGATTCAGGGAGAGCCTTCCTCGGAGAGCTGGCTTTTTGGGGGGTGTTGGTTTTGTTGGGTGATGGGCCGGGACGATGAGCGGTGTCCTGAGCTGGTCGAAGGGACGATTCAGGGAGAGCCTTCCCCGGAGGACTATCTTTCCCTTCGACAAAGCTCAGGGCAGGTTTAGTCGAAGGGACCTCGTTTTTGGAACCCCTGAAGGGAAGAAGTTCGTACTACAGCGAGATCGCGTGGGACGCCTGCTGTTGTTGCCCCTGGGTTTGCTTCTTTTCCTGTAATTTATGGAGAAAGTGAGGAAGACTCTCTCTCCGCGTGTGAGGAAAATGATACTTCTGACAAAAATCCAGATAATAGCGCAGCCATTTTATATAAGCAGCATGGGCATGTTTCGGAATCGCCGTGTTCCGTAAACACGTTTCAAATTGTGTCCGTAAGGCTGGAGGAATGTTGAGCATAAGGTGATCTCCTGAAGTATAATAGTTTTCCAGATAACTTTCCACATGACAGGATATACAGAAAGTAAGAAATAACATAGCCGAAAAAAAACTTGTCAAGAATTTATGTATGGAATATAATCTAACAAAAAACGATGTGGGAGGTCAGGGCATCAGCAAGCGACCCCAAATCAGAGAGTTTGTTGCCGCGTAGAGACACGGGGAACCTTCCAACGTCGTGGAGATATACAGAAACTATACAATAACTTGTTAGACGGCCCAACAAACACGACCCGCGCCACCGCCGGAGGAGATGATGTCCAACGAACGCCCATCCATTGTTGCCCCCTTGTGCCTCATCATTGGCGCACTTCTTGGTTTGGCGGGCAGTTTCGCCTCTTCAGCCTCGCTGCGAGGGCTGGCATGGGGTGTCGATGGAACTGCTCTCATAGTTGGGGCGGCCGTGCTTGCAGTCCACTTTATTCGGCACAAGGAAGACCTCCTCGCCGCAGGCTTTCTAGTGTTCATCGCGGGGGAGGCGTTGGTTGTCTCCGGTTCAGCTATGTCGCTTGAGGCCAGCGGCCCGTCATTTGCCGCAGGTGCGGCGCTGTGGTCCGCGGCATTGGTACTCATCAGCACACCCAAGGTCATGCCCTTGCCCGTGCGCGCGCTCGGGTTCGTTGCCGCATTGCTCTTCGCAGGCACGGCGCTTCAAGTATTTACAGGTCAAAGCCTTACGCCGCTATCCGAGCCTCTTCCATTTTTCGCCTACCCATTTCTGGTGTTCACCATGTTCGGTTGGGCGTGGTGGTGCCTTCGCGCTCCGCCGCACACCTAGAATGGCAAGCACACTGCGGCTGCAGCACCAGAGCTCAACAATGCCGTCTAACCCTTCGGTCAAGCCGACCCGCTCCGGCCTGCGGCCTCCGCGGGCGGCTTACCTCAAACGTTCTCTGAGATGCTTCGCTACGCACTCAGAGAACGAGAAGTTGCACTTGACTCCGCTTCGCTCCGCAGGTGAACTTCTCGTTCGGCGCCCGAAGGCGCGGGGGAAAGGAGGCGATGTATATAGATATCACAGCTGGCAGATGAGCAGTGAGAGTGACAGGAGGGGCAAACGTCCATCTCCGTTTCGCACAGAGTCTTTGCCGTGCCTACCCTTGTGGTAGGCCAAGAGTCATGTAGAGGAGGAGGTTATGCAGAGTCGAAATGTCTTATTTACCGTCCTTCTGGCCTGCAGCATGCTCGGCGGACTGGGACAGGCCGCAGCCCTGCCGGTTGCGCCCGGCCAGATACTCCAGGTCGAGTTCAACTTCCCGGCAGATCCGACCACAACGCTGGGTGAGATTGATGTCCTGCAACTCGGGCTCGTCGCCACCTGTGCAGGGGGGGCGGCGTGTGGCGCGCCGAGCGCCAGTATCGCGCTTTTTGACGGCTCCATGCTGCTCGGCACCAACACGCTCACCTTCACGCAGCCGGGCACCTCGTTTGCCTTCACCTCGCCCACGAGCCTGTATACCTTCCAGGCCGCCGATGTATCCGATTTCTCATCGATAGCCAACGGGACGCTAGACGGGCGGTTGCAGATCACCAATCTCGGCACCGCCACGTTCGATTTCACCGTCATCCCCTTCCCTGGCGGCTCGGTGGGCAGGGCTGGTAGCACCAATGGGTATGTGATCGGCGCCCCCGACCCGATCCTCACGTCGCAACAGGTCGTAGCTGCCGTGCCGGAACCGGCCACCTGGCTGCTCATCGCCGCTGGCCTTGCTGCCCTGCTCGGCTACACCTGGCTTTTCGGAGTTGCCGAAGCGGGTGCCCTTCCCAGGTGCATCGGGGGCATGGGAGGCCAACCTGGAGGCTATCCCAGGTCGCACGCCGAATAACCGCCTGCAGCCGACGCCTTACAGCCTCCGCTGCGCTGCGGCTTCCAGGCGCGGCTGAGGCGCAGCGTTAGCGGGACACGAGCCGAAGACGAGTAGCCGTGGACCACATGGCGATCCCGGACGTGCAATTGCTGATGCTGCCTCTCCTCCGTTCACTGGGCGACGGTTCCGAGCCTGGGACGCGGGACACACTCGACGCGCTGCCCGAGCAACGCGGTCTCGCGGAGGCGGACGCGACGCAACCGATCTCAAGCCGGAAGGCACGGCTCTTCGCTAACCGGGTAGCGTGGGCGCAGGTGCATTTGAAATGCGCCGGCCTGATCTGCTCTTCGCACAGGCGGTTTTACCGCTCGCACGGGCGGTTTTACAGCATTACAGAACGTTCGGATCATCTGTGCTGTGCCCTGAGACAAGAATCCAAGGTGATGCAATGAGCGAACCCTCTTTCCAGCGTCTCTCCGCCGGCATCGCCGGCCTGGACGAAATTCTCCACGGCGGCTTCCTGCCGGGGCGCGCCTACCTCGTCCGTGGCGGGCCGGGCGCGGGCAAGACCACCCTCGGCCTGCACTTCCTCACCGCCGGCGCGGCCAACGGCGAGCCGGCGTTGTTCATCACCCTCGAAGAACCGGAGGTCCACATCCGCAAGAACGCCGCCGGCATGGGCTTCGACCTCGAGGGCGTCGCCTTCCTCGATCTCAGCCCCACGTCCGAGTTCTTCGCCAAGGCCGAGACCTACGACATCTTCTCCCCCGCCGAAGTCGAGCGCGAGCCGACGACGAAGAAGATCGTGGACACCCTCGCCGCGCTCAAACCGCGCCGCGTGTTCCTCGATCCGATGACCCAGTTCCGTTACCTCGCGAGCGATCTCTATCAGTTCCGCAAACAGGTGCTCTCCTTCCTGCGGCTGCTGGTGGACCAGGGCGCGACCGTGCTGTTCACCTCCGAGGGCAGCGCGGAATCGCCGGACGACGACCTGCAATTCATGAGCGACGGCGTGCTCGATCTGCGGCACGGCCCGCACAGGCGCACGATCGCGGTGAACAAATTCCGCGGTTCGGATTTCGCCAGCGGCCACCACACCATGCGGATCACGGCCAAAGGCGTGGAGGTCTTCCCCCGGCTCGTGCCCAACGTCCGGCGCGAGTTCAAGCAGGAGGTGATTCCGTCCGGCGTGCCCGAGCTCGACGAGCTGTTGAACGGTGGGCTGGAGCGCGGCACGGTCACCATCATCACCGGCCCGAGCGGCGTGGGCAAGACCACGCTCGCCCTCCAGTTCATGAAACAAGCCGCCGATCGCGGCGAACGCTCGATCGTCTATACCTTCGAGGAGGAGGTGGAAATCATGCTCGCGCGCTGCGACGGGGTCGGCATTCCCGTGCGCGCGATGATTCAGCACGGCACGCTGTCGGTGACGAAGGTCGAGCCGATCCAGCGCACGCCGGACGAGTTCGCCCGGTTGGTGCGCGCGGAGGTCGAGCAGAACAACACACGGGTGGTGATGATTGACAGCACCGCGGGCTACCGGCTCTCGATGCGCGGCGAAAACCTGACCGCGCACTTGCACGCGCTCGCCAAGTATCTTCAGAACATGGGCGTGGTGGTGCTGCTCATCACCGAGATTCAGGGAGTGATGGGCGATTTCCGCGTCTCCGACCTGGGGATCCGTTACCTGGCCGACAACGTGGTGTTCCTGCGTTTTCTGGAGATCAACGGCGAGTTGCGCAAGGCCGTCGGTGTGCTAAAGAAACGCCTGAGCAACTTCGAGAAGACGCTGCGCGAGTTCGAGATCACGCGCGACGGCATCAAGGTGGGCCGCCCGCTCACCGGCCTGCGGGGCATCCTGCTCGGCACGCCCGAGTGGGTGAAGCCGGACGAGAAGAAGGAGTGAGCCATGCCCGATTCACCGGTGATCCTGGCCGTGGCCCGCAGCCCGCGCAACCTGGAGTTGCTGGCGCAATTCCTCGGCAGCGAAGGCATCGCCACCCGCTGCGTTGCGACCATTGAGGAATTCGACGCCGCCCTGGACGAATCCGCGCCGGTGGGCCTGGCGCTGGTGGACATCGGCGGCTTCGACCGCAGCATCTGGGAGCGCTGCGAGCGGCTGCGAGACCGGGACATTCCGCTGCTGGTGCTCTCGCCGCGGCGCAGTGCGGCCCTCCAGCAGGAAAGCCTCGCCCATGGCGCGCGCGGCGTGCTGGTGAAGCCACTGGCGACGCGGGAGTTGCTCGGTTTGATCCGCAACCTGATCAACGAAGCCTGACCGCGTGTTCGCGACCGATCATGAGCCGCATCCTCCTGCTTCTCGACCACGCTACCAACCGCCGCCTGCTGGCGGAAGCCCTGGGCGTGCGCCACGAGATCATCACCGCCGAGGCGGATGACGCGCTGGACCTCGCCTTCGACCTGTGCGTGGTGGACGGCCCGGCGCTGGACCGGCTCTGGGAGCGGGTGCGGGCGCGCCGCGCCGCCGAGGAGCCGCATTTCCTGCCCTTTCTGTTGGTGGTGTCCCGTCAGGACGTGGGCATGGCCACGCGCCATCTGTGGCAGACCGTGGACGAGTTGATCTTCAGCCCAGTCGAGAAACTGGAACTGCTGGCGCGGGTGGAGAACCTGCTCAACGCCCGCCGCCTCTCGGCGGAACTGGAGCGGCGTGTGGCTGAGCGCACCGCCATGCTTCACGCGAGTGAGACCCGTCTGCGCGCCATCCTGGATACCGAGCCGGAGTGCGTGGAGCTGCTGGCGGCCGACGGATCACTCCTGGAGATGAACCCCGCCGGACTGCGGATTCTCGCCGCCGATTCGTTCGAGCAGGTCGCCGGCCGATCCGTTTATCCGCTCGTCGTCGCGGAGCATCGCGAGGCCTTTCGGCGGCTGGTGGAAGGCGTGTTCGCCGGCCAGCCTGGCGCGCTCGAGTTCGAGATCATCAATCTCAAGGGCGAACGTCGGTGGCTGGAGACCCGCGCCACCCCGCTGCGCGATCCGGCGGGCGCGGTCACGGCGCTGCTCGGTGTCACGCGCGACATCACCGAGCGCAAGCAGGCGGGGGTGGCGTTGCGCGAGAGCGAGGCGCGCTTCCGCGAAATCGCCGAGACCATTGAAGACGTCTTTTGGATCACCGACCCGGCCAAGACCCGGATGCTCTACGTCAGCCCGGCCTACGAAAAAATCTGGGGGCGCACCTGCGCCAGCCTTTATGAGTCCGCGCGCGCCTGGCTGGAGGCGATTCATCCCGACGACCGCGAACGCGTGCGGTTGGCGGCGGAAACGCAGCAGACGAGCGGTGGCTACGACGAAACATATCGCATCCTGCGGCCCGATGGCGCAGTGCGGTGGATTCGCGACGTGGCGTTTCCCGTGCGGAACGAGTCGGGCGACGTCGTGCGGATCGTCGGCGTGGCCCGGGACATCACCGAGCGCCGCCAGCTCGAGGAACAACTCCGCCTGTCGCAAAAGATGGAGGCCATCGGGCAGTTGGCCGGCGGCGTGGCGCACGACTTCAACAACATCCTCACGGCGATCTTGATGCAGAGCCAATTGATCGAAATGGCCGAAGACGTGTCGGAGGAAACACGGGACGGCCTGCGGCAAATCCGCGCCTCCGCCGAACGCGCCGCCAACCTCACCCGGCAGTTGCTCCTGTTCAGCCGCAAACAGGTGATGCAGCCGCGCGATCTGGACCTGAACGACGTCATCACCAGCCTCGCCAAGATGCTCCAGCGCATCATCGGCGAAGACGTGCGCCTCCAACTCAACCTCCACCCGCGCCCGCTGATGATCCGTGCCGATGCGGGCATGCTGGACCAGCTGCTGATGAACCTGGTGGTCAACGCCCGCGACGCGATGCCCGGAGGGGGGCGGCTGGTCATTGAAACCTGCGAGAAGGATGTCACCGCGGCGGAAGCCGCCCTGACGCCCGACGCTTCGGCCGGACGTCATGTTTGCCTCCGGGTCACCGACACCGGCAGCGGCATCGCGCCGGAAAACCTTGGCCGCATTTTCGAGCCGTTCTTCACCACGAAAGAACCGGGCAAGGGCACGGGCCTGGGACTCGCCACCGTCTTCGGCATCGTCAAGCAACATGGCGGCTGGATCGCCGTCGAGAGCGCCGTCGGCCAGGGCACGACCTTTCAAGTGTTCCTCCCAGCGGTCGAGGCGGTAGTCTCCGGGGCAGCCGCGGCGGAATCACACCCTGCGCCGCGCGGCGGCACGGAAACGATTCTCCTGGTCGAAGATGATCCGGACGTCCGCACGCTGACCCGTCGCGTGCTGGAGGGCGCCGGCTACCGGGTCTTGGAAGCCGCCAACGGCGTCAAGGCGCTGGCGATCGGGGAGCGACATGGCGGCGAAATCGATCTCTTGTTCACCGACATCGTGATGCCCGAAGGCATCAGCGGGCGCGAACTGGCGGCTCGGTTGCAGGCAGCCCATCCCAAGCTGCGGGTCGTTTTCACCAGCGGCTACAGCGCCGAAATCGCGGGACGGGCGCTTTCCCTGCAGGCCGGGGAGAACTTCATCCAGAAACCCGCCGCCCCACACGAACTGCTGGAAAGCATCCGCCGGTGTCTGGACAGTCCACCGGGCGGCCCGGTGCTGCCCTCGGCAGGCTGAACTGAAACTGTCCGGGTTGCGCACAAGCGTCGGTGCCGGTGCGGCGGTGATCTGCGAGTGCGGGTAATGCGGCTACGCATGCCCGCTAACCACAGCATGCAGCGGACGGCGCTGCACGCCGCCGCTGATGCTGAGCGTTAGCCCGCTTGCGCCGCAGGCCAGGAGGAACCCGAAATGCAGAATACCGGTTCACTAAACGACAACATCCAACAACATTACACCCGTCAGGATTTAGGGGACGCAATCCTGTCAGCCCTTACAGCAGCAGGCAAGGATCTCAATCACCTCAAACCAGAAGACCTCGCGCCGGTCGATGAATTCCACATCCGCGGGCGCGAAGCGACGATCGAACTCCCCCAACAACTCCATCTTGATACTACCCAGCATGTCCTAGATGTCGGCAGCGGCGTGGGCGGCGCTTCGCGTTACCTCGCATTAGCGTTTGGTTGCCGTGTAACAGGACTCGACTTAACTGAAGAGTACTGTCGGGTGGCGCAGATGCTCGCTGACCGACTGGGCCTGAGTTCGCGCGTCACGTTTCGTCAGGGTAGCGCCTTGGAGATGCCCTTTGAGGACGCCTCCTTCGATGTGGTATGGACGCAACACGCTGCGATGAACATTGCGGATAAAGCCAAACTGTACACTGAAATCTGGCGCGTGTTACGCCCTGGCGGACTCTTCGCTCTGTACGATATTCTGGCTGGTCCAGGAGGCGCTCTACACTTCCCAGTGCCGTGGGCACGGGAGCCATCGCTTAACTTTCTCATCACGCCTGAGGCATTGCGTAGGCTGCTGGAGAAAACGGGTTTTCGCATCGTCAGTTGGCGAGATACTTCAGAAACTGGACAGGCCTGGTTTCGGGAGGTAGCCGCAAAGATGAAGGCGCAAGCCGGCAGTCCTCCTCTAGGGTTTCATGTGCTACTAGGGGCGGACTTTCGAACGATGGCGCAGAATCAAGTTCGTAATCTGAATGAGAACCGAATTATCCTGATTGAAGCCATAGCCCAACGCCCACCAGGGTAAAGCTGGGCGCGGGCTAACAGCGGAACCTCCAAGGAAACTTCCAAAGGATCTGGTATCGGCAAAAAAAGACAGTACCGAAAACCCACCAATTGATGGTGGTGTTGGTGAGTTCTATTTTTTTCCCTTTGATATCCAAAATTGAGAGGAGATCTTCTTACTCATAAGAGAAGGCGATCTCCTATCCATGAGAGGGAAATCATGAACTGTCCAGGTTGTAACTATGAGAATCTGGTAGAAGCAAAATTTTGTCTCGAATGCGGGACCAGGTTGGAAAAGCTTTGCCCTAATTGCCAGGAAGTCATGTCACCTAAGGCCAAGTTCTGCATGGCTTGTGGCCATGATCTTTCCAAATTGATAACTCCTGCGCAACTAACCCAACCTACGCCAGTAGGTAGACGGCTACATGCCCCTCCTCTTTCTGGTGAGCGCAGACAGGCAGCCATTCTATTTTCCGATCTTTCCGGTTATACTGCAATGAATGAAAGCCTGGATCCTGAAGAGGTGGAAGTGATTATGCGTCGGATCAAGGAAGAAGCGATTCGAATTATTGAGAGTCATGGGGGGATTGTCAATCAATTTGTCGGGGATGAGGTTTTGGCGCTCTTTGGTATCCCCATCGCCCATGAAGCAGAAAGGTCTTACGCCTTACAGAGGATCAATCCCGGCGGGAGGTCCTGATCGATATCCTGCTGCAACAAGAACGTCTCTACGAAACACTCGGGTGGCGTGAGCGACAGCAGGCGATTATCGATCAACCTTCTCTCGCTCCTTCAATCCATGAGTCACTTAGCCCGTCTGGCAGAGGTTTACGTTCGGCAGGGTGATCTGCACACCCAGTTGGGATGTTTTAGCGAAGCAGAGCGAGCTCTCAATCAGGCACTTACCATCAGGAAAGCCTTATCTGATGCTGTGGGGGAGAGTAGCGTCCTCAAAAGCATGGGTTTTCTCCGGTGGCATCAAGGTCGGTACGAAGAGGCCCTTGCATGTAAAGAGTCGGCGCTGGCTATTGATCGTCAGCATGGGGATACAATGACTTGCGCTACTGATTTGACCAATCTTGGCGCGATCTTCCGTAATCTTGGCAACCACGAGCGTGCCCTGGCATGTTTAGAAGAGGCCTGTCAGCTCTACGAGCTGATGCAGAATCCAACCAAACTAGCGCCCACCCTGTATAATATCGCGAATGTCCATAGCAAATTGGGAGATCTCGAGCGTGCCCTGGCGTATTATCAACGTACATATGATATTCATGTGCAAACCCACAACTTGCTAGGACAGACATTTGCGCTGACTTCCATTGCGCACATCTATTGGGAACTGGGGAAAACTTATGACAGCCTTCGTCTCTATAAAAATGTAGTGCAGATGACGCAGGATATCGGGTATGGACAAGGGTTATCGCATGCACTGCGTACGTTGGGAGAGCTCCTGTTAGCGTTAAACGAACCTCGGGAAGCCCTGCCCTATCTTCTGGAGAGCACTACGGTCTTTGCTGAACTGGGGGATCACGAGAGCGAAACGGAGATTTGGGAAGATGTTTACCGAGACCTAGGCCAGCACGAGCAGGCGTTATACTATTATCATGCCTCGCTTAACATACGGCGGGAGATCGGTGATCGTAGAGGAGAGGGATGGATGCTTCACCATCTCGCTTTGGTATATATCAGCTAGGGTCTACATACCCGGGCGTGGAGTCTGTTTCAAAAATCCAGAGACCTGGAAACGGACCAAGCACAAGCAAAGTGAGACAAGGGCCTGCATAACCTCTATTATAGATAAAATTTAGAAGACCTCGATCATAAGCTACCTTTACTTAGCAGCAAAGCTAAGTGAAATGCTGGCTTCAGGCTAAAGGGAGGTTAAAATCATGGTCAGCAGATATGAAAAACGATCTTCTTTGGAGAATCTCATTGAAAGTGAGGATCTGGGGTTAGAGATTCTCCATCCAGGCGGATTAGAGATCACAAGGGAACTTGCAGAACTCTGACATATGGGTCAAGGTAAGACGGTTCTTGATGTAGCCTCTGGAACAGGAGAAAGTGCTTGTTATCTGGTACAGAATTTCGGCTGTCAGCTCACTGGAATAGATACCTCTGATTACATGATTCAAAGAGCAAAGAGAAAAGCTAAAGAGAGAAATCTAAGTGTGGAGTTCAAAAAAGGCGACGCGCATAATCTACCTTTTAACGATGATACCTTTGATGTGGTTATTTCGGAGTGTACAACCTGTCTGCTGAATAAAGGGCAGGCAATTCGTGAAATGGCAAGGGTTGTAAAACCGGGTGGATATGCAGGCATTCACGACATCTGTTGGAAAGAAGATACACCTGATCACTTAAAGAATAAGCTTGCGGAGATAGAAGGTGAGAGGCCGGAGACTCTTGAGGGATGGAAGAACTTGTTTGAGAGGATGGGACTTAAGGACTTAATAGCAGTGGATAAATCATACCTGATTCCAGACTGGGGAAAGGATATCAAGAAAAAAATAGGGATTATAGGAAGGGTGAAAATCTTTCTCAAAGTTGCTAAAAAATGGGGAATCAGCGGTTATAAAAGTATCAGAGAATCAGAGCAGATTTTCCAAAGTCCCCATACAGGGTATGGCATCATTGTGGGAAGAAAACCCTAAGCCCTTCGCTGCTCAACTTGGAAACAAGGTACAGCATAATTATAAGGTTGGGGGCTTCCTTCAAATCGAACACAGGTAGGAAAGATGAAAACCAACACAAATATTCTGATAAGTGGCTGCGGTATAGCCGGATTAACTCTGGCTTATTGGCGCAACAAATTTGGATTTAACCCCTCTATCGTAGAAAAAAACCTGATCTTCGACCCGAAGGTTATGTGATAGATTTCTATGGGTCTGGATTTGATGCAGCCGAAAAAATGGGATTAATCTATCAGTTACGCGAAAAGCATTATCCAGTCCCCAAATTGGTTTTTGTCAATGGCAAGGGGCAAAAACAAGCCACCTTTGAGCTACAGAAGTTCAGGAAACTGTTGAATTTCAGACATTTCAACTTTATGCGGGGTGATCTAGCCAGTGTGCCATATGAAAGTGTAAAGAATATAGTTCCAGTAAGATTCGGCATAAGTGTTACCAAAATTCACCAATTTCCTGACTCTGTAAGGGAAATTGAAACCTGAAATAGACAAAAGGCAAATTCAAGCTCAGAAATTAGCAGGTTCATTTATCCCTGACAGTTATCTCTCAATTTGGATAAGAAATCTTTACGTGAAAGTTGCTTTTTTGCCAGGGCGAGGACAAGGCTACTCGACTTTACTTACAACGGGCCGCTACCTTATGGTTTAGGGGAGTCCCATCCAATTGAGAAGAGGTCGAGACGTTGGCCAAGAAGCAAGGGCGACCTAAATGTTGCCCTTGCTGTTATTTTTAGACTAAGTTTAATTCCTTTAGAACCAGTCTTAACTTTTCCTTGTTGGCTTCTCCCATTTCACAAAGGGGGAGTCGGAAGTAAGCCTTCATTTTTCCCATCATCTCCAGAGCCGTCTTGACCGGAATCGGATTGCTTTCGATGAAGTTGGCCTTCATGAGGGGGAGCAGCTCGTTATGAAGTTTGAGGGCTTCCTCAAACTTCTTGTCCAGGCAGAGATGGATCATCTGGCGGAACAACCTCGGGATCTCATTGGCCACCACCGAAATACAGCCCTCTCCTCCCAGAGCCATCAGGGGATAGGCAAAGGCATCGTCCCCGGCAAGGACTTTGAAATGAGAGGGTCGGTCCCTTAAAATTTGCATCATCTGCTCCAGGTTCCCAGAAGCCTCTTTAACGGCGACGATATAGGGCTCCTGGGCCAACCGCAGGAGGGTCTCTGCAGTGATATTCGTTCCCGTTCTCGACCCCACATTATAGACGATAATGGGAATTTGAACTTCCTTAGCAAGGGCGGTGTAATGCCGAAAGATCCCCTCCTGAGTCGGTTTATTGTAATAGGGGCATACGATTAAAACCCCTTGAGCCCCCAAGGCTTTGGCGCGCTTCGACATCTCAATACTGGCAGCCGTGTTGTTGGTTCCGGCACCGGGAAAGACCGGAATGCGCCCCTTGACTTCTTCTAGAACGATCCTGATGACACGCTCCTGTTCCCCATGCGTCATGGTCACACTTTCACCGGTGGTTCCGCAAGGCACAATGGCGTCGGTACCCTCTTCGATATGCCAGTTGACCAGCTCACGAAGCTTCTCTTCGTCCACCTCCCCATTTTTTTTAAAAGGTGTGACCAGCGCCACGATAGACCCTTGAAAGATGGACGTGTCTATGTGAGTATCCATAATCTCCTCCACCTTATCCGTATCCATCGCCCATCGCCCGTGGCGGCGAGGATAACCCGGGAAATCATTCCTGCCACGGACTATGGACCATGGACCCGTTTTTTATTTTAAAACATCTGCCATGGTATAAAACCCCTTTTTACCACCTATCCACTTAGCCGCCAGAACAGCCCCAAGTGCAAAGCCTTTTCGGCTCCGCGCTTCGTGCTTGAGCTCAATGGTATCCGCTTCCGTATCAAACCCCACCACATGGATGCCTGGAATAGATCCCGCCCGGACGCTGGCAAGATGCAGTTCATCTTTTTCGATTCTTCGATCTAACTTATCAAATACCAATTTCTTTTTTCTGTCAATATGGTCAATTAAAATTTTTCCGATGACCCTGGCAGTCCCACTGGGACTATCTACTTTTTGGTTGTTGTGCAGTTCGTAGCTGAACACATCGTACATCTCATAGCGATTAAAAAGCTTCGCAGCCTCCTCCACCAGCTTAAAGAATAAATTCATTCCCAGAGAGAAATTCGGCGAGTACACAAACCCAATCCCTGCCTCCTCCACCGTCTTTTTAATTTCATCCAAGCGGTCGTACCACCCCGTAGTTCCCACAACCATATTTTTACCCAACCGGGCCATTTTCTTAATGTTATCTACGGTTACGGAAGGAGCCGTGAACTCTATGCCGACTTCGATGTCTCGGGTACTCTCCTCGGTAATGTCCGGGAAATCGGCTTCCTTGACCAGGGGATCGATGATCGCACGGACCATCAGCCCCTGCTCGATGGCTACAGATCTAAGCTCCTTACCCATCTTTCCATACCCTATAATGGCAATGTTCATAATTCCCTCATCACCCCCTTGCGTCTATTTTGCAACGGCAACTTAGTTTTTGGGTCCATAAGCAACCATATGTATTATGAACGAAGAGGCGCGTTCTTGACAAGAAGTTTTTTTAGATTTAGGAGAGAACGAGGCCACCTGTTTTTGGACGGCGACCCCGGCGAAAGGGGATAAACTCCCGACTTGGAGAAGGGTTTAAGAAGAATTTAAACCCCGCCCTGAGCGGGGGTCCAGGCCCTCAGAGACGGACCTACTAGGGGCGGGACCGGGCGGGCATCGGGCTTTCTGGGGTAGTTTTTTTGTGGGAGTGCTGGTCGGTAGGCGCCCCACCCTGTCCCTTCCCCGTTTCGTAAGGGAGGGGACCTGGATCTTCCAGTTCCTTCTCCCTCTTGAAAAAAAGGAAGTTTAAATGATCCGCTACCCTTATAGATAAGCAAAAAGAGCGTTTGCGGTATTATATAACAGCTCGAATCCGAGAAATAGCAGGTTGAGAACCGCTAAAATAAAAATGATCCTTTCGGCTAACCCCATGACCTCCTCCTTTAAAATCCCAATCCCGGGCCGAGCCCTCCCCAGTTCTTAAAGATGTAGTAAATCCCCCATATAACGAGAACCAGGTAGACCACCCATAGCCATTTATTAACGATCCCGTGATAGACCTTGATACCGGAGAAGCGGTATTCTTCGACGGGACCGTACTTTCCTTCCGCCGGTCCCTCTCGGGCAGGTTTTGTAGAATTCTGCTCGGCAATTTCTTCTTTTTCCTTACTTTTCATCGTCGGCCTCCATCTCACAGACTTTATACTTAACGGCTTCCATATCTTTGAAATTTTCCGTTAAAACGGCCCATACAAAAAAGCATAGGGCGGCGAAACCCATTAAAAGGGCCACAAGAAACTCGTAGAAAGTTAGAAATTCAAGCAAAAAAACATCTTTCATAAAAGCTGAAAGGCATCTCCAGATGATCCAGAGACGGGTCCGGATTTTAAGAGTTTACCGGCACCTGGGGGTGGTTTTTAGCTTAAGCGCCCTTTAGACACCGGTCAGCCGAGCTCATCCGGATCATCTGGGAATAGTTCATTTCTCCATTGCCGAAGCGACCGTTTCCTTTAAGGTCGAAGGGTTAAAAGCATGTTTGGAGCTGGGAGCCTGTACCTCCGGGGAATCCAGGGCCGTCTTTACAGCTTCCGGGATATCGTACTTTTTATGGTGCAGCGGGTCCATGTAAGCTGAGAAAGTCAGGACGTAATAAGAGATTTGCCAACGCTGCTCCTCCGAAAGGGTATCGTAGTAAGAGGGCATGGGAGTTCCGTTTAACCCGGTGGACATGGTTCGAAAGATATCCCGGACGCTGGGTCCCGACTTAAAAAGACCCCTGGTAAAGTCGGCGGGTTTAATGGGAAATCCCCAGTCGTCTTTGAGCTCATCCGAAGACGGCCCATCTCCTTTCCCTCCTCTCCCATGGCATTGCCAGCACTTGGCGCCCTCGAAGGCTTCCCTACCTTTGGCGATCATCTCCGGGCTGGGGGGAGGGGGTTGCGGGATGTCGATGGAGGGTTCCGGCACTTCCTCTTTCCAGATCTCGGAGAACGTTTTGAGGTACTGGATCACGGCCAATCGATCCTTTTCGGTCAGTTCATGCCAGGTCGGCATAGCGGTTCCGCGTATCCCAACGGTGATGGTTCTCAGGATATTTCCATTGGTAGGGAGGGAACCCGAGGGGGTCGTGCGGAATTTAAAGGTGGCGCTGGTAAAGTCCCTGGGCCGAAACTCTCCTTCTCCCGAGAAGAAAGTGGCTGCAGGCCCATTACCGTCCCCCTTGACTCCATGGCAACCCTGGCACCGCATCTGGTAGACTTCTTTACCCCGTGTGATCCAATCTTCAGACTCTGGGATGTCAAATTCCGTCGCAAAAACCCGTTGAGGTTCAAAGGTATCTCGCCAATTACCTCGATTCATGCCGAGTTTCTGGATATAAGCTACCAAGCCCCGCATATCCTCTCGGGGAATAACGACGTCCACAAAATCCTTCTTGAAATAATCCGGGGAGAGGTTTCCAAAGAATAGGCTCGGAGTCCCGTCGGTTTCCTTGGTAAAGGCCAGCCCCTCCTCGTTAGGAGTCAAGAGGATCTTTTTATCGGGTTTAAAGGTGAACATTTTTCTGAGTTCAGGGGTATCGGCATCCAGAGTAATTGCATCGCCCTCTCGTTTTACGGCCACCCGGATGGGGTCATGAAAGAGCCATTGAAAGGCCGGCATGTTGGAGTCCGGGGTGAGCATTCGGGGTTCCCAATGGTGGGCGTAGTGCCAGCCGTCGGAATACTTAAGGCCCACCCGGCTGAGATCCGGTCCGATACGCCGGGTCGAGAAAAGGTGAGGGATATCAAAGGCATACTCCCCCGCCTGGGAAACAGGTCCCCAGCGCTGTTCTTCGCCGGTGACCGGTCGAACGTACTGGGAATGGCAGTACCAGCATCCCTCGCGGATGTAAACCCGGCGCCCCAACTTCTCCAGTTCCGTGTAGTCGGTGGCCTCGTGTTGCACCCATTTGATCTCTCCCAGGTTGGTTCTCACCGCCATGGTGACCCTTTTTTCTCTGGATTGGGGAAGCATGGCCGGGAGAAATCCTTGAACAAAAATAGCCAGGGTGATGAATAAAAAACCGGCTATGACTGCTACTGTTTTGGCATATCGCATTAAGAAAGTGATCCGTAAAGCGTAATGCGTAACGCGTCTTCCTCCATCACGGACTACGTATTACGCATTACGCGTTAGGGTTCCCTCAGACCGTGGGCGCTGTACTTCCCAGGATTCTAGCCCTGGACCCAGCTCTGGCTGTCATGAGTAAGTTAACTACTAAAAGGGACATCCCGATATCCATGGAGATGCCCGAAAGGGTTCTGAAAAGCCAGAAAGATTTTATGGCGATCATGGACTCCACCCATTCCACCTGCTTCATCCACATATAGCCCTGTTGTAATCCGGCAAACGTCAGACCGATCCCCATACTGGAAATTCCGGCGGTGATGAGCCAGAAGCTCCAATTGGCCATACGGGAGCTCCAGAGTTTTCGCTCGGTCACCCGCTGCCACACAAAAATTGCCGGGCCTAGCACCCAGACCACGAAGGTTCCGAACACGGTAAGATGGGAGTGGGAGATGACGAAATCCGTAAAATGGGTGGGTTGTTGCAGGCTGCGCAAGGCTTCCGTGGAGCCCTGGAAGCAGCCGAACAAATACATGAGAGCCCCCATGATTAAGAACTTAGCCGTATAGTTTTCATGGAACTGGGACCATCGCCCGATCATGGTCCCGAAGAAGTTCTGGATGACGGTCCAGACCGGTATAATCAACATCATGCTGCTGACGATGGCGAGGGTCTCCGCCCAATCGGCGATAGGGCTATAGAGGTAGTGGTGGATCCCCACGAAGGGATAGAAGAAGGCCAGCGACCAGAACCCGATGAGGGAGAGCTTATGGCTGTAAATGGGGTTTTGGACCGAGGCCGGGAGAAAGTAATAAATCATCACGTATCCCGCGGGAGTGATCCAGAGTCCGACCACATAGTGGATAAAAAGCCCATGCAGCGCCGCGTTGTTAATGCCCGGGACTGCGTAAGGGACAATAAAATTTCCGAAAGCCCAGTTTATATCCGTCCAGACAAAGGCCGCCACCAGGTACCAGAGGCTCACGTAGAGTTTTTCCTCGCGTCGTCTGGCGATGGTCACGAAAAATTGGAGCGTCAAAACCAAAAAGCAGATTTCGAGGATGATATCTACGACTAAAGGGGCTTCCCCCGCCTCGATGCCTTGATTCGCTCCGAGGGCCAGGGAGGTAAACCCGTAGGCCAGGGTCAGGTTCCAGATCCATAGGAGGAGGTAACCGAGCTTATCGGCCAGATAAACCCGCGTCCCTGTAAGTCGCGGAACCACGTAATAACACATCCCTATAAAGAGAGTACTAAAGACTCCCAGGATGACCCCGTTCACGTGGATCGGGCGAAGCCGACCGAAGGTAAAGTAAGGCATATGCCCCAGAAACTCCGGATAATTGAACTTGGTGGAGACAATGACCCCGACCGTCGGGGCGAAGAGCACCCAAAAAAACCCCCACAGAAGCCACGCTTTAATCAGAGGTTTATTAATCAGCTCACCTTCCAGAGCCAATTCCTGCTCCTCGTGTTTCACGAAAACCTCATCCGCCATTAAGAAGAAGGGGAAAGGCCAAAGGGGAGAGGGTACAGGTCCTACTTCCTTTTACCTTTCCCCTTTGGCCTTTTACCTTTTATTTTAGGGTCTTACCGCAATGCCGTGGGGTTCTTTTCCCACCGGTATCACTTTGAGAACCTGTCTAGAGGTGGCATCCAGCACCGAAACCGTATCATCCAGGCGATTGGTTACGTAGACGTATCGCCCATCGGGGGAGATGGCCAATATGTCCGGTTTTTTTCCGACAGGGATACTTTCTATAACTTGATTTGTAGAACTGTCGATGATCGATAAGGTATCTTCCCCGCGGTTGGCGACGTAGACGTATTTTTCGTCGGGTGAAATAACCAGCCCATGAACGTCCAGCCCGGTCTCAATAAACTTTACGTTTTGATAGGTGCGGGTATCGATGACGGCGACTACGTTGTCCCCGCCGGCGGTGACATAAAGGTGCTCGCTGTTTTGAGTTAACCCACAGCCCATGACTTCCCTTCCCGCCGGGACCCTTGCGACGACCTCGTAGCTCGTCGTATCCAAAACCCAGACTTCCTCACTCTTACTATTGGTCACAAAGGCCCTTTTCCCATCCTGAGAGAAAGCGACCAGTTGGGGGGCCTTGCCCACCGGAATGACTTTAACCAAGTTTTTCGTGGAGACCTCGAAAACCCAGACATCATT
>Ga0073934_10006059_pt1 | contig 18013 bp, 14 predicted proteins | sample LarsenN4metaG_FD_76834 | JGI IMG/M metagenome (GOLD analysis project Ga0073934, IMG submission 76834) | Hot spring sediment bacterial and archeal communities from British Columbia, Canada, to study Microbial Dark Matter (Phase II) - Larsen... ... | reverse complement strand
TCCTGAAGCACCCGCAGGAGCTTTGCCTGCAGTGAAACCGGCATCTCCCCGATCTCGTCGAGAAAAAGGGTCCCCCCGTCCGCCTGCTCAAAGAGCCCCGCCTTGTCGGCAACGGCATCGGTGAACGCCCCCTTGACATGGCCGAAGAGCTCGCTCTCCAAAAGGTTTTCAGGGATCGCGGCACAGTTTACCGCCACGAACGGCGCCCCCCGCCGGCCCCCCTCGTAGTGGAGGGCCCTCGCCACAAGCTCCTTGCCGGTACCGGACTCGCCGGTTATGAGCACCGTCGTCTTGAAGTCGCACACCTTGCGGATCAGGGCGAAAATCTCCTGCATCCTGGGGTTGCGGCTGATGATGCTGCCGAAGGACGACTCCCGCCGGATCTCCTCCCTCAGGCGGCGATTCTCTTCTTTCAGCCGCTCCCGCTCCTCGGCCTTTTTCAGCACCAGCACGATCTCGTCGTTGCGGAACGGCTTGGAGATGTAGTCGTACGCCCCCCGCTTCATGCACTCCAGGGCGGTATCCATGTCGCCGTAGGCAGACATCATGATGACCGTCGAGCCGATTCCCCGGCGGGTGATCTCCTCCAGCAGCCCCCTGCCATCCATGCGGGGCATCATGATGTCGCTGAGAATGAAGTCGTACCCCTGCGCCGTGAGCATTTCCAGAGCTTCCTCGCCGTTTGCCGCGCTCTCCACCAGGTACCCCTGCTTTTTCAGCACGACGGAGAGCATGTGGCGCAGGTTCTCCTCGTCATCCACCACCAGGATCCGTTTTTTGGCATCGCACTTTTTCACGGTTTCTCCGCACATACGAAGTAAATGGTACATAGTGAATAATCAGAACAACCCTTCACCCTTCACTATTCACTATTCACTGCCTTTCACCGGCAGCCTGACCGTAAACGTCGTCCCCTTGCCCGGCATGCTCTCCAGATCGATCCTGCCGCCGAAGGATTCCACCAGCCGGGCGGAGATGGCCAGGCCGAGGCCGGTACCGCGGCCCGGCTCCTTGGTCGTGAAGAACGGCTCGAAGATCTTCTCCCGGTTCTCCGGCGCGATCCCCTCGCCGCTGTCACTGACCGACAGCAGAACGAAGCCGGGCTCGGCGAAGGCCCGTATCCGCAGCTCCCCCCCTTCGGGCATGGCGTCGCGGGCATTTATGACCAGGTTGACCAACACCTGCATCAGCTTGTGCCGGTCGAGGTAGAGACGCGGCAGGCCACCGGCAACATCACACCTGAGCTGCAGCTTCTTGAACACCCCCTGCCCCTGCAGCATGTCGAGCAAATCGGCAAGGAACTGCGCCGGATCGACCTCCTCACTCTCCCCCTTCCCGGGGCGGGCATAATCCAGCAGGTCGCGCACCAGCCGGTCGATGCGCTCCGCCTCCCGGGCGATCCGACGGAGATAATCGCTCTTCTCGTCGTCATCGGCGAGCTCATCGGACAGCACGCCGTTATAGCCGATGATTGCCGCCAGCGGCGTACCGATCTCATGGGCCATTCCGGCGGCCAGCATTCCGATCGAGGCCATCTTCTCCGAACGGATCGCCTCCTGCCGCGCCTCCTGCAGTGCCCGGTTCGCCTCCTCCAGTGAGCGGACATACTGCTCCACCTGCTCCTGACGTACCTTCAGTGTCGACTGCATGAAATTGAACGATTCAGCCAGACCGGCGATCTCGGAATACCCCCGGATCTGGACCGGATGGCCGTAATCCCCGACGGCGATCCGTTCGGTTGCCGCCAGCATCCTCTCCAGTGGGGCGACCACGATGCGGCGGAGCATGTAGGCGCCAAGACCGAGGAGCAGGACGAAATCCAGGATGAAATAGCCGAGAAAGAGGGTCCTGGAGCGGGCAAGGCGGGCATGCTCCTCACCAAGGGAGAGGGCGAGGCGGGAGGCGCCGAACAGCTGCCCCCCCCGCTGCAGCGGGGCATAGATGAGGAGCAACTGGCCGTTATCCACGATGACGCTGCTCTCCTGTCCGGAGGTCATGGTCGACGCAAGCCTGTCATCAACCCCGCGCCTGTCGTGAAGGGTGAACATGGGTTTCCCGTCAGCGGCAACCAGCAGCAGGCCGGCAAAGTCGTTCTCCCGGGAGATGGTTTCGGCAATCCGCAGGAGCGGTGCGGCGGCGGACGGCTCCAGTCTGGCGTCATCGGGGACCGCTGCCAGTATCGCGGCAAGGAGTGTCCGTGCGTGGGAGCTCTTGGCCGAGAGCAGGTCCTTTTCCGCGGTTTTGAAGGAGATGATGCTGAGAAGCAGCCAGGTGAGCAGCAGCAGGGCTGCCAGGGATGCAAGGATGGCGGAGGTCAGGTTGAGGCGGCGACGGGAAATCATGAGCCCCCCGAGTCAAGCGAGACGTGAAACGCGAGACGTTAGAGTAAAGCCGTTACGTCTCGCGTCTCACCTATCACCTGCCGATGGAAAAGTACCAGGTGATCAGCTGTCTTCCGAAGAAGATGTAGAGCATGGCGCCGAAAGCCAGAAACGGGCCGAAGGGGATGGCCAGCTTTCCGTCGCTCTTCTTGACCACCATGGCAGTCACCCCGATCACCGAACCGACCAGGGAGGCGGCGAAGATGATGAACAGGACCGACCGCCAGCCGAGAAACGCACCCATCATGGCAAGGAGTTTTATGTCGCCGCCACCCATCCCCTCCTTGCCGGTGAGTTTCTCATACCCCCAGGCAACGAGGAGCAGGCTGCCGCCGCCGAGGATGATGCCGAGGAGGGAGTTCAACCAGCCGTTCCAGGGGAGAAAGAAGGAGAAGAGAAAGCCGACCACGATCCCGGGGAGGCTGATACAGTCGGGGATTATCTGGTGGTCCAGGTCGATGAAGGTGATAACCACCATGCTGGAGGTGAACAGGAAAAGTGCCAGGAACGGGAGCGTTGGTCCGTACTTGATGAAGAGCAGCAGAGTCAGGACGCCGTTCAGCGCCTCGACCAGCGGGTAGCGCCAGGAGATCGGCTCGCCGCAAGAGCGGCAACGGGCGCGAAGGATCAGGAAGCTGATGATCGGGATGTTGTCGTACCAGCGGATCCCCTTGCCGCAGCGGGGGCAGGCGGACGGGGGGGTAACCACCGATTTGTCCTCGGGCAGGCGGCAGATGCAGACGTTCAGGAACGAGCCGACCACGGCGCCGAGGAGGAAGGCGAAGATGTAGAATGGTATGGGAAGCGGCAATGACACTTGTGCTCCTTGATGTAAACCAGTGAATAGTAAGAAGTGAATAGTAAGAAGTGAATAGTGAGAAGAGAAGTCTTCTTACTTCTTACTTCTTACCGCCTATTTCAGCCTGCTGATCTTCTCCAGGCTCTCCTCCAGCACCGCCTTCTTGGCGGTCACCTCGGCCAGCTTCTCCCGCTCCTTGGCAACGATCTCCGCAGGTGCCCGGTCGACGAAGGAGGGGTTCTGCAGCTTCTTGGTGAAAAGGTCGATCTCCTTGTCGATCTTGCCGATCTCCTTGAGGAGCCTCTGTATTTCCGCCTCCGCATCCACCAGCCCCTTCAGCGGCACGTAGACCTGCACGTCGCCGGCCACCTGGATGGATGCATCCTCCGGCTTGGAAGTGCCAATCCCCATGGCCAGATCCGACACCCGGGCCAGGGCGATGATCGACCCTTCGTTGTGCTTCACCAGGCGAAGCGATTCCTCCCCCCCGCAGGAGAGGATGACGGCGATCTCTTTGCTCGGGGGGACCTCCATCTCGCCGCGGATGTTGCGGATGGCGGAGATGACCGCCATGACCTTTTCCATGTCGGCTGCTGCTTCCGGGAACGACCGTGCCGCGCTGAATTCCGGATACTCCGCCAGCATGATGGTCTCCCCTGAGCCCGATTCTTTCGGCAGCGCCTGCCAGATCTCCTCTGTGATGAACGGCATGAACGGGTGGAGCAGGCGGAGCAACTGCTCCAGCACGTACCAGAGGACGTACTGCGTCGTCGCCTTGCGCACCGGATCGGTGCCGTACAGGTCCTTCTTGGACAGCTCCAGGTACCAGTCGCAGAATTCGCTCCAGGTGAACTGGTAGAGCCCCATGGCGGCCTCATTGTAACGGTACTCCTCCAGGGCGGCGTTGGTCTCGCGGACGGTCTCGTTCAGCCGGTGCAGGATCCACTTGTCCCCTTCGGAGATCGCCAGTTCACCCAGTTCCACCCCCGCGGGATCGAAACCTTCCAGGTTCATCAGGGTAAAGCGTGCGGCGTTCCAGACCTTGTTGCAGAAGTTGCGGTAGCCGGAGATCCGCTCCTCGGCCAACTTGATGTCCCGCCCCTGCGCGGCGAAGGCGGCCAGCGTGAAGCGGAAGGCGTCGGTGCCGTACTGGTCGATCACCGTCAGCGGGTCGATGACGTTCCCCTTGCTCTTGCTCATCTTCTGTCCCTGCGCATCGCGCACCAGGGCATGGATGTAGACGTCCCTGAACGGCACCTCGTCCATGAAGTGCAGCCCCATCATCATCATCCGGGCCACCCAGAAGAAGAGGATGTCGAAGCCGGTCACCAGGCACGAGGTCGGGTAGAAGGTCTGCAGCAGCTCGGTCTTTTCCGGCCACCCCATGGTGGAGAAGGGCCAGAGGGCCGAGGAGAACCAGGTGTCGAGCACGTCGGTCTCCTGGCGGATCTCGTCGCTGCCGCACTTCGAACATTTCGTCGGATCGGTCATGCTGACCGTGACCTCGCCGCAGTGGTCGCAGAACCAGGCAGGGATCCGGTGACCCCACCAGATCTGGCGGGAGATGCACCAGTCGCGGATGTTCTCCATCCAGTCGTAGTAGGTATTCTCCCACTGCTTCGGCACGATGCGGGTACGGCCGTCCTTCACCGCCCCCAGGGCGCGCTCGGCCAGGGGGCCTACCTTGACGTACCACTGGAGCGACAGGTACGGCTCCACCACGGTCTTGCAGCGGTAACAGCCGCCTACGGACATGCCGTGGTCGTCGATCTTCTCCAGGAGGCCCGCCTCTTCCAGTTCGGCGACGATTCTCTTCCTCGCCTCGAAGCGGTCCATCCCCTCGTACTGGTGACCGGCGGCGTTGATGACCCCCGATTCGTCGAGAACGTTGATCCGGTCAAGACCGTGACGGACACCGACCTCGAAGTCGTTGAAGTCGTGGGCCGGGGTGATCTTCACCACGCCGGTGCCGAACTCAAGGTCGACGTAGTCGTCGGCCACCACGGGTATCTCGCGACCGATCAGGGGCAGGACAACCTTCTTGCCGATCAGCTCCCTGTAACGCCCGTCCTCGGGATGGACCGCAACGGCGGTATCCCCCAGCATGGTCTCGGGGCGGGTGGTGGCAACAACAACGTATTTCCCGGGCTCGCCGGCCACCGGATAGCGGATGTGCCACAGGTGCCCCTTCTTCTCCTCGTGCTCCACCTCGATGTCGGAGAGAGCAGTATGGCAACGGGGGCACCAGTTGATCAGGCGGTTGTCACGGTAGATCAGGCCATCTTGGTAGAGCTTGACGAAAACGGTGCGCACCGCCTTTGACAGCCCCTCGTCCATGGTGAAGCGCTCCCGCTCCCAGTCGCAGGAAGCACCCAGGCGCTTCAGCTGGCCGATGATCTGGCCGCCCGACTCGGCCTTCCACTTCCAGACCCTCTCGATGAACGCCTCGCGCCCCAGCTCGTGGCGGTCCTTCTTCTCGGCGGCCAGCTGGCGCTCGACCACGTTCTGGGTGGCAATCCCCGCATGGTCGGTCCCGGGCATCCAGAGAACGTTGTACCCCTGCATCCGCTTCCAGCGGCAGAGGATGTCCTGGAGGGTGTTGTTCAGGGCATGGCCCATGTGGAGGGCGCCGGTGACGTTCGGCGGGGGGATGACGATGCTGTACGGTTTTTTGTCCGATGTTGCGGCGGCGGCGAAATACCCCTTCCCCTCCCACTCGGCATACCATCTCTTCTCGACATCATGGGGCTCGTAACCCTTGGCAAGTTCTCGTTCGGACATCACTATCTCCTGCGGATTTTCGGATATTTCATGGTGGCGACGTTTCTGCTGCCGCTGTTGGCTGATACAAAATGAATATGGGGACTCATCATCCCCATATTCAGACCAGAAAAATGCCTGTCGGATATCGCCTAGCGGCCGATACCCTCCTTGATCTTGCGGATCTCGTCACGGATGATCGACTCGGCCAGGTCGGGGACCACCTCCCAGACGATCTTCTCGATCACCTCGCGGGAAACCTTTGAAAGGAGCATCCGCAGCTGCTCTTCGCCCGGTTCGGCCGGAGCCGCAACCTGGGCAGGGGCAACAGGAGAAGCTGGCGCCGGCGCCGCAACGGGCTCGGGAGGAGCAACGAACGCAGCGGCAGGTTCAGGGACATCGACCGGAGCCGGTGGCTCCTGGGGAAGGATGTTCATTACCGGAGCAGTCAGAGTCGGTGCCGGTTCGTCGAAGCTGATGGTGGAGAAATCCTCCTCAAGCGGGATGGAGGGAGCCGCGGCCGGCTGCGCCACATCGCCGAAGGAGAACTCCTGCTCGCCGAATGGCTCGAAACCGGTTGTTGCACCGGGAACGACCTCAGGAGAAGGCTCGGCAAATGCGGTCTCTCCAAAAGTAAACTCGTCAACTGCCGGTGGTGCGGCCGCCGGGGCAGGTTCTTCTGCAAAGGCAAAGAAATCGTCGTCCGCCGCAGGAGCCGGCGGAGCGGTGAAAGCAGGGGCCGGGGAGACCGGCTGAGTCTCGATGGCATCCATATCGAAAACTCCCCACAGATCGTCATCGCTGACCGGAGCCACCGGAGCCGCTTGGGGCTGGGCTGCAAAGGCAGCCGGAGCGGCTGTCTGGGGTTGGGTCGCGAGAGGCTCCCCACCAAAGCCGGCATCAAAGCCTTCGCCCCAGATATCGCCAGCCGAAGGCTGGACAACGGGAGCCGCCGGTGCCGGAGCAACGGGGGCCGGTTGCGCTGCGGCCTGAACCTGCGGTGCCGCGGCCGGACTGGAGGCGCGTTCCTTGCTCAGGGCAATCAGCCGTGACGTCATGTCGATAAGCGCCTGTGACTCGAATGGCTTGGTTATGAACTCATCCGCGCCGCTCTGGCGGTTCTTCTCTTCGTCAATGACCTCGAACGCTCCGGTCATCAGCAGGAGCGCGATATGACTCAACTGGGGGTCGCGTCTGATCTCGCGGCAGACCTCGTAACCGTTTTTCCCCGGCATGAGGGCATCAACCAGCATGACATCGGGTTTCATCTCCCGCGCCTTCTGCAGTGCGGCGTCGCCGCTGTCGACCACGGTGAGCTCGTAGTCTTCGTTGGCGAAAATGATCCCCACAACCTTCTGAATGGTAACGCTGTCATCGGCGAGGAGTACTCTGCTGCCCATCATATCCTCCATAGGAGTCCGTATTCCGGTACAAGTGCGAAAAAACTAGCATAAAGGGTAACGGGTGTCAAACAAATGCAGGCACGAGGTTCGAAGTTAGGGGTTCGAGGTTCTAAACACCCTTCTCGTTCCTTGTACCTATTTCCTCTCACCTGTTTTTCTCGCTCCTCGCACCTGCTTTTTCCTCGCTCCTGCCTTTAATGGACGATTTCGGCGGTAAACCGGTAGAGTTTGCCGCTCTTCCAGCCATCCGCCCCGAGCCCCGCCTTCAGTGACAGTTCGGCCAGATAGGTCTGCAGGTTCCACCCCTGCTCCACCGGAACCTGGGGGAGGAAGACGCTGCTCCGTCCCGAGGCTTCCAGGTAGAGGCCGTCCCTGCCGATGACAACCTCGTCAACCCCGCCGAGCGGCTCCATGGGGGAGAGAACCGTGACCTCAAGATCAAGGCCGGGGAGTTCATCGGGGGTCACCGGCTTGAAACGAGGGTCGCGGGAAGCGGCGGAGACCCCGTTCTGGATAACGGAGCGACACAACGGCATGGTCGCCTGCAGGCTGCCGATGCAGCCGCGCAGCCTGCCGTTCTTCTCCTTCAGCGTAACGAAAACCGCACCATCGGACTTCAGGCGGCGGCTTTCACCGTTCCACTCCGGGAGCGGCCGGCCGCTGACATGACGTTCCACCGTCTCCTTTGCCAAAGACAGGATTTCTCGCCGGTCGTCCTGCGAAAGTTCCCGCCGGTAAAAGCCGATCGCGCCGTAGCCGACCACATACCCCTTGTCGCCGGAGACATCGCCCGAGTCGGCATACTTGAACAGTTCCCCCTCGGTTGCACCGGCCCCCCGTGCGGCGGCCAGACCGTAGAGCACCGCGCCGGCGCCGCACATCTCCCCCTCACCCGTGGTCAGGAGACGTTCCAGTTCGCCGGCGGCGAGGCGCACGGCGGCATCCAGTACCTTGCGGTCCATGACCCCGGCTTTTTTGGCATCATGGTAGTGGGAGAGGTCGGTGCTGATTACCAGCAGCGACTTGTCATCCTTCCTCAGGATCGTGGCGATACGGTCGGCCAGATGCCGGTAGGACTCCCGCGTCATCCGTCCCACCAGGATCGGCACCGGAAAACTCCTTCAGGGACCGCTGCAGGAAAGGGAGCTGCACCTCCAGGGAGTGCTCCCGGCTGAAAGGTTCCGCTGCCAGCCGTACTCCGTCCTTCTCGCTGACCAGCGACCGGGCAAGTGCCTCATTGACCGTCACCACCCCGAGGGGGGTTCCGAGGCCGGTCCCCGGGTAGATAACCGCCCCGTTCACCGCCGCATGGTGGGACGGGCCGATGAGAATGACGGTGCGGATATCCTTCCCCCTGATCCGGGCATAGGAGTGGCCCGCCACGTGACCGGAGTACATGTAGCCCGCATGGGGAGAGACGAGGGCCAGGAGTCTCCCCCCCCCTGTCTCGCTCCCCCCCTGGGCAAGGTAGCCGTCCACCTCGGCCTCCAGCTTTTTTCGCTCTTTGGGGTAAAAGCTGCCGGCAACCGCCGGTTCCTTGACCGTGGCGGCACAGCCGCCGGGGAAGACGAAGAGGAGCAGAAGGGCGTGCAGATAGAGTTTCATTCGTTTCATATCCTGGTACCTCCGTTGATCAGTCCGGCTCCGGCGATCCGCTCATTGCAGTAGCGGCAGCGGTCACCCTTCAACTCCATTGCCAGCACGCTGAAGCCGGAGCGCCGGATCACCAGCTTGCGGCATTTGGGACAGTAGGTGCTGTTGCCGGGATGGCCGGGGACATTGCCGATGTACACATAGTTGAGGCCGGCCTTCATGGCGATCTCCCGGGCAACCTCCAGGGTCCTGACCGGCGTCGGCGGGATGGCGGTCATCTTGTAGAGGGGGAAGAAGCGGGAAAAATGTACCGGCGTCTCGTCCCCAAGGTTCTGCCTGATCCAGCCGCACATCTCGGTGATCATCTTCGGGCTGTCGTTGTGACCCGGGATGACCAGGTTGGTGATCTCCAGCCAGACGCCGCTTCTCTTCAGCCGTTTCAGGCTCTCCAGCACCGGCGCCAACTCCGCTTCGCACACGTCGGCATAGAACTTCTCGCTGAACCCCTTCAGGTCTATGTTGGCCGCATCCAGATGCCTGCAGAGCTGGGCAAGCGGCTCCGGATTGATGAAGCCGTTGGAGTGGTAGACACTGAGCAGTCCCGCCCCCCTGACCGCCTTGGCGCTCTCCAGCATGTATTCGAAATAGGTGGTCGGCTCGGTGTAGGTGAAGGCAACGCTCTTGCACCCCTGACCCTTGGCAAGAATCGGCAGCTGGGATGCGGGGGTGTAGCGGTTGGCCGACTGGAGCGGCGATATCTGGGAGATTTCCCAGTTCTGGCAGAACTTGCAGCGCAGGTTGCAGCCGGCGCAGGCGATGGAGAACGAGCGGGATTTGGGATGGAAGTTGAAGAACGGCTTCTTCTCCACCGGGTCAACGTTGAGGGAGCAGGGGAGATTGTAGCCGAGGGTGCAGAGCCTTCCGGAAAAGTTCTGCCGCGCCCGGCAGAAGCCGGTTGCCCCGTCAGGCAGGGTGCAGCGGCGCGGGCAGAGCTGGCAGCGGACCGTCCCCCGGCCGTCATCGAGCCTCTGGTACCAGAGGGCCTCCTGCCGGCCGGCGGCATCCCGGGCCAGTTCCCTCGCCTGGGCCCTGATCGCCAGGGTGGAGAGGCAAAGGGTCTGCAGAAACGTGCGTCTGTCGATCATGATCCCTGTCCTTTAGTCGATGTTAATTTTTATATCTTACCCTTTTTGCGCTGAATTTGCAGCAAAAGCAGACCTGCCAGCTTCAGGGAGACGAGAATGGCGCAACTGCCGGCAAAACCGAGGAAGGGGAGCAGCATGCCGCCGAAAACCCCACCGAACATGCCGCCGAGGAGATCGGCGGCGTAGATCCTGCCGACTCCGGCGACTTCCCCGTCCCCGATCCCCCTTTGCAGCATCCGTACCGCAGGGGGGAACTGCATGCCGGCGAAAAAACCGGCGGCAAAGAGCAGCGGCAGCGTAGACCCTGCCACCAGGTCCGGCGGAGCCGCCGACAGTCCCGTGCCGAGGAACAGGCAAAGGAGTGTCGTGGACAGGATCAGCAGGCCGGCTTCCCCGGCCAGCAGCCGGCAATAATCGGACTCCGGCCGGCCGGCGGAAACAAGGCTGCCGCAGCAGAGCCCCCCCATGAAGAGCGCTATCAGCAGGGCGATCGCCTGAAACATGACGCCGCTGCAGATCTGGAAGACAAAGACCAGGATAAGCTCCAGCAGCATGGCGGTCATGCCGCTCGCGGCTATCAGCACCGGCATGGCGACCGTGCTCCCCTTAAGGCCGAGCAGGCAGAAGAGTGCCACCGCCACGAGGGCGAAAGCGGACAGACCGGCCGGGCCGATCCTGCCGATGCCGGTAAGAAGCGGCTTGATCCAGGGGTTGAGGATGGAGCTGCTCTGGGCAAGGTTGACGGAGAGAAGGCCCGGGACGAAATCGCGGTTGGGCAGGGCGCGGGCTCCCGCCATGCTCTCCGCAAACCACACCGACTGGGAGGGGTCCAGACGCCAGGAGAGATGCTCCGGCGTTATCAGGGCGGCGCTGATGCCCCGCTCCCGGAGACGCTGCGACAGCAGCAGGGAAGAAGGAAGATCAGCCCCGCTACCGGCGAAGGCGAGGAAGATGTTGCTCTCCCCGGGAATGACGTGCACCCGGGGGAACAGGGACCCGGCCGTTGCGGTCAGGATTGCGGTCATCTCCCTCAGTTCCGGGCTGTAGTAGGCGGTGGAACCGGGCGCGGCAAAGGCCACCAGCCCGTCGGGATTGAGCCGGCCGCTGACCAGGCGAAAAAACTCCCGGCTGAAATAGCGGTTCGCCTGAAGGGAAAGGGGGAGCGGCATGTTGAGCAGAACCAGGTCGTAGCGCTCCCCCCCCTGTCGCAGGAAGCGGCGGCCGTCGACGAGATGCGGCCGGACCCTCACGTCGCCGGAGAGCGCCGGGTTGCCCGGGGCCAGGGAACGTACGGTGTCCAGGAGGAGCGGATCCAGCTCCAGGATGTCGACCCGCTCCATTGAGGGGTGCTTGAGCAGCTCGGCAGGAATCCCCCCTCCTCCTCCGCCGACGACGAGGACGCTGCGCGGGTCTGGATGGCTCAGGGCGGGGATGTGGGCCAGCTCTTCGATGGCGGCAGTGTCGGGATTGGGGAGGGTGGTGAACGGCAAGCCGTCGGCATAGACGGTCAACTGTTCACCGTCCCTGACCACGCTGATGTTCTGGTAGGGGGAGTTGCGACTGGAAACCACCTCCCTACCCTGCCACTGCCGGGCAGTGGTTTCCCTCTCGATCCAGCCGGCGCCTCCGGAGAAGAGCACGAGAGAGGCCAGCAGCATGAAGAGTGCCGCTGCCCGGGAAGCGGTGCACCCTTCCTTGCCCCGTACCCCCGGCAGCGCCAGGGAGACGGCTCCGCCTGCAAGGAGCAGCAGTGCTGACACCTGCATGGGGGAGAAGAGCGGCAGGAGGAAAAACGTGACGATCAGCCCGCCGAGCATGGTGCCGGCGGAGTCGAGTGCGTAGGTCTTGCCTGGAGCGCCTGCGGCATCGGCTGACAGGTGGGCATAGAGCCGCGTGGCGACGATGAACAGCCCCCCCATGAGGGCCGCCGGCAGAAGCAGCAGGAGCAGTGAGGAGAGGTAAAGCTGGACAAAGGTGAGCCCCATTCCCGGCTGGATGCCGGCAAACGGCTTGAACAGCCGGCAGAGGGCGATGGACAGCGGGAAGGCGAGGGAAAAGAGCGTGGTCAGCAGCACGAAGGTGCCGGCAGGGTAACTGCGCCAGCTGCGCCTGCCGGCCAGGAAGGCACCGAGGGCCGATGCGGCCACCCAGTTGCCGATTATGACCCCGACGGAAAATTCATTGCCATGGTACTGGACCAGCAGCTCACGCAGGAGCACCGTCTGGGCCGTGATTCCCGCCACCCCCAGGAAAAGGATGGCGACCCTGACGGAAAACACCCCTCTGGCATCACCATCTCCCCCCATGCGGGTCACCCCCCGGCCAGCTTCACCTTGTAGCCGCGCCTTGTCAACTCGGCGATCAGCAGCTCCCGGTGGTCCCCCTGGATCTCCACCGCTTCGCCGGTCACCGTGCCGCCGCTTCCGCAGCGGCGCTTGAGCTCGCCGGCAAGCGCCCTGATCCCGGCCTCGCCTAAGGGGATGCCGGTCACCACGGTCACCGTCTTGCCGCCCCGTCCCTTGGTTTCCCGCCGGATCCGCACGATGCCGTCACCCGCGGGCGCCCCATTTCCCTTGCGGCAGCTGCACCCCGCAACCGGCCGGGAGCAGTCCGGGCAGATGCGGCCGCTCTCCGAGGAGTAGACCAGCCGGCTATTGTCACTGCCGCTTTTTTTCATCACAGGGCACCTCCGTCAGTCTCTTCCAGCTCGCTCAGTGAGACGAGGAGGCCGAAGGCCTCGGCGGCCAGGGTCGACAGGGCACCGCGCAGCTGGCTGAAGTCGGTTTTCTTGCGGTACTCCAGCCGCGAGGTCAGCAGGATGACAAACACCCCCGCATCGGCGTCTATCCAGATGGACGTGCCGGAGTAGCCGGTGTGGCCGAAGGATGAGCGGGAGAACAGTCCCCCCCGCGGGGTCGAAAAGGGGGAGGCGATGTCCCAGCCGAGGCCGCGGATGACCCTCCCCCCCCGGGAGAAGTAGGGTGCGGTCATCTGCCGGACCGTCCTGGCCTCCAGTACCCTCCTGTCGCCTAACTCCCCTTCGGCAAGGATCATCCGGCAGAACAGGGCCAGATCACCCGCGGTGCTGAACAGCCCCGCATGACCCGCCACCCCCCCGAGCTGTCGGGCAGGATAATCCTGGGGGAGCCCGACCAACGCAGTGCCATCGGCGAAGGTCGGGGCGATCCGGCCGTACTTCCCGGCCGGCGGGTGGAAGCCGGTATCCTTCATACCGAGCGGGGCATAGAACTTTCTCGCCGCATACACATCCAAAGTCTCGCCGCTCACCCGCCGCACCACCTCGGCAAGCAGGATGAAATTGATATCCGCATAGTGGAAACGGCTCCCCAGGTCCCCCTTCAGCTTCTGCCCGGCGGCACCGTTAATTGCGCTCTGCAGCGGTGCCGCCGGGTCGAAGGAGAAGTCATCCAGGCCGGAGGTATGGGTCAGCAGGTTCAGGATCAGCAGGTCGTCCTTCCCCTTCCCCTCCAGCTCCGGGAACCAGCGGCGCAGGGGATCCACCAGGGAAAGCTTCCCCTCCTCGGCCAGCTTCATGACCGCCGTGGTGGTCGCCACGACCTTGGTGAGGGATGCCAGGTCGAAAATCGTGTCCGGAGCAATGGGGCGCGCAGTCCCCTCGGGGGCAATGCGCCCGTACCCCTTCTCGAACAGCGTGCCGTCAAGGGACCCCACATGAACCACGCCGCCGGTGATGAGCCCCCGGCGGATGGCGCTCTCCACGAGGAGGTCGATCCGCTCGACGGCGGAAAGCTGCTGGATGATGTTCGGCTGGAGCTGGATCGGGACCGGATCGCTGGCAATGGCCGGGTACGGCAGGAGGAGGATCACTATGAGGAGTATTTTCTGCATAAGGAGTGTGTATTCCGTCAACTCAAAAGGGATGGCTCCCCCTCTGCAATCGTGGCAGCAGTCTAGTTCATCCTGAACTTGATGACCTTCATCAGCGTGCCTTCGCTGTCCAGCACCTCGACCCGCCAGTCGCCGGCCCACCCCTTCTGGATGTTCTTCTTGCTGTAGGTGCGCCACTTCTCACCCTTCACCGGCAGGACGTACTCACCTACCTTCTCCTCGCCGTTGTACCAGACATGCTTGATGGTGGTGTCCGTCCCCGCCGGCGCGACCGTGCGGGTGAAGCAGTAGAGACTCTTCACGGACGAAGAGGAGATGCGGCGGACCAGGTCGATGGGGTTCCCCTTGACGATCTTCGTCGTCACCGCCAGTTCGGTTATTTTGATGCCGCTTTCGGCTGCCGACAGCGGTGCGACGGTCATGAAGAGCAGAGCTGCTGCGACAAGATACCTGGCAATACTTTTCATTTTATCCCCGTTTCGCGAATATCAGGTACGGTAATCCGCGTTGATCTTGACGTAATCGTAGGAGAGGTCGCTGGTATAGACGGTGGAGATACCGTCCCCAAGGTGAAGGTCCACCGTGACGGTGAAATCCTTTTTCCTCAGTACCTCGGTCCCCCGCGCCTCGGCGTCGCCGCCGGTGAAGAGGCCGTTCCGAACCATCTGCACGTCGTCGAAGAAGAGCTCGGCCTTGAGCTGCTCCACCTTTGCCCCGGAATAGCCGACAGCGGCGAAGATCCGCCCCCAGTTGGCATCCTGGCCGAAGAAGGCGGTCTTCACCAGGGAGGAGTTGGCAACGGCCATGGCCGCCTTTTTCGCGTCGGCGTCACTGGCTGCCCCCCTGACCGTGATGGCGACGAACTTGGTCGCCCCCTCCCCGTCCCGGACGATCTGCTTCGCCAGCTCCAGGAGGACTTCGTTCAGGATCGCCGCGAAGGCAGCGGCATCCCCGCTCCCGGCGGTGATGACCGGGTTGCCGGCAGCGCCGTTAGCCAAAAGCAGGGCGGTGTCGTTGGTGGAGGTGTCGCCGTCCACGGTGATGGAGTTGAAGGAGCAGTCAACGGCATCACGGAACAGCTGCTGCAGCAGCGCCGGCTCAACCGCCGCATCGGTGACGATGAAGGCGAGCATGGTCGCCATGTTCGGCATGATCATCCCCGCCCCCTTGGCCACGCCGGCAACCGTGTAGGGAACCCCGCCGGCCACCCCTGCGCGCGACTGCAGCTTGGGAAAGGTGTCGGTGGTCATGATGGCGCTGGCCACGTCGGCAAGGGTGCTTTTCCCCAGGGTCCCCACCAGTGCCGGAATGGCGCTCCTGATCCGCTCCATGGGGAGGGGTACGCCGATGACGCCGGTGGAGGAGACCAGCAGCTCTTCAGGACCGATGCCGAGTCCGGCGGCCACGAGGGCGGTGGTCTCCTTCGCATCGGACATCCCCCGTGCTCCGGTGCAGGCATTGGCATTGCCGCTGTTGACCACCAGTCCGCGGGACGTGCCGCGCTTCACCCGCTCCTCGTCAAGCAGCACCGGAGCCGCCTTGACGGCGTTGGTGGTGAACACCGCGGCCACCTGCGCCGGAACCTCGGAGTAGATCAGGGCCAGGTCAAGACGACCGGGCTTTTTTACCGCCGCTTCCACGGCGGAAAACGTGAACCCTTTTATATCCATGCTGAAGCCTCGATAAATTTTTTTCGAGTGTATGCAATTTCCAATCGTGCCGCAAGAGTTAATCCACGCGGTCCCGAGTGTTGCAAACGGTAATGGCGTGCAAAAAACAGGAGCCCTGCGGCAAACATGTCGCAGGGCCCTGAGTTAACCTGTTCCTGTTAAGCATGGCGATTCTGATGCGTCAGTCGTAACTCTTTTTCAGCAGATGGAAGAGAAGTGCCGCCAAAAGCGCCGCGGCAACGACAGTCGCGCCGGCCAATTTCCGCCTCCGTTCGATCTTATCCAGCCCCTGCAGCTCCCGCTCCAGACGGCGCAGCTCCCCCTGTATCCGTGCCGATTCGGTCCTGACCAGCTCCACGTCGACGTTATGGAAGAGGGAGCGGTAGCCGTTGCGCAGGGCAAAGAGTCCCTTCTCCAGCCGGTCCGTATCCACCCCCCTGCGGCGGAACGCGGCGGTTTTCCCCTCGATCGCACCGATCAGCCCCTCGGTCTCCCGCATCGCCTCACGGATGAGGCGGGCCCGTTCGAAGCTGTGGCACCTGGAGCAGCTTGCTTCGCTGATCAGCTCCAGCGACGCCCTGACCACCCGGTGATTGCCGTGACAGGTGACGCAGGTCGGCCCGCCGCGCCCGAGGGCCCGGCCGTGGGCACTGGCCCGGTAATCCTTCTCCACCCCCACGTGGCAGCGACCGCAAAAGGCCGGGATCTCCCGCTCCTTCGGAGCGCCGAGAAATCCCCGTGCAGGGCTCATGGCATTGGCGCTGTCAGCAGGATCTCCTCCGTGACAGCCGTGGCAGCCGATGCCGTTTTCCCCGTGGATGCTCCCCTGCCAGAGCTTCACCGGCTCGCCGTACTTCCCCGGCAGCGATCCGTGGCAGATGACGCAGACGGTCTGCGCCCCCCCGGCAGCACGGGCGGCAAACGGCAGGAAGAGAACCAGCGCGGCCATCAGCAACACCCATGCCGCTGCGGCAAAACCTTTCATGGCCGGATGTCTCATGAGTAGTGCCCCCAGACCATCAGCCCGAGCCAGAGGAGGATCCCTCCCCCGTAGCAGATGCGGAAAACCCGCCGCTTGAGCGGGTGCCGCTCCTCCCCGCGGTCGAGAAAGGGGAGCAGGGCAAGGAGGGTCATGGCCACCCCCTGCACCGACAGGCCGAGAAGTTCGCTGGGGAAGATCTTCAGGGTCTGGTAATTGGGGAGGAAGTACCACTCCGGCTTGATGCGGGCCGGGGTCAGATACTGGTTTGCCGGGAAGAATGCCTCCTGCGGGAAGAAGAGATACGGATCGAAGAAGACCACTGCCATGAAGCAGGCCAGGTAGAGAGAAATGGAGGTCAGGTCCTGCAGCAGGTAGTTGGGAAAAAACGGAATGCCGCCGGGGTGGCTCTCATGGCGGAACGCGTCACCCCGCCAGCGGTTGGCCGTATCCTCCAGCCCGAAAGGGGGGGAGGATATGCCGATCCGCTGCAGCAGGAAGAGGTGCGCCCCCACCAGGGCAGCGATGACCAGCGGTATCACCGCCACATGCAGGGCAAAGAAGCGACCAAGGGTCGGCGCACCGACCAGCGTGCCCCCGCGGAGGAACTCCACCAGATGCTGGCCGATCACCGGGATGGCGCCGACGCTGTTGGTGGCCACGGTGGTTGCCCAGAAGGAGAGCTGGCTCCAGGGGAGGAGGTAGCCGGTAAGGCAGGCAGCCGTCACCAGGTTGAAGAGGATGAAGCCGGAGAGCCAGTTCAGCTCACGGGGCCGCTTGTAACTCCCCATCCAGAGAACGGAGAGCATGTGCAACAGCAGGGCAAGCACCATCATGTTGGAGCCGACCGCATGGAGCAGGCGGATAAGCCAGCCGAACGGGACATCGTTCATGATGGTGGTGACGCTGGCAAACGCCTTGTCCGCATGGGGCACGTAGTAGACCAGCAGCAGGATGCCGGTCACCACCTGGATGGCAAAGGCGGTCAGGAGAATGCTCCCCAGGGAGTACCAGGCATTGATGTTGCGCGGCAGGAGGTAGCCGGTCAGCTCCCGCGCCACCAGGTCGCGGACGCCGATCCGCACATCGATCCAGTCAACCAGTTTTCCCGCGAGCTTCATGCCGTCACCCCGACCGTGATCCTGCCGTCAGCCACCCTGAAGGGGATGGGCGCAAGGGGTTTGGGGGGCGGACCGGAGATGGCCTCCCCTTCCGGAGAGAAGATCCCCCCGTGGCAGGGGCAGAGGAAATCCTGCTTCTCCTTCCGCCACTGGACAATGCACCCCAGGTGGGTGCAGACGGCCGACAGCGCCACCAGCTCCCCCCCCGCCTTGCGCACGAGCACGGCCGACGAACCGGCATACTGGAAGAATTTCGCCTCCCCCTCGGTGACCTCTGCCTCGGGGATGACTA
>Ga0073934_10006058_pt1 | contig 18017 bp, 15 predicted proteins | sample LarsenN4metaG_FD_76834 | JGI IMG/M metagenome (GOLD analysis project Ga0073934, IMG submission 76834) | Hot spring sediment bacterial and archeal communities from British Columbia, Canada, to study Microbial Dark Matter (Phase II) - Larsen... ... | reverse complement strand
TCGTCCATCCGTATCCCGAGCAACGCCTGTGCGTCAGAACCTGAGGGAAGAGCCCAGTGCGTTAACTGCGCACGCTGGGATCTGTGGAGGGGGTGCTCAGCAATGGGCATTCCTACTCCGACATCCGTCACACGATTGCGACCAGTCTAGCCGCTAGAACGAACGCTTCAACGAAAGCCCCCACTGCCGCGGCGGAGCGACGTTGCCCTGCTCGCGGCCGAGCACCGTCACGAGGCTCAGCATGCCGTGGAAATACACCTCGTCGGTGAGGTTCGTGCCGAACAGTGCCATGGACCAGCCTCGATCCGCCGATTCCCAGGTGAGACGAGCGTCGAGCAGCGTGTGCGCACCTTGGAAGCCGTTGACCGGGTCCGTGCCGAAGAACATCTTGGACTGGTAAACGGCATCGCCACGCAGGCTGATCATGCTTCCCTGGCTCAGGTTCCAGCGATAAGTCGCGCCGACCGCCGCCGTCCATTCCGGCGTTCGGGGTGCCGTGCACTTGTCGCCGTTCGGCAAGTACCGACACAGGCCCGAGCGGCCCGGATCCACTCGGTCGTAGTCGATGTAGCCGACGGAGGCTTCGAGCTGCAGCGCCTCGACAGGCGTTGCCAGCACTTCGAGCTCGACACCCTTGTACTCCGAGCGTCCGGTGTTGACCGTCCTGAACCAGATCGCGCCCGATGGATCGAACTCCTGCGTGCCTTGCTGCTGATCCTTCGCCTCGCTGAAAAACACCGCGGCGTTCAGACGAAGGTTGCCTTCGTTCAACTCCGTCTTCACGCCGCCTTCGAACGTCTCGACCGTCTCGACGTCGAACGCGGCCACTTGCAGCGGATTCGCCGGCCGCGGGCCGAAGCCACCGCCGCGGAACCCCGTGGCCCACTGCACGTAGGTCATGAGGTTCGGCTTGAGCTGCCAATTGAGGCCGATCTTCGGCGACGTTTCCTCGGCCGCTACGCTGACTCCCGTGTTCGGAATGACGACGGTGCCGTTGACGAAGTTCTGACGGAAGATCGTGACGTCCTTCTGGTCGTCCGTGTAGCGGACGCCGGCGCTCAAGCTCAGGATGTCGTTGATGTCGTAGGTAGCGTGAAAGAACACGGCCTTGCTGTCGACCGTCTGAACGTCCTTGTGATTGTTCGTCGACAGGATGAACGGATAGAGGAAGTTCCAGCCCTGATTCGAGTCCTCCGCGTCGTAGATGAATAGGCCCGTGGCCCAGTCGAGACGGCCGTTGGCAGCAAGGCCCGTGATTTGAAATTCCTGGGTCGTCTGGTCATGGATGCTCGTATCCCAAGTGTGGTCCACGGGCAGCGGCGTGCCGTCGGAGTCTCGCCCGAACGTGTTTTCGAACTCCCGGTACGAAGTGATTGACTTGAAGTGGACGTTGTCGGTGATGTCCCAATCGACGGTCATCGACGTGCCCCAGTGCTCCATCTGGTTCACGTTCTGTACGTCGCGGTTGAAGAGCGGGTCGCTGCCGAAGCGGTGATAACCCGTGTACGGATCGTCCGTGATGAAGCGCGTGTCGTAGGGCAAGTTGAATACCGGCACCATGACGTTCTCGCTGTACTGCCGATTGAAGTTGAACGCAGGGTTCAAGAACGTGTACTTGTCGGAGGGGCCGCTCTGATCCATCTCGGTGAGGTCGGCGATGAAGTTCACCTCCACCTTGCTGCTCGGCAGCCAGCGAAAGGCGGCGCGCCCGGTGGCGACGTTCTCGTCGCCGAGCTTGTCGACGACGCAGCCTTCCTCGGCGCGGATGTCCTGCGGCCCCAGCTGACTGCGCAGGTCGATCGGTGCCGTTTCGGGGAGCGGTAGTGGAAATCCGAACGTCGTGTGCGTGGCGCCCGGTAAGATGCCGGTGCCGCCGCCGCCGAGGCTGCCGGGACCGTTCACGCATTCGTAGTCGAGAATGTTGAAGTAGCCGTCGGCCTGCTTCGACGACGCCGAGAAGCGCGCGAAGAGCTTCTCGGGCACGAGCGAAATGTCGTACGAGCCGCGCACGTCGAGGCGGTCGAAGCTGCCGAGCCTGACTTCCGCGCTGCCCGTGTCGTCCCCTTGCGGCTTGCGTGACACGAGCCGGATCGTGCCGCCGATCGCATTCTTGCCGAACAGCGTGCCCTGCGGTCCACGCAGGATTTCGACCCGCTCGAGGTCGAGGAGATCGAGGATCGCGCCCTGCGGACGGCCGTGGTAAACGTCGTCGATATAGATCGGCACCCCGGGCTCGAACGACAGCGAGTTGTCCCCGAGCCCGATGCCGCGGATGAACGCCGCGGCCGTGGAGCCCCAACCTGCGCCGAGCGGTTGAATGATCGTGTTCGGCGCAAACGTGTCGATCATCGTGACGTCCGTCAGGTTGCGGGCCTCCATGTTTTCGCCCGTGAACGCCGTGATCGCGAGCGGCGTTTGCTGCAAGTTTTCCTCTCGAAATCGTGCGGATACTACGATCTCCTCGAGTCCCTGGTCTTGCGAGAACGCGGGCGCTGGCCCGACCAGCGCACCGACGGCCAAACTCATTCCGGCATAGCGCATCGCGCCCCTCGAGCGTGCATTCGTCGACATTGAATCTCTCCCAAGTGGCTGGTGCAGCAGCCTTGTTGTGCATTGCGGGCCGCAGCGAGCACCTGCGGCTGAGACATCTTATACTATTGTGAAACCTACCAGATGTGGAGAAGCGTCAAGCGGAGGGCAGGGCTCGCCGGTCGGCGTCGTGTGCTGCACGGTGGCGACAAATGCAGTGTGGCCAACATCGCAGGCCCTCGGCGCGAGCGCGCGCCGACGCTCCAATCCGCGTGCAGCGTGCTCAAACGCGATGCATGAACTTGAACACGTCCTCGTGCTGGGCGTCGACTTTCAGGCCCATGGCGTCACCCGTGGCGACGAGGCGACGCTTCAGCTCGTCGAACGGCACGGTCGCCTTCTCGAGATCGGCCATCATGATCATCGTGAAGAACTCGCGCAGCGTCGTCTGCGAGATGTCGACGATGTTCGCGTTCGCCTCGGCGAGCACCGTCGACACTTTCGCGATGATGCCGACGGTGTCCACGCCGATGACCGTGACGATGATGCGATTCGATTTGGGCGCCATGGCGCGTATCTTGCGCGAAGACGCGTCAGCCGATCCAGAACGAGAAGTAGAGATAGAGCCCGGCGACGAGCGCGAGCACGACGGCCGTCGCGGCGACGTCGATGAAGCCGACGCCCGCGCGCACCGCCCGGTCGCGCGAGGCGAACGTCAATCCTTTGATGCGGGCAGGGTCCGGCGGCTCGCTGCCGAGCGACGCCACGATGCAAGTGACCACGCAGATCAGGAACAGCACTCCGGAGAAGTACAAGAAATTGAAATCGCCGATCGCCGCGAGCACGGCCGGCGTCTCGATCTTGCCGGCGCCGAAGAGCGCCTGGACGACGAGCTTGCCGAAGCCGAGCACGAACCCGAGCCCGAGCCCCCACGCGGCGCCCTGCGCGTTGACTCGGCTACTTGCAAGGCCTAGCAGGAACACGGCCGTGATCGGCGGCGCGAGATAGCTCTGGACGTTCTGAAGATACTGGTAGAGGCCGCCGCTCGAGACGAGCGGCATCACGGGGATCCACAAGAGCCCGAGCGCCGTCACGACGAGCGTTGCGAGCCGCCCCACCGTGACGATCCGCGCCTGGCTTGCCTGCGGGCGCAGCTTCTCGTAGACGTCCACGGTGAACAGCGCCGCCGTCGAGTTGAAGAGCGACGACAGCGAGCTCATGAGCGCGGCCAGCAGCGCCGCGACGACGAGCCCGCGGAGCCCCGTGGGCAAGAGCGTGGCCACCATCGTCGGGAACACCTGATCGGCGAGCCGCTCGCCGTTCGGCCCCGTCGGAATCTCGAGTGCGCCGCGTGCGTCGAGCGCGGCGCCGATCAGGCCCGGTACGAGAAAGATCAACACGGGCCAGATCTTCAAGAAAGCGCCGAACAGGGCTCCGCGCCGTGCCGTCGCCAGGTCCTTGGCGGCCAAAGTTCGCTGCACGATGTATTGGTCCGTGCACCAATACCAAACGCCGACGACCGGGGAGGCGATCAGGATGCCGAGCCACGGGAAATCGGGATCCGACAGCGGCCGCCAGAGCGCGTACTCGACGACGTGCTCGTTCGCGAACGCCGTGAGCTCGCCCCATCCGCCGAGCGCCTCCAGCCCGAAGTAGAGAAGGAACAGCGAGCCCGAGATCAGGATCAGCGCCTGCGCCGCGTCCGTGTACAGCACGATGCGCAGGCCGCCCGCGACGGTGTAGAGGCCCGTCACGGTGACGGTCAGCGCCGCGCCGATCCAAAAGGCGTTCTCCGGCCCGCCGAACGTGTCGGGCAGCAACACGCTGAAGACGAGCGCGCCGGCATAGACCGTGACGGACACCTTCGTCAGCACGTAGGCCGCAAGCGAGACGAGCGAGAGCATCCAGCGCGGCCGCGGCCCGAAGCGGCGCTCGAGGAATTCCGGCATCGTGAATACGCCGGCCTGGTAGTAGAACGGCACGAAAACCCAGGCGAGCAGCACGACGATCCACGCGTGGAGCTCGTAGTGCGCCACGGCTAGCCCCGTCGAGGCGCCCTGGCCGGCGAGGCCCACGATGTGCTCGGAGCCGATGTTCGACGCGAAGATCGAGGCGCCGATCGCGAAGAAGCCGACGTTGCGCCCCGCGAGGAAGTAGTCGGTGGCCGTGCGCTGGCGGCGCAACTCCACCCCGACGATGACGAGCAGAACGAGGAAATACGCGCCGACGACGATCCAATCCAAGCCCGTGAGTGTCGTCATGATTCCCTCGCCTGAGTGTCGCTCATCGGCCCGGTGCGTACGGGAAACGGAGGCTCATGTAGTGCTCGAGCGGGCGCTCCGGCGGCGCCACGCCGCGTGGCAGCGGCAGACCCGAGCGCGACTGGAAATACGCGATGCACGCGTCGCGCCACCAACGTGCCTCGCGCGCCTGAATCTGAAGCAGCTGAGTCGTCTTCGCGAAACGCTCGGCGTCTACGAACGGCTCGAGCGTCGCCCAGTCGGCCTGCATCGCGGCCACCTCCGCGACTCCCGAGTCGTAGTGATGCACGATCTCCTCCCAAAGCGTTCGGCCCGACCTCATCCGGTGGTCCCACGGCAGTCGATGGAACCACAAGAGGTAGGCGTCCGGTATCGTTGCGAGATCCGCGAAGCGGCTTGCGACCGGCGGCGCGTACTGCGCGACGGCGTTGCTGCCCGTCGCAGTGCGGTCGAAGCCGATGCCGTCGGCGTCCGCGCGGTGGTAGTAGAAAGGCGTCCATTCGATGCGGTCGAGATCGTCGACCCACGGCGCCGGCCCATAGTGGTGCCCCGTGCCCATCAAGTGCGCGAGCCCGAGCGGAGTCATGTAATCGACGACGGCCTCGCGCGAGCGCAGCATGATCGAAAGCGCGGTCTCGTGGAACTGCGCGTCGCTCGAGAACGTCATCGCGAGCCATTCGGCGGCGATCTCGCGCGCCGCAAGCTCGGGATCCCAGGCGAGGCGGCCGAACGCATACCAGTTCGCTTGGGCGAACGGCGCTCCGGTCCAGTCGCGCGCCGCGCCGACGTTCGACACGCCCGCGATCCCGGAACGCCGGTGCTCGAACGAGCTGCCGTCGACGATCTTCGCGACGGTCGAGCCCGTGCCCTTCGCGTGCGTGTCGGCATCGAGCACCTCTTCGAACAGCACACCCAAGTACGCGAGGTGCGTCGAGAAGCCGAGATACTCCTGCGTGATCTGCAGCTCGAGCGCGAGCGGCGTGCACGGCATCGCGCCGAAGAGCGGATGGAACGGCTCCCGCGGCTGGAAGTCGAGCGGGCCGTTCTTGACCTGCACGATGACGTTGTCGGCGAATGCGCCGTCGAGCGGCGCGAATTCGGCGTACGCCTGCTTGACGCGATCCTCGGCGCTGTTCGGCGCATAGACGAACGCGCGCCAGAAGACGACGCCGCCGTGCGGCCGCAACGCCTCGGCGAGCATGTTCGCGCCGTCCGCGTGAGTGCGGCCGTAGCGCTGCGGCCCCGGTTGGCCTTCCGAGTCCGCCTTGACGAGGAATCCGCCGAAGTCCGGGATGCGTGCATAGATCTCCTCGGCCTTCGCGCGCCACCATGCGCGCACGCCCTCGTCGAACGGGTCGGCCGTCGCGAGGCCGCCCAAGTCGATCGGCGCGCTGAACCGAGCCGAGAGATACACGCGGATGCCGTACGGCCGAAACGTGCCGGCGAGCGCCGCGACTTTCTCGAGGTACGGCGCCGTGAGGATCTCGGCCTCTGCGTTGACGTTGTTCAAGACGGCGCCGTTGATGCCGATCGATGCGTTCGCGCGCGCGTAGTCCGTGTAGCGCGGATCGACGACGTCCGGCAGGCGCCACCAATCCCAGAGCGACGCGCCGGCGTAGCCTCGCTCGACGGAGCCGTCGAGGTTGTCCCAGTGATTGAGCAGGCGCAGCTCGATGCGCGGCGCGCTTGCGACGTCGAGATTCGCGACGTCTTCGCCCGTCTGCGCGAGCCGCAGCCACGCGAACGCGCCGTACAGGACGCCGAGGTCGTCGTTCGCGGCGATCGCCGTGACGCGCCGGCCGTCGAGCTCGACGGTGCGAATGACGTAGCCTTCGCTGCCGATCGATGCGAGCGGCAGGCCGAGTTCTGCGATGAGCGGAGAGCTCCGCGGCGTGCCGATCACGACGCTGCCCCCGACGGCGGCTTGCGTGATCGGCACCGGCCGGGCGGCGAGCTCCGCCGCCCCGGCCGCGAGCTCCGCGGCCGCGGCGCGCAGCGTCGCCGAAGGCTCGCGACCCGGCGAGACGACGATCGCCGTCGCGGAAGCGGCGAAACGCTCGCGCTGCTCCGCAGGGAGCGGCCGGTAGCGCAGCCAGAGCTCGTAGCCGTCCTCGGCGCGCGCGGCCGGCGCCAGCGAGGCAGCGAGCACGAGCGCGCCGGCGGCGAGCACGATCCGACGTTTCCGAGCGGCGCGCGAAACCAATATTCCCCCTCTTCAAGCCCCGCGCGATCTTTACACACCGCGCTCACGCGCGCAGCCCGAGCAGCAGCGTACACTGGCCGCGCATGCGATGCCGAATCGATGCATGGGTTGCGGTGGTGACGGCGCTTGTGGCCGGTGCCCCGAGCGGCGATGTCGCCGCTCAAGAGCCGGGCAGCGCGCCGACGCGTTTCGCGACGACGGTGCCGACGCCGCGCACGGACGCGAACTCGATGCTCGCCCACGAAGACCTCGTACGAAAGGCGGGCGCCGGCGTCATCGACGTCTATTTCATCGGCGACTCGATCACGCGGCGCTGGGGCGCGCTCGACTATCCCGAGCTGCTCGCTCACTTCGAAGAGAGCTTCTTCGGCTGGAACGCCGCGAATTTCGCCTGGGGCGGCGATCGCATCGAGAACATGCTCTGGCGGCTCGACAACGGCGAGCTCACGGGCGTGGCGCCGAAAGTCTTCGTAGTGCAGGCAGGCACGAACAACTTGGGCGATTTCGCGTCGGCCGAGGAACGCGTGGAGGCCGTCGTGGCCGGCATCGAGGCCATCGTCGAACGGTGCCGACGGCACGCGGCCGATGCGCTCGTGGTGATCACGGGCGTCTTTCCGCGGCGCGACCGGCCCGACCTCGACGCGAGCATCGCGGCCATCAACGAGCGTCTTGCAGCCCTCGCCGACGGCGACGACGTTCGCTTCTTGAGCATCAACGATCGGCTCGTCGACTCGCGCGGCGTGCTCGCCGACGCGATGTCCGACGACGGCTTGCACCTCTCGCTGGCGGCCTATCGAATCTGGGCCGCCGCATTGCGGCCGCTCCTCGAGCAACGACTCGGCGCTCCGGCCGCGCGCGACCTCGCGCCGCCGCCGACGGGGAATCCGGCCGCGAGGTAGGGCGGATGCATGTTTCTATCGAAACAGGGCGTATTGACGCGTTGCTTCCGCGCGAGCTCGGCGCGCACAATCGAGCTGCCCTTCTGATCGGATGAGGACGATGAGCGCCACGGTCGCCAAGCCCAAAGCCGGCTATCGGTTGTCGCGAACGGAGCTTCGGCGCCGCTGGGATGCGCTCGCCAACGACCCATTGGTGGCGGCGATACCGTTCAAGGTCGAGCTCAACGAGAAGGGCGCCATCGAAGTGAGTCCGCCGACGGTTCGCCACGGCGTCGTGCAAGCGTTCATCGCGCGCGAGCTTGCGCGCCAGCGTCCCGAAGGCACGACGATCACGGAGTGCCCGGTCGAGACCGAGATCGGCGTGCGCGTGCCTGACGTCGTTTGGGCGTCGCCTACGTTCATGCAACGCCACGGGGGCGAGAGCACGCTGCTCGCTGCGCCCGAGCTTTGCGTCGAAGTGTTGTCGCCCACGAACACGCCGGCCGAGATCGGCGAGAAGGTGGCCGCGTACCTCACTGCGGGTGCGCGCGAGGTTTGGGTCGTAGGCGACGACGGCGTGCCGCAAATTCACACGAGCGGCGGTCGCGTTGCGGCGAGCGCTCTCGAGTTCGAGTTGCCGCGCCTGGACGCCGTGCGCGAGCCGCCTCACTGAGTCCTCACGATTCACGGATGCCTCGTCGCGTCGTGAGCTTCTTCACCTCGACCGAGCTCGGCGCCGGCTAGACTGGGCGCGCCGCTCGTCGTCGCGGCGAATCGGTGAGACGGGAGAACGCGATGGGCTTCGCTGGCCTGTTGCACGACCCGCTTCGCGCTGCGCTCGCTCGCACGCACGCCGGGGGTCGCGGCCGCCGCCGTGCTCGTGCTCGCGCTTTCGAGGTGCTCATTCGCTGCGTGTCGCGCCAGCACTCGCACAAGGTGCTGCTCGGCGTATTCGCCGGAGCCGCCGTGCTGCCCCGGCGCGCGCAGGCTGGACCAAGGGCGTCAATGACGGCTTAGCGGGACGAGCTCAACGCCGCGACGACGGGGAGCGTCGCGCGCTAATATGCAGCACGATGCGTGCGCTCGCCGATCTCGAAGCAACCCCGGCTCGAACGCTCGATCGCGCCGGCGTGGCCGCCGTCTACCTTTTTGGAAGCTATCGGGAGGGGCGGTCCCACAAGGAGAGCGACGTCGACATCGGGATTCTGCTGGACCGCGCCGCCTATTCGAGTTTTGCGGCGAGGTTCGACGCGAGACTCGAGCTCATCGGTGTGTTGACGCACGCCGCGCCGCTCGAACCGGACGTCGTCATCTTGAACGACGCGCCGCCCGGCTTGGCGGCCCGCATTGCGACCACGGGTTCATTGCTCGTCTGCCGCGACCCGGAAGCCGAGCACGCTTTCCGGCGCGACGCGCAGCTCCGCGCGGCCGATCTCGAGCCCTTTCTGCGCCGCGCGCGCGAGATCACCGCGCGCGATGCGAGGTCAATCGCCTACCTCGTCGAGCGGCTGGCCGAGCTCAAGCGTTATCTCGCGCACGCGCACGCGCTGCGCCTACGCGTGCCGGATACGGCAGCGCTCGAACGCGATCTTTCGCTGCGTCACGACGTCCTGTTCACGTTGCTAACCCTTGCGCAGCTCGTGATCGACGTGGCCGGAGAGTTGTCGTCGCGGCGCGGCGATCGGTTCGAGGACTACACGGAAGCGATCAAGAACCTCGTTCGCGATTCACGCTTTGCTCCCGAGCTCGTTGGGAAGCTCGAACGGATGACGGACTTTCGCAACGTCGTCATCCACGAGTACGTGGTGCTCGATCTCGAGCGAGTCATCGCAGCGTTGAACGAGATCGAGCCGATCGAGCGGTTCGTAGAAGTCGTCGCGGGAATCGAAGCCTCCGACTAATTTTCCGGCGTTGAAGCGCGGGTCTATTCCTCGAAATAGTCGCTGTCGAGCCGCTTGACCGTGTAGGTGACTTCGACGCTCACGCCTACGCCGTGATCGATCATCATCTCCGCAAGCCGCTGGCCGTCGACAAGCACAATCCGTGAGGGTAGGTTTTCGGCGTAGCGCCGTGCCTCCGCAGTGTAATCGGATGTCGTAATCATCACCCCCTTGCTCGCTCTCTGGCCCTGAAGTGCTCCTGCGAACGCCTGCACCGTGGGGCGGCCGACCGTGTTCTCCCAGCGCTTCGCCTGCACATACACTGTGTCGAGTCCAAGGCGGTCTTCCTCAATCACGCCGTCGATGCCACCGTCGCCTGAGCGGCCGACGGCGCGGGCGGCACCGATGCGGCCACCGCCATAGCCCATTGCCTGCAAGACGTCGATAACGATCGTCTCGAAGCGGGCCGGGCTTACGCTCTTGAGCATTTCGATCAATTGCGAGATCAGCGTCTCGCGGAGCGTTTCGTAAGCCGCCTCCAAGGATTCTTCCGGCGAGGACACTGCAGCGGCGCTCGTTTGATCACTGGCCGCTGGCTCCTTGGCCGTTCCTTCGACGTGGGTTCTCTGCTGATACGCGCGAAACTCCTCGAATTCGCTGAGCACGTCGTTGTTGATCCGTTCTAGGCCGCGCGCAAGAACGGCTCGGCCGCGATCCGTAATGTGATAGATGCCCCGCTTCTTCGTAGCGATGAGACCGGCTTGTTTCATGTAAGTCAGCGCCCAACCGGCTCGACTCCGGAAGACTGGCACTTTGCCACTCGGCAGCAACTGTGCCCTTTCTTGTGACTGAACATTCAGCGCATCTGCCGCCCGCCTGGCGACCTCAGCCGCGGTGAGGGTATCGGCGCTCGCCAGTGCTCGAAGCGCCGGGAGCATGAAGGTCTGATAATCCGGTATCGCCATGCGTGCCGTCTCCTACGAAGTCTGGACATTCTCGGACGGTTCAAGATCCTCTGCGATCAACCGAAACTGCTCGAGCGCCGCCTCGAGATCCGCCACGATTTCGGCCGCGATCATGCCGGGCTCCGGCAAGTGGTCCGATTCCGAGAGCGACTCGTCGCGCAGCCAGAAGATGTCGAGGCTCACCTTGTCGCGCTTCGCGAGCTCGTCGTAGTCGTAGGCGCGCCAGCGACCGTCCGGATTCTGCTCGAACCAAGTCGGCTTTCGGGCGTGGCGATTGCCACCCGCGCCGTAGCACGCGACGGACTCGTCCAAGTCCTCGCGCTTGAGCGGATTCGTCTTCAGCGTGAAGTGCTTGTTCGTGCGCAGGTCGTAGATCCAGAGCTTCTTGGTCCACGGCGTCTGGTACGCAGGCTTCTTGTCGAAGAACAACACGTTCGCCTTCACGCCCTGGGCGTAGAAAAGACCCGTGGGCAGACGCAGCAACGTATGCACGTCGCACTCGTGCAGCAGCTTGCGGCGGATGGTTTCGCCGGCGCCGCCTTCGAATAGCACGGTGTCGGGCACGATCACGGCGGCGCGCCCGTTTTGCTTGAGCAGCGTCTTCACGTGCTGCACGAAGTTGAGCTGCTTATTCGAGGTTGTCGTCCAGGAGTCGCCGCGCTCGACCACGTCGCGCTCTTTGCTTACGTTCTGCCTCGCGATCCGGCTAGCATCGGGTTGGGCGTCGGCGATACAGTCGGCGAGCGTGTCCGGTCTATGGAATGCAAACGTCGCCCGAGACCGCGGCAATATATCCAGCCCGTTCGTGAAACGCGTCTCCAACCCGGTGGACTCGTAGGCGAACGGTAGCGGCCGTCGCCAGGCGGGCAATGCGTCGGCTGGGTCCACGGTGTACTTCGCCGACTGCATCTCGACGCCGACGAGCGTCGCGCCCTGTTCCTTGGCTTCGACGACGCCGGCGACCTTGCCGTCGACGTAGGGGATGTAGTCCGCGAAGCCGTGGCCTTTCTTGAGCCGAAACTCTCGGATCGCGACGCCGGGGTGGGTTGTGATGTTCGCGTCCTTGGAGTCGTAGACGACCCAACCTGCCGCTGTGAGCACCCGGTCGATCGTTTCGCGGGCCGCTGCCTCTGGTCTGGCTAATTCGTTCTTGTAGCAATTCGGGGCCAGCAGAATATCACCCGGTTTCGTGCTGATTCCGAGAATTGTTTAACGACTTCCGCGATCTACGTGTGCGGCGCAAGTTTCGACGGCTCCGGCCGCACAGCGACGGGCAGGGCAAAGCTGGCGCAAGTAACTGAATTTGGCCGCTGAAACAGATCATTCGCGCTCTCTTGCGTCTACTCGAGCGCCTCTCGCGGCGTACACGACCGGTCTCTCGGCACGACGTCCAGGCTGCACCGGAGCATCACTCGCGGCGGTGTGCGCACAGGAGCTGATGCTGCAACCACGTTGCAGCCCGGCGCGGTGCCGGTAGTTGATCAGCGAGTTGGGGCGTGTACGATTGGCGGCATGGTCAGCCATGCCATCGACCCGATCGTTGGTTTCCCCGGTGTCGCCAAGTGAGCACCAACGTCGCGTCCACCCGAGCACCGCTCCTTGGCGATGGCGAGATTCGGGAAGAGCTCCTGCAGCGTCTTCGCCATCGACACCGCAACGAATCCGATGTTGCATTTGTCGAGGAGCTCGGCCTGTGCCGCGGACAGGTGCGCGTCGACGTGGCAGTCGTGAATGGCTCGATTCACGGCTACGAGATCAAGTCGGATCGCGATAGCCTGCGCCGACTCAGTGGACAGGCCGCAGTCTACGGACGTGTTCTCGATCGAGCGTGTCTGGTCATCGGTGAGAAGCACGTCGAGCAAGCCGTTGCAGTCGTGCCGTCGTGGTGGGAAATCCGTGTCGCTGAACGTACGGCGAGTGGCCTGCGCCTGAGCCGGCTGCGCGCTGGTCGCAAGAATCCTGCTCGACATGCGCGCTCACTCGTCGAGTTGCTATGGCTCGACGATGCCTTCGCTCTGCTCGAACGGCGCGGAGGCCTGCGTGGGTATCGGAACCGACCGAGGCGCGAAGTCTGGGATCGGCTCTGCGAGTTGTACACGGTCGACGAGATCGCCGACGCTGTGCGCACGCAGCTCAAGGCCAGGACAGCCCGGCGATCATCTCCACTGCGCGCGTGAGGTGGTGGATCGTTCCGAGGCGCCGCCATGCCTCAGGCCCGCCGAGACCCGGTGCTCCATTGGCAGCGTTGACCATGTCCGCGCACCCTGCGCAATGTGCGGCGCCGGCAAACCACGGACGGAGATTGCCGTAAACGAGTTGGGTTGCGAGCCTTGGGAACTGAAGTTTGGCAGGGATGTTGCGCGTGCTGACGCCCTTCACGAGCAGCCACTGATCGAAGTGTGTAATACGGACCGCTGCAGACACCGGCATGATGCGTGGATCGAACCCCTCGACACCCGTCGGGTGTTGGATTGCGCAATCGCTGTAGGTTGGCAGGCGCTCAAGGGCATTCCTGTGCGCGTGTAACCCATCGCGCCATGCAACCCATTCGGCACGCTCGACCAAGTCCGACGAGTTGGCGTCAATACCGCCCATGCTAGAAGGAAATGCGCAACCCGAGACCGTCAGCGTTCGCCATTGGCGATGGACAGGAACGTCTGCGAGGAACGCCGCCGTGAGCGCTTCGACGCCGGCCGCAATCATGTCGTCGACGGGCCCGAGGTCAACGATCAAATCCGTCTCCTGGGGCGCCAGCGAGTGCGTGCGTAGAAAGGCCGGCAGCCGGCTCGGTATCAGGCCCGCTTCGAATTCCTCTCGCGTCAAGCGAATCGCGATCCCGTTGCGTCTGTGCGTCATCGCTGCGGCTACATCGGACGTACGCGTTATCCCGGTGACGGGGGTGAAGGACGTCGGTAGTCCGGCCGCTCGGGCAAATGCATCCGCCGCCCCTGCTGCGCCGTCCGGCGCGATCTCTTTGCAGTCCAGGAAATAGCGCGGGAAGCCTGCGACAACAGCGTCGAGGCCCGTAAACGCCGTCGTGAGATGCTTTGAAAGCGCGGGCGGCACGCGGCCTGGTGGAGCCCGCCGTTCAACGACTTCGAGGAGGGGCAGCAAGCCTGCGCGAATATGTGGCGCGATGAGCTGTAGCGCCTTCTTCTCGCCGCGTTTGATCTTGAGGACCGGGATGTAGAAGCTCGGACCGAAGTTCATGTGAGTTCCGACGGCTCCCATAACCGCAGAGGTGCGATGTCACGCTTCATCGCCTCATGGAACGACCGTAGTGCGCCGCGGACGTCGATGTTGCCGGTCGAAAAGCACACTTGGACCGTCTTGTCCTTCGCCATGACCGACCGAACGGCAGCGCGGATAACGTCATCGCCGAGTCGAGAGCACAGTGCAAGCAGAGTGGCCTCCAGCGACGCGATTCGGCCCGCCAGCCTCTCTGGATAATCGGGTACACGGGAAACGGCCGCAAGCGCCTGCTTGTCGCCTGTTACAAGCACGCCTCCATGTTCCGCGATCGTTGCGAAGAGCTGCGCCTCACCGATATCGATCCGATCCAAACCGTGAGCTTATCGAGCCAGGCGGCCGATGGTGATAGGTCCACGGCAAGCTGCTCTGCCGCGGGAATCAACTTATCGCAGTCTGCGTCGCCGAAAGTCTTGCGCAGCTTGCCTCGACGCAGCATGTGCGGCAGGGCCGGTAGGCATCCCGCGTCATTGGCGGCGATGCCGAAAGTCGGCGGGATCTCTTCGAGCAACCCCGCAATTCCGAGTTTGCAGAAGGCATCACTGTCAAAGAGCAGCAGCGGCATCGCGTTCCGGGTCGCCGTGCAAGCACCGGAGTAGCGCGCGGTCGCTATCCGAAGCGTTCTCTAGGTCAATATGTCGATCGAGGTGCGCGCGAATTGCTCTCTTGCCGCCGCGCGTGCGATAGAGTGCCTGGGCCGCCATTGTCGCCTTCGCGTAGTCGCCGGTACGTCGGGCCCAGGCCCAGATCACCGAAGACGCGTCCACTGCTTGTGCCTTCTCGCTCGCGATAGCCTTCTGGGCAAGATCCTTGAAGCCCAATGCGTCGACCGCGTGGATGGGCGCACCGCCAGTAAGGAGCAGCGTCGCGTATTCGTCGGCACGTTTCTCGATGTCGGCGTCATCGACGATCTCTTCCTCCTCGTCGACGACAGGTCGATTAGGGGCGCAGTCGCCGTTGACGATATGTGCGATCTCGTGCGCGATGATGAAAGCGAGGCGGCCTGGCTCGTCCAGGTTGTGGCAGATCAAAACAACGGGACGATCCTCGACGATGCAGGCGAGCCCTTGAAAGGAGGGCGACGGCAAGGATTCAACGTGGATGATCGGAATCCCGCGGTTCCACGCGTCGGCGAGGATGTCATCGAGTCGGACAACTAGCTTCGCCCGCCGCAGCTCCTGGCGATAGACGAGCCCGTCGACCGGCGGGGGAACTGGTGTTGCTAGAGTGGCATTTCTGACGACCGCCCTAGCAATACTAAGCGCGGCGTGGATGGCCGGTGCGAGACGATCACGGCCGATGTCCTTTACACGGCGAAGCTGAGCTCCCTCGTATGTCGGAGCCGCCAGTGGTGCTCTTGGATCCCGTACGGTAGAAAGCGGCGCGCCCAAGAACCGAGCAATTCGCAGCTCTACGTCTGCAACCAAGCGCGTGTCTGCCTCGGAGGAGGGGTCCCACCAGTCGGGCAGGATCGCTACGTTTACAAAGTTCCGTTTGAAGCCGGCGGCACCGAGCCGGCGTATCAATGTGCTACAGGTGTGCTGAACCAAGACTGTGCTCCCTCTGGTCAGGTAGCAGCTACGCTACTGTATTTTCGTCCAGTATAGCATCATCATCGCGAAGCAAAGAACGCCCACGGTTGCTTGCGTTACTTGCCCGTCGCCAGATGCGTTCGTCGCGGTAGTCGATACCGAGCTAAGGCGAAACTTTGACCCACGCTCCGTTCCGCCGCGACGACCCGACGCACGCCTCGATGAACGCGACACCCTTCACGCCGTCGTCGACGGTGGGATAGACGACTCTGCCATCGACGGGCTTGCCCGCCTTCTTCGCGTCGATCGCGGCCGCGGCTTCCGAGTAAATGTTCGCGAACGCCTCGAGGTAACCTTCCGGGTGGCCCGACGGAATCCGCGTCATACGGGCGGCCTCAGGGCCGGCGCCCGCGCCCGAGCGAGTGATGCGCTGCTGCGGCTCGCCGAGCTTCGTCCAGTACAGATAGTTCGGGTCCTCCTGCGCCCACTCGATGCCGCCCTTCGTCCCGTACACGCGCAGGCGCAAACCGTTCTCCTGGCCCACGGCCACCTGGCTGCACCAGAGCATGCCCTTCGCGCCGCCCTTGTAGCGGAGCAGCACGTGCGCGTTGTCGTCGAGCCGGCGGCCCTCGACGAACGTGTGCACGTCGGCGGCGAGCGCTTCGAGCTCGAGCCCCGTGACGAAATGGGCGAGGTTGTACGCGTGCGTGCCGATGTCGCCCGTCGCGCCGCCGGCTCCGGAGCGCTCGGGATCCGTGCGCCACGCGGCCTGCTTCTGCCCCGTCTGCTCGACGGGCTCGGCGAGCCAGTCCTGCACGTACTCCGCTTGCACGAGACGAATCTCGCCGAGCTTGCCCGTGCGCACGAGCTCGCGCGCGTGGCGCACCAGCGGATAGCCCGTGTAGTTGTGGGTCAGCACGAACAGCGCGTCGCTCTCTGCGGCGAGCTTCGCGAGCTTCTTCGCGTCGGCGAGCGTCGACGTGAGCGGCTTGTCGCAGATCACGTGGATGCCGCGCTTCAAGAACTCGCGCGCGACGGGGTAGTGCATGTGGTTCGGCGTCACGATCGCGACGGCCTCGATGCCGTCCTTCAGGCGCGCCTCGCGGGCGGCCATCTCCTTGAAGTCGCCGTAGGTGCGCTTCGGGTCGAGGCCGAGCGCGGCGCCCGATCGCAGCGAGCGCTCGGGATTCGAAGAGAGCGCGCCCGCTACGAGCTCGAACTTGTCGTCGAGCCGCGCTGCGATGCGGTGCACGCCGCCGATGAAGGCGTCGATGCCGCCCCCGACCATGCCGAGCCGGATGCGCGGCGCGCGCTGCTCGGTCTTGCCTTCGATCGTCATTGCGAGAGGCCGAGCATGCGGCGGTTCGCGGCCTGGTCCGTGCCGGCGTCCGCGAAGTCGTCGAACGCGCGCTCCGTCACGCGGATTATGTGCTCGCGCACGAACTTCGCCCCCTCGCGCGCGCCGTCCTCGGGATGCTTCAGCGCGCATTCCCACTCGACAATGGCCCAGCCGCGATAACTGTACGCGGCGAACTTCGAGAAGATGCCCTTGAAGTTCACCTGGCCGTCGCCCGTGGAGCGGAAGCGCCCCGCGCGATTCACCCAGCTCTGATAGCCGCCGTACACGCCCTGGCGCCCCGTCGGATTGAATTCGGCGTCCTTGACGTGAAACATCCGGATGCGCTCGTGATAGATGTCGATGTGCTCGAGGTAATCGAGGCACTGCAGCACGTAGTGCGACGGGTCGAACAGCATGCACGCGCGCGGGTGGCGGGCCGTGCGCTCGTAGAACATCTCGTACGTCACGCCGTCGTGCAGATCCTCGCCGGGATGGATCTCGAAGCAGCAGTCGACGCCGCAGTCCTCGGCGTGATCGAGGATCGGCTTCCAGCGGCGCGCGAGCTCGTCGAACGCCGTCTCGACGAGGCCGGCTGGGCGCTGCGGCCACGGATAGAGATACGGCCACGCGAGCGCGCCGGAGAACGTCGCCATCGCGTTCAGCCCCAGGTTCTTCGACGCGGTCAGGCACTTCTTGACCTGATCGACGGCCCACTCGGTGCGCGCCTGCGGGTTGCCGCGCACGTGCGGCGCCGCGAAGCCGTCGAACGGAATGTCGTAGGCCGGATGCACGGCCACGAGCTGGCCTTGCAAGTGCGTCGAAAGCTCCGTGACGACGACGCCGTTCGCGCGCGCCACGCCCGCGATCTCGTCGCAGTACGTCTTCGACGTCGCCGCTTTTTCCAGGTCGAAGAGACGCGCGTCCCAGGACGGCACCTGCACGCCGACGTAGCCGCAGTCAGCGGCCCAGCGCGTGATCGAATCCCACGAGTTGAACGGCGCTTTGTCGCCCGCGAACTGCGCGAGAAAAATGCCGGGCCCCTTGATGGTTCTCATGTCGTTCCCCCGTGCGCCGGTTAAGCCGGCAAGGTGTTGAATGTGAAAGTCATTTGTGTCGAAGGTGTAGCGAACCACGACAGCCCCGAGTCATGCGCAGTGGCGGGTAACCGCCGCGGCGAAGCG
>Ga0073934_10006057_pt1 | contig 18019 bp, 19 predicted proteins | sample LarsenN4metaG_FD_76834 | JGI IMG/M metagenome (GOLD analysis project Ga0073934, IMG submission 76834) | Hot spring sediment bacterial and archeal communities from British Columbia, Canada, to study Microbial Dark Matter (Phase II) - Larsen... ... | reverse complement strand
GAGATTGATCTCCCCAATCCGCGCGAACGCCAGAACCCAGCGGTCCAGGCGATGCGCGCGCGCCTGATGGAAGCCTTCCACAAAGCCGCGGGAGGTCCGCCACCGGGCGCTGCTGGTGGTATCGGTTCCGAAGAGCCCGAGCTCGAGGAAGGCCGGTCAGGCAAGCCTCTGATCGTGTCCGTCGGCAGATCGGCCGGCATCGGGTCGAAGGAATAAGACGGCTTATGCCGTCAGGCAGGGAGAAACAAGCGTGGTCAGGAACATCAGGCACACCCGGTTAACGACGACATGTAGGAGGCAGACAAATGAGGAGACAGCGAAACGACGACCATGAGGATACGCGCTTGGATCTGCTGCTTGACAATCCCGATGTGGCTGACGGCCTGCCGGACCCGAAACTGATCCCCGATGACGAGTTTGATTATCTCGGCTCGGCGCTGAAGACCGGCGTTAACCGGCGCATGCTTCTCAAGGCGGGCGCGCTCGCCGCCCTCAGTGGCGTGCTGCCCTCGAAGGGCGCATTCGCGCAAAAGAAACTCGACCCGGTCGTCAAGATCTGCTACATCCCGATCACGGACGCGGCGGCGCTTCTTATCGCGCACGAGCTGGGCTACTTCAAGAGGGAGGGTATCGATTCCGAACGCCCGACACTCATCCGCAGCTGGTCAGCGCTGGTGGAAGCCTTCCAGGCGCACAAGTTCAACCTTACGCACATGCTCAATCCGATCCCGATCTGGATGCGCTACAACAACAAGTTTCCCGTGAAGATCACGGCCTGGGACCACACCAACGGCTCGGCCCTCGTGGTCGGCGCCCATACCGGCATCAAGAGCTTCAAGGATTTCGGCGGAAAGCAGTTGGCGGTGCCGTTCTGGTACTCCAACCACAACATCATTGCGCAAATGCTGTTGAGAGATGCCGGTATCACGCCGGTGATCCGCCCGCAGGACGCGAAGCTCGCGCCCAACGAGTGCAATTTGTTGGTACTGCCTCCGCCGGACATGCCGCCATCACTCGCGTCGAAAAAGATCGACGCCTACATCGTCGCAGAGCCGTTCAACGCGCTGGGCGAGATCAAGGCCGGCGCCAAAATGCTGCGCTTCACCGGCGATGTCTGGAAGGGTCATCCCTGCTGCGTGGTCGTGATGCACGAGGCCGACGCCATGGATCCGGCCCGCGCGGCTTGGACGCAGGGGATACACAACGCCATCGTCGCCGCACAGATCTACATGGCCGAGAACAGGAAGGAGACCGCGCACCTGCTTTCCCGCGAGGGAAAGAACTATCTGCCCTTCCCGGTCGAGGTGGTCGACCGCGCGATGAACTTCTACGACCCCGCCTACTACAGCAATCCGCCGGCGATCAAGCATGTGGAGTGGCAGCAGAGCCGCATCAATTTCCAGGCCTGGCCCTACCCGTCGGCCACCAAGATTGTCGCGGAAGAGCTCAAGAAGGTCGTGCTCACCGGCGACAGGGCGTTCATGGACGACCTCTCGCCCGATTTCGTTGCGAAGGATCTGGTGAATTACGGCTTCATCAAGAAGGCGCTCGAGGCGAACCCGAAGTGGAGAAATGATCTGAGCGTGCCGCGGACAGGCGACCCCTATGCGCGCAACGAGGTAATCGTGGTATGAGCGCGGCCGTCGCGCCTGCCGGGATGCTTGCATTCCCTCGCCTGAAGTCCGCGGGGGCGCGGCGCCTCGTGTACGGGGTTCTCGGTCTCTCGGCGATGCTCGGCATCTGGGAGATCGGGACCCTGTTCCTTCATCTCAATCCGGGCACGCGCACCTTTACCACTTTCGGGCCCGTTCCGACGTTCGAGGCGTTCCCGGTACTGTGGGGGCAGGGCAAGATCCAGAGTGCCGTGGCGGCGAGCGGTTACCGGCTGGGTATCGGTCTTCTCATCGCCATCGCCTTCGGTGTTCCGATCGGCATCCTGATGGGCCGCAGCAAGAGGTTCCGCGAGCTGAGCAATTCTCCGTTCCAGTTGTTGCGCATGATCAGCCCGCTCTCCTGGATGCCGCTCGCGGTGATCGTGTTCGCGGCATGGAACCAGGCGATCATCTTTCTCATCGCGATCGCGTCGGTCTGGCCAGTTGCGTTCGCCACCGCTGCCGGGCTGGCCAAGGTGGATCCGGCCTGGTTCAAGGTGGCGCGCAATCTCGGTGCCCGGCCCATGCACATGCTGACGCAGGTCATCCTGCCGGCGATCACGTTCGACGTCCTGACCGGCATTCGCCTCGCCCTCGGCGTCGGGTGGATGGTGCTCGTGCCGGCGGAGCTTCTCGGGGTCACCTCGGGTCTCGGCTACGCCATCAGGGATGCGCGGGAAACGCTTTCGTACAACCATCTCACGGCGATGGTTCTGGTCATTGGGGTCATCGGCTACATGCTTGACGGCATCTGTGTACAGCTGATCAAGCGTTATAGTTGGCACCACCGTGGAGAATAAATGGTGAGGCAAGGAAATACCGTGGAGGTAGTTGAACTGTGAGCACTGGCGCCGCATCCGCCGCGGCAGCACCCGCCGGGGCCGACGCATCCCTGCGACTCTTGAAATCGAAGGGGGAGGGCCTGTTCAACTTTTTCGCGGGCCTCGCGATCCTGTTCGCTTTTTGGTGGGTCGGGGTCTACTTCATCGCCATCAATCCCGCGACGGCGCAGTTCGCCGGCTTCGGGCCGATCCCGGCATTCCGCGCGGTCGCAACGCTGTGGGAGGATGGAATGATCCAGCGTGCGGCTTGGGCCAGCGGTTATCGCATGGGCGCCGGGCTGCTCATCGCCATCGCCATCGGTGTACCGATCGGCATCCTCATGGGCCGCAGCAGGACGTTCCGCGAGGTGAGCAATTCTCCGTTCCAGTTGTTGCGCATGATCAGCCCGCTCTCCTGGGAACCGATCGCGGTGATTGTGTTCGCGGGATGGGACCAGGCGATTATCTTTCTCATCGCGGTCGCGTCGGTCTGGCCTGTGGCATTTGCCACGGCGGCCGGGGTAGCCAAGGTCGATCCTGCCTGGTTCAAGGTGGCGCGCAATCTCGGCGCCAAGCCCTGGCACATTCTGACGCAGATCGTCGTGCCGGCGATCACGCTCGATATTCTCACCGGCATACGCCTCGCGCTCGGCGTCGCGTGGATCGTGCTCGTGCCGGCGGAATTCTTTGGGGTGACCTCGGGTCTCGGCTACACCATCGAGGATGCGCGGGAAACGCTTTCATACGACCATCTCATGGCAATGGTCCTCGTCATTGGTGCCATTGGGTATTTGCTCGACAGCATCTTTGTACAGCTCATCAAGCGTTACAACTGGACCCGTGCGGCATGAGGAGGCGCGGGGGCCCTATGGATGTCCGCTCTCGATTGGAACCGTTTCACCAGTTGCATTAACCGTTGTTTTCCAACTAATAGGAGAAATGACCATGCAAAGTCAGGCTACTATCGCTGCAAGTACCCGTGTTGCCGCCATTTCCAAGGGGTTCCAGATCGCGGCCGCGTTTCTGTTAGGGACCGTGATCCTGTACGGTGCGGCATTCGTGCAAACGTCCGTGGCGCACAACGCGGCCCACGACATGCGCCACTCCCAGGGCTTCCCCTGCCACTGATTCAGCCATGCTGTTTCGTCGCATCGTGCTATTCGGGCTGCTGGTCGGGGCGCTCGGAGGGCTGTTGCTTAGCGCCATCCAGTTCTGGCAGGTAATCCCCGTTATCCAAGGCGCGGAGCGTTTCGAGAACGCGCGGGCGTCGCAGGTGGCGGAACCGGCGCGTGAGGCAGCACAGGCCCGCGAGCATGCAGGACAGGCTCAACCGGCAGGCGAATGGGAACCGGCGGAAGGGATGGAGCGGACCGCCTACACACTGCTATCGAACGTGCTGACCGCCGCCGGTTTCGCCCTGATGATGTTGGCCGCGATGGTGGTCTCACTCAAGCGCAGCCCCGCGGCCAGGTTTGACTGGCGACACGGGTTGCTCTGGGGTGCGGCAGGATATGTTATTTTTTTCCTGGCGCCGGCGCTTGGCCTTCCGCCCGAGATTCCGGGCGCGGAGGCGGCGCCCCTTGAATCGCGTCAACTCTGGTGGGTGTTGGCCGTGGTGTTTACAGCAGCAGGCCTCGCCGTCGCAGCGTTTGGCAAGTCCCCATGGCGCTGGGCGGCCCTCGCGTTGCTGGTGGTGCCGCACCTGGTGGGTGCACCGCATCTTGACGCAAATCCGTTCGCGGATCATCCGCCGGATGCGGCCGCCGAACTGGCGAAGCTCGCCCGCGAGTTCGTCTGGGCAACGGCGCTCGCCAACGCTCTGTTTTGGCTCGCCCTGGGGAGTGCGTCGGCCTGGGTGGTACGGCGGTTCTTGAAAGAAGCGGTCGCTTGAGAATGAGGAGTTCCACTCAGGATTCCGGAAGACTGCAGAAGTCCTCGGCCTGCGCGGGCGCACTCGTCAAACCATCAATGAAAGAAGCCGGTGATGAAGAAGTCACGGTTCACGGAAGAGCAGATCATCGCAGTGCTGAAGAAAGCCGAGGCCGGGATGAGAGTCCCGGATCTTTGCCGCAGGCACGGGGTCTCGAAGGCCACGTTCTACAAATGGCGCTCGAAACACCGGGGCTTGGCGATTTCTGAGGCGACGCGCTTGAAACAGCTTGAGGAGGAGAACCGGCGTCTGAAGCAGCTTGAGGAGGAGAACGGGCGTCTGAAGCAGCTTGAGGAGGAAAACCATCGTCTCAGGTCGCTCGTCGCCGATCTTACCCTTTCCAACCAGACGCTGAGACTGGCGGTCGCGAAAAAGTGGTAGCTTGATGCGATCGAGTCGCCGGCGGACACGGTACGCGGTTGCCCGGTCGTGGAGCGCAGGAGTGCCGTTGATATCCCGCGTCGCGCGGGCGACGCGTCCCTGAGCGGGGCAGGATGATCATGTCCCGGAAAATCCACATCGTCTGTGTCTCGGGCACGCGCGAAAAGCTGCAGATGGCGGCGATGATTGCATCGGTCGCAGCCGCGACGGGTGCCGCGGTTTCGGTATTCTTCTCCATGAACGCGCTGAAGTATTTCCTCAAGGGTCACACCGCAGACGCTCCGGCTGAAGGCGAGTTCGGGGCGCTCATGGCGCAGAAAGAGGGAGTGCCGCCATTCAAGCAACTGTTCCGGCAGGCGGCCGAACTCGGCGACGCGAAACTGCTGCCATGCTCAATGGCAATCGATCTGCTGAAAATTACCCGGAACGAGCTCGACCCCGAGATGGGTCCACCGACCGGACTGATGCGCTTCCTGAGCGACGCCGAGGGCGGGCAGGTGCTTACGTTCTGAGCGCTCCGGCAGACCGAATCGAACTCGGGAGAAGGAATCATGAGCAGCGAAAGCAAGGTCATCGACGCACGCAATACGTTCTGCCCCGGCCCGCTCATGGAGCTCATTGCCCGCATGAAGCGCGCGAGCGTGGGCGATACGTTCGAGCTGCTGTCGACCGATGACGGCTCCAGCAACGACGTGCCGGAGTGGGTCCGCAAGGCCAAGCACGAGCTGGTCAGCAGCGAAAAGGTCGCGGGAGTCTGGCACATCAAGGTGCGCAAGGCCAGATAGTGCGTTACTGGCCAGGTTGAGGTGCATCCGGCCGGCTGCCAGTGGCGTCCCGTGAAATTCGGATAGGAGAACGCAATGAGGATCCTGGTCGTCGGTGGTGGCACGGGCGGCACCATTTTGTGCAACCAGCTCGCGCGGCGGCTGGCCGGCGAGATTCGCGCTGGCAAGGTCCGGCTCACGATGCTGTCGGCTTCCGACAGGCACATGTACCAGCCCGGCCTGCTGTATGTTGCGTTCGGACAGATGACGCCGGATGGGCTTTATCGTGACGAGGCGAGTCTGCTCGAGCCGAGTGTCGAGTTCCACGTGGACCCGGTCACGGAGTTCCACCTCGGCCGGAACCAGGTCAGGACCCGGAGCGGCAAGACTCACGAATACGACATTCTCGTGATCGCCACCGGCTCACGCATCGTGCCGCAGGAAGTGCCCGGCCTGAGCGAAGGTGCGGAGATGTTTTACACGGAGGAGGGTGCCATCCGCATGCACAAACGTCTCCTGGAGTTCCAGGGTGGCACCGTGGCCATGGTGGTATCGATACCACACAAGTGCCCCGTGGCGCCGGTGGAGGCCATGTTCCTGCTGCATGACTTCTTCAAGGCGCGTGGCATCCGCGACAAGGTGAAACTGCGGTACCACTATCCCGTCAACCAGGTCCATGCCACTCCAAACGTCGCCCGTTGGGCCAAGCCGGAATTCGACAAGGCCGGCATCGAATATGAAACCCTGTTCAACGTAAAAGAGGTGGATCCGGTCAACAGGATCGTCTACAGCGAGGAGGGCACCGACGTCAAATACGACTTGCTGATTGCGATTCCACCCCACAGTGGCGCCGAAACAGTCGACGAGAACAACCTGGGACAGGGCGGCTGGATCCCCACTGACCGTTTCAAGTTGACCATGAACGGTCATGACAACGTCTATGTCATCGGCGACGCCACCGACATCCCGGTCAGCAAGACCGGATCGGCGGCCCATTTCGAGGCGGAAGTGGTGGTCGATAACATCGCGTCCATGATCAAGACCGGCACCCGGGTTCGGGAATACGACGGCAAGGTGTATTGCTTCATCGAGGCCGGTTACGATCGCGCCACCTACAACGCCTTCGACTACGTCAATCTGCCCGAGCTGAAGCCTCCGTCCAAAGCGATCCACTGGTTCAAGGTGGCGTACAACCAGATGTATTGGACCACCGTGCGCGGGTTGCTCTGAGGAGAAATGAAAATGACCGTGACGGCAAACGAAACACCACAAATCCCGCCAACGCTGAATGAGGCGGCCGTCCACGACCTTGTCGAGATGATCAATCTGCTGGCGTCGGCCAGGGATGCGTTGTCCGATGCGATGGTGACACGACTGGCGCGCACGGTGAGCGAGGGCGTGGCATTGCTCGACCGCCTCACGCGCAACGAGGGGTTTATGCGCTTGCTCCAGGTACTCGATCGCCCGGAGAACCAGTACCACCTGATCAGCCTGTCCGAAGCGCTCAGCCGGATCAGCCGAGAGCTCGCGACGGCCCCGCCGGCCAAAGGCGGCATCGCGGGGATATTGCGGCTGGCCTGCGAGCCCGGCACGCAGGAAGGACTGCGATCGCTTTCGCTGCTCGGCAAGTATTGGAGCGAAAGTCTGCGCGAGCTGCACCGACGCGGCGGACGTTAGATTTGCCGGGGGTGCCAGCGGACCCGCGCCTTGAAGCCCCCAGCATGATTCCTTTCCTGCCCCGTTGCCATCGCTCGCTCCGTCCACGCGGGCGATAGCCTCGTGCATCCGGGCAGGGATTACTACACCTATGCGTATCGTCATCATCGGCGGCTCGTTCGGAGGACTGACAACGGCCTTTGATCTCAGGCGTCTACTTCCGCGCCGTCAATTCGAGATCACGGTCATCTCCAAGCAACGCCGCTTCATTTTCATTCCCTCGCTCCCTTGGGTCGCCATGGGCGAGAAGACCATCGCGGACATCTCTTTTGACCTTGAACGGCCATTGACGTCGAAAGGGATAAATTTCGTGGCGGCGACGGTGGGCCGGATCGACCCGCATGCGTGCAGGGTCCAAACGGATTCGGAGTCCCATGACTACGACTATCTCGTGATCGCCACCGGTTATCGCAGCGCCAACGAAGCGGTCCCCGGCCTCGGCCCCTTCGATGGACCTGGACATTCGATCATGTCTCCGCCAGAGGCGGAAGAGGCGAGGGATACGTGGGCGGCCTTCCTTGACAATCCCGGCCCCATGGTCGTCGGCTGCGCCCCCGGCGCCAGTTGCCTGGGGCCGGCCTACGAGTTCCTGTTCGAGGCCCATCATGCCCTGAAACGACGTTCGCTTCGTCACAAGGCACCGATCACGTTTGTCACGCCGGAGCCCTTTCTTGGGCACTTCGGCGTCGGCGGCTTCGGCAAAATCCGGCAGTTCCTGGAAGGCGAGCTCGAAGCTCGCGATGTTCGCTACCATACGTCAGCGGCGGTTTCGAAGATCACCGACCGCTCGGTCGAGATGGCGGACGGGACGGTATTCGAATCTCGGTACTCCCTCATCATTCCGCCCTTGGCCGGTGTCAGGCCCGTCGCCGAGGCGAAGGGCCTTGCGAATCCCAAGGGGTTGGTTCCGGTGGATCCGCATTACCGGCACAAGGATTTTACGAACGTCTACGCCGTCGGCGCCGCCGTCGCCCTGCAACCGGTGGAGGAAACGCCGGTCCCGGTCAATTTCCCCAAAACCGGGCACATGACGGAGCAAATGGCGAAGATTGCGGCGCGCAATATTGCCGCCGACATCCTGGGAGGAGAGAAGACCAGCCATGAGTTGATGGCCGAATGCATCATGGCCATGGGGGACAAGGGCGCGCATATCGTCGCCAATCCGGTACGTCCACCCCGCAACGTGTCCGAACTGAGTGAAGGCAGACGCTGGCTCTTGGCGAAGAAATTGTTCTCCGGTTATTACCTCTGGAAAATGAAACGCGGGGCCACCAGAAGCCCGAAATGGGTGTGGTAGCGGGCGATGCAGGTTGGGCGCAACCCCCGTCAGATCAACAGCAAATTCCTATCCCTTTCCCTCGGCGTGCCAAACCAGGGCGTAGCTCGACTGGTCTACCTTGGCCCGGTTGTCGGTAATGGTGATTTCAGCTCCATGTAATCTTGCGGTCTGATTGATCGGGCTGTTAAAAATCAATTGCCGGAATTGTTTGTAATCGATGCGGCTAAAAGCGTCATTCTGACGCTGAAGGAAACTGTGCAGATCCGGCAAGGTAAAACACCAGCGCCCCTGCTCCACACTGAAACACTGTTCCTGTTCGAGCTTTTTCAACTGAGCCCTGTCTTTTCGAGCCACTTGCTCAAAAAAGGAGATCAGTGCTTGTTCAACGGCTCGCATGTGAAAAAGCTTGCCTCAACCGTTCTCAGCGCTGCTCCACCGGCACGTACGGTCGTGGCTCGGGGCCGTCGTACAGGGTGAGCGGGCGGATGAGGATGTTGTTCTCGAGCTGCTCGAGCACCTGCACGGTCCAGCCCGGCACCCGGCCGACGGCGAAGATCGGCACGAACAGATCCTCCGGGATGCCGTTCAGGAAGTAGACGACCCCCGCGTAGAAGTCGACGTTCACGTTGACGCCGTGGCGCGCGTAGGGCTTCATCGCGTCCACGACCGCCTCGAGGATCTGGTACCACTGCGGCTGGCCCATTTCGCGCGAGAGCTTCTCCACCCCGGCGCGCATGTGGCGCGCGCGCGGGTCCTCGGCGCGATAGACGCGGTGGCCGAAGCCCATCACCGGCTCCTTGTGCGCGCGCTTCGCCTTCACGTACTCCGCGGCCTTCGAGGCGTCCCCGATCTCCAGCGCCATGCGCATCACGTTCTCCGCCGCGCCGCCGTGCGCCGGGCCGGCGAGCGCCGCCACCGCCGCCGTGATCGCGCCGTGGAGGTCGGCCTCGGTGCCGGCGACCACGCGCGCCGCGAACGACGAGGCGTTCGAGCCGTGCTCGGCGTGCAGGACCATGTCGATGTCCATCAGCCGCGCGGCGTCCGCGCTGGGCTCGCGGCCCTTGAGCATGTAGAGGAAGTTCGCCGCGTGGGAAAGGCGCGGGTTGGGCGCCACCGGCTCGCGGCCGTTGCGGATGTGCTCGTGCGCGGCGACGATCATCGGCACCTGTGCCGTGAGCCGGAGGCCCTTGCGCAGCGTCGCTTCAGGCGACTTGTCGGCGGTCTCGGGATCGAACGCCGAGAGCGCCGACACGGCGGTGCGCAATACGTCCATCGGGTGAGCGCCCTTGACCGTGCGGATCACGTCGTAGACCGGGGCGGGCAGCGCGCGCGCCGCCTTCAGCTCCGCGGCGAACGCGTCGAGCGCGCGGCGCGTGGGCAATTCGCCCTTGAGGAGCAGGTAGCACGTCTCCTCGAAGTTCGAGCGCTGAGCAAGATCGTGGATCGAGTAGCCGCGGTAGCGGAGCTCGCCGGCGCGCCCGTCGATGTAGCACACGCGCGAGCGGTCGAAATAGACGCCCTTCAGCCCGCGGTGAATCTCGATTTTCTCCGCTGTTTCGTCCATTGCAGTCCTCTCGGTGGAAAACAGGCTCCGGAACAATCCGTTATTGTTGACCGAAACCGGGGCGCGTGGGAAGTTTCCGCCGCCTATCGTCGCGTGTGCTGACGCATGGATCGAGCGAGGAAGAATGTCGGGGTGCTCGCAGCCTGCCAGGGCCTGCTGCTCGTCAACAATTCGGTCCTGATCACCGTGAACGCGCTCGCGGGTTACGCCCTCGCTCCGGACAAGGCGCTCGCGACGTTCCCCGTGACCGCCTACTTCGTGGGCTCCGCGCTCACCACGCTGCCGCTCTCGCTGCTCATGAAGCGGATCGGGCGGCGCGCCGGCTTCACGCTGGGAGCGCTCTTCGCGATCCTCGGCTCGATGGTGAGCGCCGCCGCGGTGATCACCGGCGGTTTCTGGCTGCTCTGCCTCGGCACGCTGCTTCTCGGGGCCTATTTTGCGGCGGGGCAGTATTACCGCTTTGCCGCCGCGGACACGGCGCCGGGGGAATACAGGAGCAAGGCGATTTCGCTGGTCATTGCGGGCGGCGTCATCGGCGGTTTCATCGGGCCGGAGACGAGCACGCTCACCAAGGACCTGGCGGCCGGCCATCCCTACGCCGGCGCGTACTTGTCGCTCATCGGGTTCGCCGCTCTTTCCATCCTGCTGCTGCGGTGGCTCGAGATCCCGCCGTTGCCGGAATCGGAGCGCAAGGCGGCGGCGCGGCCGCTGGGAAACATCGCGCGCCAGCCCGCTTTCATCGTCGCGGTGCTCTGCGGGATGGCGAGCTATGGCGTCATGAATCTCCTCATGACGGCGACGCCGCTCGCGATGACGGGACACCAGCACCCGTTCAGTGACGCGGCCCTCGTCATCCAATGGCACATCGTCGGCATGTTCGCGCCGTCGTTCGTGACCGGCTCGCTCATTCAGCGCTTCGGGCTCGCCCGGATCATGTTGACGGGCGTGGCCATCAACCTCGTGAGCGTCGCGATCGCGCTCGCGGGCGTGGACGTAATGAATTTCTGGCTCGCGATGCTGTTGCTGGGCGTGGGCTGGAATTTCATGTTCGTGGGCGCAACCGCGCTCCTCACCGAGGCGCACACGCCGGCCGAGCGCGCCAAGGTGCAGGGCATGAACGACGCGGCGATCTTTCTCACCATGGTCGTGAGCTCGGCGAGCTCGGGCGCGCTCTTCACCTACCAGGGCTGGCAGGCGATGAACCTCTGGGCGCTGCCCTTCCTCGCCCTCGCCGGAGCGGCGATCCTCTGGCTCGCCGCCGTGCGCCGGCGCCAAGCCGTGTGATCAGCCGCGCCGCACTGTGCGGCGCGGTTTTCAGGTAGAATTCGCCCATCCGGCAAGGCGGTCGGGCACTGGCCGCTTTGCCTTTGTTTTTACGGCTGAAAATCAGCCCGATCTGGAGGGGACAACGATGAATCGGCCTGCCCCCGCGGCCCAACTCACCCAAGCCCCCGCAGCGCCGGCCTACGTCAACCACGCCAGGCTCAAGGCCTGGGTTGCGGAAATCGCGCGGCTCACGAAGCCCGACCGCGTCTACTGGTGCGACGGCTCGCGGGAAGAGTACGACCGCCTGTGCAACGAGATGGTCGCGTCGGGCATGCTGATCAAGCTCAACCCCGAGAAGCGCCCGGGCTGCTTCCTCGCGCGCTCCGATCCCGATGATGTCGCGCGCATGGAGGAGCGCACCTTCGTGTGCAGCCGGAGCCGCGAGGACGCGGGCCCGAACAACAACTGGGTGGCGCCCGACGAGATGCGCGCGACGCTCGGGCGGCTCTTCGAGGGCTGCATGCGCGGGCGGACGATGTACGTGATTCCGTTCAGCATGGGGCCGCTCGGCTCGCACATCGCGCACATCGGGGTGGAGCTCACCGATTCGCCGTACGTCGTCGCCAACATGCGCCTCATGACCCGCATCGGCCCCAAGGTGCTCGACATCCTGGGCCGCGACGGGCACTTCGTGCCGTGCGTGCATTCGGTAGGCGCGCCGCTCGCCCCGGGCGAGAAGGACGTGCCGTGGCCGAGCAACAAGCAGCACAAGTACATCGTGCACTATCCCGAGACCAAGGAGATCTGGTCGTTCGGCAGCGGCTACGGCGGCAACGCGCTGCTCGGCAAGAAGTGCCTCGCGCTGCGCATCGCCTCCATCATGGCGCGCGAGCAGGGCTGGCTCGCCGAGCACATGCTGATCCTCGGGGTCGAGACGCCGCAGGGCAAGAAGCACTACATCGCCGCGGCGTTCCCCAGCGCCTGCGGCAAGACCAACCTCGCCATGCTGATCCCGCCGAAGGCGCTGAAGGGCTGGAAGGTGACGACGATCGGCGAGGACATCGCCTGGATCAAGCCGCACGCCGACGGCCGGCTCTACGCGATCAATCCGGAAGCGGGCGCTTTCGGGGTTGCGCCCGGCACCTCCGACGAGACCAATCGCAACTGCATGATGGCGGTGAAGCGTGACACGATTTTCACCAACGTCGCGCTGACGCCCGACGGCGACGTGTGGTGGGAGGGCATGACCGGGGAGCCGCCCAAGGGGCTCATCGACTGGCAGGGCAAGCCCTGGACGCCGGAGAGCGGGCGCAAGGCGGCCCACCCCAACGCGCGCTTCACGGTGCACTTGAGCCAGGTTCCCTCGCTCGACCCCAAGTGGGAGGACCCGGACGGCGTGCCGATCAGCGCGTTTCTCTTCGGCGGACGGCGCGCCACCGCTGTGCCGCTGGTGACGGAAGCGCTCGACTGGGAGCACGGCGTCTACCTGGCGGCGACCATGGCTTCCGAGACGACGGCCGCGATCGTGGGCAAGGTGGGCGTGGTGCGGCGCGATCCCTTCGCGATGCTGCCGTTCTGCGGCTATCACTTCGGCGACTACTTCCAGCACTGGCTCAAGATCGGCCGTGGCTTGAAGCGCCCGCCGCGCATCTTCGGCGTCAACTGGTTCCGGCGGGACGGGCAGGGCAAGTTCATCTGGCCCGGCTTCGGCGAGAACATGCGCGTGCTGCAATGGATCGTGCAACGCTGCGAGGGCAATGCGGGCGCGGAAGACACCCCGATCGGCCGCATGCCGCGCTACGAGGATCTCGAGTGGCAGGGGCTCGCCGGCTTCGACCGCGCGCGCTTCGAGAAGCTGACCGCGTTCGATCGCGGCGAGTGGCGGCAGGAGCTCAAGGAACACGCCGAGCTCTTCGACAAGCTCAAGTCACGCCTGCCCCGGGAGCTGGAGCAGCTGCGGCAGGAGTTCGAGCGGGCGCTATAAGCAGCGCCGCGCTCAATGAAAAGGCGAGCCATGGGGCTCGCTTTTTTCATTGAATCAAACCCGGCGTTGCCGGCAGTTTATCTTCAATCGCTACAAAGTAAAGGCCTGACCCCGTAGAGTCCCCGCTACAACACGCGCCTACCGGCGAAATCAATACTCAACTGTGGAAGTTGGGTTAGAAAATCGGGCCAGACGGCCCGATTTTCCTGATCGGAAAATTCCCGTTAATCAATAGCAACCGTCGTGCCGGTTGCCATTGATTGGATGATGGCCTCGAAGGCGGCGATGGTGTTCACCATCTCCGCCGGCGAGATGGGGTAGGGCGCGCGCCCTGTTGCCGCGTCGGCGAAGGCATCGATCTCGGCGCGCAGCGAGTCGAGCTTCGGGAATTCGCGCCGCTCTATTTTCCCTCCGCGCGTCCGGACGACGACTTCGGTCTCCCCGACGGCCTCGACCGAGCCCTCGTCGCCGAACACGTGCACCCGCCAGTAGAAGGGTGAAGCGCGCACCAGCCCGAAGTAGCCGCTCAATCCGTTGGCGAAGCGGAACATGACCGAGGCGGCGTCCCGGGGGTCGTGGCCCGGACGGAAGGAGACGACTTGCGCCTTCACTTCGGACACCGGCCCGCCGATGCCGACAAAGGCGTCGAGCAGGTGGATGCCCGTGCCGGTCATGCCCCCGCCCGGGGACTCGGCCGGAGAATCGCGCCACGCGGAGAAGTGCAGGCCCGAGTTCTCGTTGCTGTAATGGCCCTCGATGTGCATGACCCGGCCGAGCGCGCCGCTCGCGGCGACGCGGCGGAGCTCCGCCATCGAAGGCCAGAAGCGCTTGTTCTGGCCGACTCCCAAGGGGACGTTCGCCTTGCGGCACGCGGCCACCGCGCGTTCGGCGTCGGCGCGTTTCAGCGCCAGCGGCTTCTCGCAGAAAACCGGCTTGCCGGCCTGCGCGACGCGCACGATCTGGTCCGCGTGCAGCGAATGGGGCGTCGCGAGCACCACGGCTTCCACGCGCCGGTCGGCGAGCGCCTGCTCGAGGTCGTCGCTCAAGGTGAAGCCGTTCGCCTCGGCGATGGGCAGCGCGGCGTCGATTTCCTTGCTTACGCCGTGCACGAAGGTGAGCTTCGCGCTCTTGCCCTGCACGGCCGCGACGATGTTCTTGCCCCACCAGCCGAGGCCGATGATCGCAGCGTTGATCACGAATCACCCGTCACAAGAAACTCAACCTCTCACCGCAGAGGACGCCGAGGACGCGGAGGAGCGCAGAAAACGCCGAATGCTGCGAGGAATCGGGCTGAATCCTGAAATCTCATTCTCTGTGTTCTCTGAGATCTCTGTGGCCGATAAGTTCAAGTCGCACCATCTAGTACAGGGGCTTCAGGCCGAGGTCCTTGACGATCTTCTGCACGCGCGCGTACTCCGCCTGCTGCACCTTGTAGAACTCCTCGGGCGTGCTCGGCGCCGGGTCGGCGCCGGCGTTGAGAAAGCGGTTGCGCACGTCCTCGCTCTTCAGGTGGCGGACCGAGTCGGTGTTGATCTGCGCGACGATCTTTTTCGGAATCCCGCGGGGTCCGAGCAGGCCGAAGTAGGTCTCCGATACGAACCCGGGGATGCCCGCCTCGGACATCGTGGGCACCTGGGGAAGCGCGACGGCGCGGGCGCGGCCACCGGTCGCGATCGGCTTGATCTTGCCTTCGCGCAGCACCGGCATCACCGCCGGGAGCGGGAAGAGATAGTAGTGGATGCGCCCGCCGTACATCTCGGCGATGATGTCTCCGAGGAGCTTGAACGGGACGTGCACGGACTTCAGCCCTGCTGCGGCGTTGAACATTTCCGCCGCGAGATGCGAAGAGCTCCCGACGCCGGCGGATCCGACATTGTAGTAGCCCGGTTTCGCCTTCACCTGCGAGATCAGTTCGGAGAGCGAGGTGACCGGCAGCCCGGGCCCGACCGTCACGACGTTCGGCATCGAGGCAACCAGCCCGATGTGGGAGAAGTCCTTGAGCGGATCCCAGGGCGGGGTCTTCGAGAGCAGCGTGGCGGTGAGATGCGGCTGGCCGATGAGGGCGACGGTGTAGCCGTCGGGATTCGCCCTGGCGACCACGGTCCCGCCGATCAACCCGCCGGCGCCGGGACGGTTGTCCACCACGACCTGCTGGCCCCAGGTGTCGCCCAGCTTCTGCCCGAGCACGCGGGCGAGGAAGTCGCTCGCGGCCCCGGGCGGGAACGGCACCACCATGCGTACCGGCCGGGTGGGATAGCTTTGTGCGGTCGCCTGTGCGGCGAGCACGGTGCCGGCCAGCGCGAGGCCGGCTGTCAGCACCAGGTTGCGCAGCAGTACCATTGTTTGTCCTCCTCGGTTGACGGCCCACGCCCGCAGGCGGGCCCGGCGGGTGAATGGTAAATCGGAAACGGTGATGGGTGGAAAGTAAGCGCGAAAATCAAAAAAACCGCGCTGGCATTACAGGCCAGCGCGGTTTTTTCCCTTGACGGCCTTGTTCACCACGTTGACCGGCCACTCGCCCGACAGCACCCTGCGCACCTCGTTCGGCGCGCCGGCCTGGAGGCCGACCATGGCCTGCTCGCTGTACCACGCCACGTGCGGGTTGATGACGACGTTCTCGCGGCCGCGCAGGGGATGAGGATCGGGCAGGGGCTCGGGGTCGGTCGTGTCGAGCGCGCAGCCGGCGATGCGCTTCGCGTCGAGCGCCCGCACGAGCGCGTCGGTGTCCACGATCGGCCCCCGCGAGCAGTTGACGAGGAACGCGGTCGGCTTCATGCGCGAGAAGAGCTCGTCGTTCACCATCTTGCGCGTCTCGCGCGTAAGGGGCGGGTGCACCGACACGAAGTCCGACTCGGCGAGCATCTCGGGCAGCTCCATCTTCTTGCCGGGCTCGCCGAACTGGCCCTCCTTCACGAAAGGATCGGCATAGAGCACCCGCATGCCGAAGGCGGCCGCGCGCACCGCGACCTGCCGCGCGATGTGGCCGAAGCCGATCAGCCCGAGCGTGCGGCCCGCCAGGCGGAACATCGGCTTGCCGGGCGGCACTTCCCAGCGGCCTGCCCGGACCATCCGGTCGTAGAAGGGGACCTTGCGCGCGCAGGCGAGCAGCAGCGCCATGGTGTGCTCGGCCACTTCCTCGATGCAGTAGGTGGGGTTGTTGGTCACGATGATCCCCGCCTGCGTGGCCGCCTCGACATCGATCGTGTCTACCCCGATGCCGTAGCGCGCGATGATCCGGCACTTGGGCATTTTCGCCATGACATCGGCCGTGATCGGCCCGGCGTAGGTGTTGAGCAGCGCGTCGCAATCGGCGGCCTCGCGCAGGAATTCGTCCGGCTTCTTGGTCTGCAGGGGCACGAGCTCGGCGAGCCCCGCGAGGATCTGCTTCTCGACGTCCAGGGATCCCCAGACGTAGTCGGTGAGCACCACTTTCGCCTTGTCAGCCATCTCGGCACCTTTTCAAAGAGCGACCCGTTTCTCGTTCGCTGCGCGGTTGAGGTGGAGCAGTTCCGGTGACCAACAACGAGGAACGAGTAACGAGCAGCGAGTCACTGGTAGATTTCCGGGTTGTAGCAGTTGGGCGCCCGCCGGCCTTCCAGCACCGCCAGTATATTGTCCACGGCGACATTCGCCATCGCTTCGCGCAGCTCCCGGACCGCGCTCCCGGTATGGGGGCTCAAGACGACATTGGGCAGCTTCGCGAGCGCCGCGGGGATGTGGGGCTCGTTCTCGTACACGTCCAGCCCGGCGCCGGCGATGCGCCCGGCCTCCAGGGTCTCGATCAGGGCGCGTTCGTCCACGATCGGGCCGCGCGCCGTATTGACAAGATAGGCGCCCGGTTTCATTTGCGCAAGCTCGCGGCTGCCGAAGAGGTGCCGGGACTCGGGCGTGAGCCGCGCATGGATCGAGACGAAGTCCGATTCGGCGAGGAGCTGCCCGAACGGCACCCAGGTGAGGCCGAGCTCGCGCTCTTCTTGCGCGGCGAGGCGGCGGGGATCGTAATAGAGCACGCGCATGGCGAAGCCGCGCGCGCGGCGCGCCGCCGCGCGGCCCACGCCGCCCATGCCGACGATCCCCAGCACCTTGCCGGAGACCCCGCCGCCTTCCAGGTAGCAGGACTGCGAGCCGGGAACGGTGCCGGCGCGCACCAGGCGGTCGCCTTCCGCCACGCGCCGCGCAACCGCGAGGAGAAGCGCCCACGCGAGGTCTGCGGTCGCGTCGTCGAGCAGCGCGCCGGGAACGACCGTGACGGGCAGGCGCCGCCGGGTCGCCTCGGCGACGTCGACGTCGGCGGGCGTCACGGTCATCGTCGCGATGACTTTGAGCCCCGGGCTCGCCGCGATCGTGTCCCGGTCCACGCGGTCGTGGAGCAGGCAGAACAGCACATCGCTGCGGCCCGCCGCAGCGATCAATTCATCTTTAGTGCAGATGTGCAGGGGATCGGGATTCCACGTCACGTCCGCCACTGCGCGCAGCCGCTCGGTGGCGCTCTTCGCCACCGGCTGGGTGATGAACACGCGCGGGCGCATCACGAGTCACGATTCACGGTTCGCGCCTTTGCGCGCCGGCGCAGATGCGGCAGGCGTAGTCCTCGAGCGCGGCGCCGGTGACGCCGAGGGCGCGATGCTGGCGCCGGTTGTACTCCTCCGGCTCGAGCTCGGT